>Ga0228700_1000699_pt1 | contig 27296 bp, 34 predicted proteins | sample McNCre317_Aug_MG_FD_178019 | JGI IMG/M metagenome (GOLD analysis project Ga0228700, IMG submission 178019) | Freshwater microbial communities from McNutts Creek, Athens, Georgia, United States - 3-17_Aug_MG | ecosystem: Environmental > Aquatic > Freshwater > Creek | place: USA: Georgia...
GGGCTCGCTCAAGGCGCGTTTGTGCGTGCAAGGCAAGGACATGCTCTACGCCTATTGCGCCGAGCGCGGCGTGGCGCACCAGCGCCTGGGCAAACTGATCGTGGCCACCAGCCCCGAGCAGGTCCCCGCGCTCGATGGCATCGTCGCCAAAGCGGCCGCCAATGGCGTGCACGATCTGCAAAAACTCACGGCTGCGCAGGCCCGGGCATTCGAGCCGGCCTTGTCTTGTGAGGCGGCACTGCTCTCGCCCAGCACCGGTGTGGTCGACAGCCACGGTTTGATGCTCAGCTTGCAAGGCGACATGGAAAATGCCGGCGGTTTGCTGGCGCTGGTCTCGCCGGTGGCGCACATCGGCGTGCGCCAGGGCACAGCCACGCATCCCATCTGCGTCACCACGCAAGACGGCACCGTGCTGGCCTGCCGGGTGCTGGTCAATGCCGCGGGCTTGAACGCTGTGGCGCTGGCGCGGGCGATGGCGGGGCTGGACCCCAGCTTGCTGCCCCAGGCCTACTGCGCCAAAGGCAACTACTTCACGCTGGCGGGCAAGGCGCCGTTTTCCCGCCTGATTTACCCGGTGCCCGAAAAAGCAGGTCTGGGCGTGCACCTCACGCTCGACCTGGGGGGGCAGGCCAAGTTTGGTCCCGATGTGCAGTGGGTGGATGACCCCACCGATCTGCAGGTGGACCCGCGACGAGGCGATGCTTTTTATGCCGAGGTGCGCAAGTACTGGCCCGATCTGGCCGATGGTGCATTGCAAGCGGGCTATGCCGGCATGCGCCCCAAGATCAGTGGTCCGAACGAGGCCTCGTCCGATTTCATGATCCAGGGGCCTGCCGACCATGGCGTGCCGGGCCTGGTCAATCTGCTGGGCATCGAGTCGCCGGGGCTGACCAGTTCGCTGGCGATTGCGGCGCATGTGGCCCGTTTGCTTTGAATGAAAAAAGGCCATGCAAGTGCATGGCCTTGGGGGCGATCCCGCAGGGATGCGCAAAGATCAGTTCTCTTCGGAGCCGATCAGGCGGTAAATCAGGGCGCCCAAAACAGCACCTGCAATCGGTGCCAGCCAGAACAGCCACAGCTGGGACACCGCCCAGTCACCCACGAACAAGGCCACGCCTGTGCTGCGGGCAGGGTTCACGGAGGTGTTGGTGACCGGAATGCTGATCAGGTGGATCAGTGTCAGGCACAAACCGATCGCGATTGGTGCCAGGCCTTGTGGTGCGCGTTTGTCGGTCGAGCCCAAAATCACCAGCAGGAACATCATGGTCATCACAACTTCGGTCACCAGGGCCGCCACCATGCTGTAGCCACCGGGCGAGTGCTCGCCAAAACCGTTCGATGCAAAGCCGCCAGCCAGGTCAAAGCCCGTTTTGCCGCTGGCGATCAGGTACAGCACGCCAGCTGCAGCAATGCCGCCGAGCACTTGGGACACGATGTAAGGCAACAGATCTTTGCCGGGGAAACGGCCGCCAGCCCACAAGCCGATCGAGACCGCTGGGTTCAGGTGGCAGCCCGAGATGTGACCGATGGCAAAGGCCATGGTCAGGACCGTGAGGCCAAAGGCCAGTGACACGCCCACAAAGCCAATCCCCAGTTGTGGGAATGCGGCGGCCAGCACTGCGCTGCCGCAGCCGCCCAGGACCAGCCAAAAAGTTCCGAAAAATTCAGCACCGTATTTCTTCATGATTTCCTCCGACAGAGTTGCTTGCCAACGGATGTTGGCTGCGCGAGTCTAATTTGAATGTGAGACATTTATGGTTACATAACACACGGTAACACCTTTGCAGATGACGATACCCTCCTGCGCATGGCTGGTCTGATCGCTTGCGAGACAGTCCAAGCCGCAGGCGCGCTTTTATCATGGTGCGCATGCACCCTCTCGACGAAGCCATTGACCTGCGTGCCTGTGCACTTCAGGACACGCCCCACGAATTCACAGGCACGACCCACCCGGCCTATGCCAACATGGTGGGGCCCTTTGGCGGCACCACCGCTGCGCAGTTGCTGCAGTCGGCCATGCTGCACCCGGATCACCTGGGCGAGCCGGTGGCGCTCACGGTCAACTTTGCGGCCCCGGTGGCCGATGGCGACATTCGCTTTGTGGCCCGGCCCGTGCGCACCAACCGATCGACCCAGCACTGGATCATCGAAGCGCATCAAAGTGAAGGCGTGGTGGCCACCGCCACCGCGGTGTTTGCGGTGCGGCGCGAGACCTGGTCCGATGTGGAGGCCGTGATGCCCCCCAACCTGCCCGCACCCGATGCCGTGCCCCGCATGCCTGTGAAAGGCATGCCCGCTTGGCCGCAGCGCTACGACATGCGTTTTGTCGAAGGCGCTTTCCCGACCGCCTTTGATGAACAGGAACAGACCCACTCGCGCTCCACGCTGTGGGTGCGTGACGAACCCGAGCGGGCGATGGATTTTGCCTCTTTGGCCGCCATGAGCGACAGCTTTTTCCCGCGCATCTACATCCGCCGTCGCCGCCGTGCGCTCATTGGCACGGTGTCACTGACCACCTATTTCCACGCCGACAGCGCTTTGCTGGCGCAGGTGGGTACACGCCATGTGCTGGGCGTGGCCAAGGCGCTGAATTACCGCCACGGCTACTTTGACCAGACCGGCGAGCTGTGGAGCCCCGACGGCCAGCTGCTGGCGAGCACGCACCAGCTGGTGTATTTCAAGGACTGAGCGCTCAGCGCTTCATCTGCTGCAGCGCACTCGCCACTTCGGTGACCAGCGCCGGGCCTTTGTAAATCAGGCCGGTGTAAATCTGCACCACATCGGCACCGGCTTCGATTTTGGATATCGCATCGTGTCCGCTCAGGATGCCGCCCACACCGATGATGGGGAAGTCTTTGCCCAGTGCCGCGCGCAGCTGGCGGATCACGCGGTTGCTGCTGGTGAGCACAGGCGCCCCAGACAGGCCGCCCATTTCTTCAGCGTGGGGCAGGCCGCTCACGGCGTCGCGTGCCAGCGTGGTGTTGGTGGCGATCACACCGTCCATGCCGTGCTTTTGCAAGGTGGCGGCGATCACGCCCACCTGGGTTTCGTCCAAGTCGGGCGCGATTTTCAGGAACATGGGCACGCGGCGGCCATGCTCTGCAGCCAGTTCTTCGCGCCGCGCCACCAAGGCGCCCAGCAGGCCGTCGAGCGCTTCGTCGCTTTGCAGGGCGCGCAGGTTCTTGGTGTTGGGGCTGGAGATGTTCACCGTCACATAGTCGGCATGCGGGTACACACCTGCCAGCGCGATCAAATAATCGTCGGTGGCGTTTTCAATGGGCGTGGCGGCGTTTTTGCCGATGTTCAGGCCGAGCAGGCGTCCTTGCTGGCGGAATTTGGAGCGCTTGACGTTGGCGATGAAGGCATCCAACCCATCGTTGTTGAAGCCCAAGCGATTGATCAGCGCGTTGGCTTCGGGCAGGCGGAACATGCGCGGCTTCGCGTTGCCCGGCTGCGCCTTGGGCGTGACGGTGCCCACTTCGACAAAGCCAAAACCCATTGCGCCCAGACCGTCGATGCAGCGGGCGTTTTTATCGAGGCCAGCGGCCAGGCCCACGCGGTTGGGAAACTCCAGGCCGGCCAAAGTGATGGGATGAGACACAAAAGGCTGGCGGTAGACGCGGTCCAGCGGCGTGTTCTGGGTGCGGGCCAGGCCCTCAATGGTCAGTTCGTGGGCCTCTTCGGGGTCCATCTTGAATAAAAAGGAGCGGGCGAGGGCGTAAGGGATCAGGGACATTGGATAATTCCGGCCAGCGAAGGCTTTGAAGACATTGGCCCCGATTGTCTCAAACCTCGGCATACCTTCCCTCTTTTCATCCAGACCCGACCCCATGACACAAGACGAACTCAAAGCCCTGGTGGGCCAAGCGGCCCTGAAATACGTTGTTCCCGGCGAGATCGTCGGCGTGGGCACGGGCTCCACGGTCAATAAATTCATTGACGCGCTGGCCACCATGAAGGACCAGATCAAGGGCGCAGTGTCCAGCTCCGAAGCCTCCACGGTGCGCCTCAAAGCCCTGGGCATTCCGGTGTTCGACAGCAACGAGGTCGAGAGCCTGTCGGTCTACATCGACGGCGCCGACGAGATCGACCACAAGGGCCACATGGTCAAGGGCGGTGGCGCGGCGCTCACCCGCGAGAAAATCGTGGCGGCCCAGTCCAAGCAGTTTGTCTGCATCGCGGATGAAAGCAAGCTGGTCGACGCTTTGGGTGCCTTCCCATTGCCCGTGGAAGTCATCCCCATGGCCACGGCCCGCGTGATGCGCCAGTTTGCGGCCATGGGCGGCACAGCCGCTGTGCGTCTGAAGGATGGCCAGCCGCTCGTGACCGACAACGGCCAGCACATCGTGGACGTGAAGGGCCTGAAGATCACCGACCCGGTGGTGTTCGAGACCGAAGTCAGCCAGTGGCCCGGTGTGGTGACGGTAGGCGTGTTTGCGCTGCAAAAAGCGCAGGTGTGCTTGTTGGGTACGGCCGCTGGTGTGAAGACCTTGAACTTCTGAACGGCCGCTGCCCGACAAGCGGTCAGGGCAGTTGTCGGCGCAGCAGCAGGCGCAAATCTGGCCCGATGCGCTCGACCGCATGAAAGGCCAGTCGGACCGCGCCGTTCAAGTCCTGCAGCACCGGCAAATTGGCCATGCCTTGCCCCGGGCCCAGCAGTTGTGGGGCCAGGTACACCAGGAATTCGTCCACCAGCCCTTCGCGGATGAAGGAGCCGTTGAGTTTGTGGCCAGCTTCGACATGCAGCTCGTTGATCTCGCGCTGTGTCAGGTCGCGCAGCATAGCGGCCAGATCGACCTTGCCGCCGGGGCCGGGCATGTCGATCACGATAGCGCCTTGGTTTTCCAAGGCCGTGCGTTTGTCTTCGACGTCTTGAGCGGCGGTGTAAATCCAGATCTGGCGGGCTTGGTCACCTTGGCCCAGGGTTTCAAACAGTCGGGCATTCAGCGGCGTTTCGAGGCGGCTGTCCACAATCACCAAATGCGGTTGGCGTGGCGTGTGGTGCCCACGCACGTCCAGGCGCGGGTTGTCTTCGAGCACCGTGCCGATGCCCGTGAGCACGGCGCAGGCGCGGGCCCGCCAGGCATGGCCATCACTGCGGGCGGGTTCGCTGGTGATCCATTGGCTCTGGCCGTTTTGCAGCGAGGTCTGGCCGTCCAGCGACGCGGCGATTTTCATGCGCACCCAGGGTAGGCCGCGCTCCATGCGGCTGAAAAAGCCAATGTTCAGTTCGCGGGCTTGCTGAGCGGCCTCGCTGTGCGGGTTCAGCGTTTCCGTTCGCACGCCCGCTGCTGCCAAACGCGCCATGCCCTGGCCCGCCACTTTCGGGTTGGGGTCGGTCATGGCCGAGACCACACGCCCGATGCCTGCAGCCGCCAGCGCATCGCAACAAGGACCGGTGCGCCCTGTGTGTGCACAAGGCTCCAGCGTGACCCAGGCGGTGGCGCCTTGCACGCTGTGGCCGCGTGCTGCTGCATCGCGCAAGGCCACCACTTCGGCATGCGGTCCGCCTGCTCGCTGGGTGTGGCCTTCGCCCAGCACGGTTCTGTCGTCGGCGGTGATCACACAGCCCACGCGGGGGTTGGGGGATGTCAGCCACAAAGCCTGGCGTGCCAAGGCCAAGGCGCGTTGCATGGGGGGCTGGGCTGCAGAGGAGAGATTCAACGGGTCGGGAGAAGTCACGGTGAAAAAAGCAAATCAATTCAGGGCAAGGATACGCCAACCCAGATGGGCACTGCGGCACGGCTGCTGCGCAGCACCAATTGGCTGGGCGTACCGGCGGTGCCCGCGCGCGCAGCTCCTGGCCATTGCACCGTGACGGTGATGTCGACCAGGCCCACTTGGGGTGTCAGCTCGATCCGGCGTGTGAAGGTGCTGGCTTGCGCGGTGGTTTGGTCGTTCATGGGGCAATCGGCCCGCTGGGCCTGGTGGCATTCCATCGCATCCATCGCCAAACCGTGGGCCAGTAGGCGTTGCCGGGTGTCGGTCGCGGTTTGCAGGCCTTGCGTGGCCAGCTGCACGGCGCCCAGCATGCCCACCCCCAACACCGCCGAGGCGACCAAGGCCTCGACCATGGCCATGCCGGTTTGAGTCGGCTTGGCGTGTGTCATGGCGTGCCTTCGCGCCAGCTGCCGTTGACGATTTGCACCTGCCGTGCGTCCATACCCTGTGGCCAAGGCAGCAGGTAGGCTTTGCGTGCGTAAGGCTGGGCCGTCACCTGGCTGGCGTTGGGGGCCTCGGGCCAAGCCGAGTTGATCAGGAGTTGGCCGTCAATCTGACCTGCCCGCCAGGCGCGGGCTCTGTCGTCCTGGCATTGCGTGTCGAGCACCACGGTGCCATGGATGCGCACGCCGCTGACCATGCTGGGGCAAAAAGGCGAGCAGGCCGTGGCCGAAAACACCAGCAGCACAGGCGCTTGCGCGCTGCCCACGCTTTGGGTCCAGGGCGCAGGGCTGTCCACCCAATAGATGGTGCGGGATGGTTGGCTCAGTGCGTGCAAGCCTTGCCGTTCTTGCGCTTGCGACCACGCCCGGATGTGTTCGGCACTCAAATCGCCCAGCACTTGTTGCCAAGCGGTGCTGGCGCAGAGTGAGGTGGCGCTGCTGCTCAACACCACAGCCGCAGTGCTGGCCGATGCGGGCACAGGCAGCACGGTTGGCATGAACAGGCTTTGTTGGACTTGGGCACGGCTGCGCTGATCCTTCAGGACGCTGCTGGCTTGCAACTCGGCCACGTGCGGGGCGTTGACCACATCGCGCATGGCCACCACATTGGCGCTGGCGATATCGACACCCGTCCCGGGCGGCACCTGCAGGTGCACGCATTGCCATTGCAGACCCGTGCGGTTGGCCGGGCAAGGCGTGGACGGCGCGTTCCAAAAGGCCGTGGCTGAGGTGGTTTGTGTCGCGTGTTGAACTTCGGCTTGCGCCCAGGCCAGCGCCGCTTCTGCGGCAAGCCGGGCTTGCGTCGCCTGGATTTGGGCCTGGCCCGTCAGCCGGTCGATGAAGACGCTTTGCACGCTGTAAAAGCCGGTCAGGGCGGCGATCATCACCAGACCGATGGCCACCATCAGCGTGATGGCCCCTTGTTGCCGGTGAGGGTGGTGGGTCATGTGGCGCCTGAGCAATATGCGGGAGCTTGAAGCGCCGGCAGTGCATTGCGTAGCGTGATGGTCTGGCTGGCGCGCCACTGGCGCGATGTGTCGCTTGGCCATTGGGCGGTCAGGCTCACGGTGACCCAGCGCTGCCACAGACCGCCCTGCGGTGCGCATGTCACTTGCCATTGGAGTTGCGTGATTTTCAGGCTGCCAACATCGGTGATCGAGGTCCAGACTTCGGGCAGGCAAGAGGTGCGCGCTTTGAGTTCGCCATTGTTCAGGCGAAAGCCCAGGCATTCGTTGTTGTCTTGCAGGCCGTTGTGGTTGCGGTCGATGCTGAAGAGGATCCGGTCGGCGCTGATGCTGAAGTCTTCTGCGCCATCGCAAAAAGCATCTTGACATGCGGCGCTGGTCCGCAGTTTCCAGGCGTCTTCCATTGCCTGGGCTTGCCGAAGTTGCTGGGTGATGGTGCTCAGCGCCGCGCGCAGATCGTGGTGGGCATGGCTGTCTTGCAGCAACCACCGGTGTCCGCGCAATTGGTGGGCCAGCATTTGGGTGCCTGCCGCCAAGACCAGCAAACCCAGACCCAAGCCCACCATCAGCCCGATCAGGGTTTCGCCACTTTGGCGATGGGTTGTCATGGCCGCCAGCATTTGGCCGCATCGGTTTGTGGATCTGCACCGCTCGAGAGCACGAGGATGGCGCTGTCCACCAGTTGCAGGCGCATGGGCTTGCAGGCGCTGTCTTGACCTTGGGCACCTATCGGCGTGGCTTTGACGGTGTAGCCCTGGCTGTTGGCTTCTTCGATGGCGATTTGGTAGTGCCCCAGTGCAGACCGGTCACTGGACCAGCCCAGGCTGCTGAGCTGCTCTGCGTGCTGTTCATGTTGGCCACGCCAGCGCGCTTGTTCGAGTTGCACTTGCTGCAAGGCCTGCCGAGCATCGGCCCGACGGGCCTGTCGCTGCTGGCTGTTGAAGCTGGGCATCGCCAAAGCCGCGAGGATGGCCATCAAAGCCAGTGCGATCATCATTTCACTGAGTGTCCAGCCTGGCTGGCAGACGCTGGGTGCGCCACAGTGTTGCAGACCTGTGTGATGGTTCATGTCTCATCTCCCTGACATCTTGTTTGGCTTATTTTGAATACCCGGGTATTCTTTGTAAAGATGAAGATGCATGGAGGCAGACCATGGACGCTCGCAGGCGCTCGTCGGGGTTCACATTGCTGGAGGCTTTGGTGGTGTTGGCGCTGGTGGCCGTGTTGGCAGGCATGGCGGCGCCTGCGATGGGCCGCTTGCGTCAGCAGCAGCGCATGCAGGCTCAGGCGGAGGCCTTGTTCAGCAGTTTGATGTTGGCCCGATCCGAGGCACTTCGGCAGCAGCAAAGGGTGACCGTGTGCGCTCGAGCGCCTGACGACCGGTGCGCGTCTGCCGGACCCTGGACGCAAGGCTGGATGGTGTTTGTGGACACCGATGCCAATGCACAAAGGGAAAGCCAGGAGCAGGTGTTGCAAAAGCACGAGGCCTTGCCTGCAGGTTTGACGCTGGAGGGCAACAATCGGGTCAGCCGTTATGTCTCTTATGGCCTGGAGGGCCGCAGTCAAACGATCTCAGGGGCTTTCCAGGCAGGCACGCTGACTTTGTGCCAAGTCGATGCCACACAGGCATGGCAATTGGTCATCAACGCCTTGGGCAGGCCTAGACTCGAAAAAGTGGCCTCAGACGTCTGCAACTGAAGCCTTGATGCTCAGCGGACTTCGTCCACCAGGGTCTTGAAGTCGTCGATGTCTTCAAAGCTGCGGTAGACGCTGGCAAAGCGCACGTAGGCAACTTTGTCGAGTTTTTTCAGCTCGCGCATGACCAGCTCGCCCAAGCGGTTGGACGCCACTTCACGGTGGGGCTGGTTGAGCAGGTTTTCTTCGATACGTTCAATGGCCCCGTCCACCTGCTCGGTGCTGACAGGCCGTTTGCGCAGGGCCAGGTTCAGGCTGGCGCGCAGTTTTTCGCGTTGGTATTCGATGCGCCGACCGTCTTTCTTGACGATGGCCGGAAAGCTCACTTCGGGCTTTTCGTAGGTGGTGAAACGCTTTTCACAGGCGCCGCACTGGCGGCGGCGCCGGATGAAGCCCCCGTCTTCGGCCAACCGTGTTTCAACCACTTGGGTTTCGAGGTGACCGCAGAAGGGGCATTTCATCGCTGTGTTTCCCGATTACTTGTAGACCGGAAAACGTGCGGTCAGGGCGTTGACCTTGGCGCGCACGGCGGCGATGTTGGCTTCGTCTTTGGGGTTGTCCAGCACATCGGCGATCAGGTTGGCCGTGATGCGGGCTTCCTCGTCCTTGAAACCACGGGTGGTCATGGCGGGGGTGCCGACGCGGATGCCGCTGGTCACGAAGGGCTTTTCAGGGTCGTTCGGGATGGCGTTCTTGTTGATCGTCATGTGGGCAGCGCCCAAGGCGGCTTCTGCTTCCTTGCCGGTGATGCCTTTGGCACGCAGGTCCACCAGCATGACGTGGCTCTGGGTGCCGCCGCTGACGATGCGCAGGCCGCGTTGGGTCAGCACTTCGGCCACGATCTTGGCGTTCTTGATCACCTGGGCTTGGTAGTCCTTGAATTCGGGCTGCAGCGCTTCCTTGAAGGCCACGGCCTTGGCCGCGATCACGTGCATCAGTGGGCCGCCTTGCAGGCCGGGGAAGATGGCGCTGTTGATGGCTTTTTCGTGCTCGGCCTTCATCAAGATGATGCCACCGCGCGGGCCGCGCAGGCTCTTGTGGGTGGTCGAGGTCACCACATCAGCGTGCGGCACGGGGTTGGGGTACTGACCTGCAGCGATCAGACCAGCGTAGTGGGCCATGTCGACCATGAAGATTGCGCCGACTTCCTTGGCCACTTTGGCAAAGCGGGCCCAGTCGATGTGCAGCGAGTAGGCCGAAGCGCCAGCCACAATCAGCTTGGGCTTGTGCTCGCGGGCTTTGGCTTCCATCGCGTCGTAGGCGATGGCTTCGTTCTTGTCCAGACCGTAGCTCACCACGTTGAACCACTTGCCCGACATGTTCAGCGGCATGCCGTGGGTCAGGTGACCGCCTTCGGCCAGGCTCATGCCCATGATGGTGTCGCCGGGCTTGAGGAAAGCCAGGAACACGGCTTCGTTGGCCGATGCGCCGCAGTGCGGCTGCACGTTGGCGCAATCTGCACCAAAGATCTGTTTGATGCGGTCAATGGCCAGTTGCTCGGCCACATCGACGAATTCGCAGCCACCGTAGTAGCGCTTGCCGGGGTAGCCTTCGGCATATTTGTTGGTCAGCTGCGAGCCTTGCGCGGCCATGACGGCGGGTGAGGCGTAGTTTTCGCTGGCGATCAGCTCGATGTGGTGTTCCTGGCGCTCGTTTTCGGCCTGGATGGCAGCAAAAATTTCGGGGTCGGCTTGTTCAATCAGAATATTGCGGTCGTACATGGCAGTCCTTCAAATGAATGGAACCTTGGCGAAAAACGTGTGTCTTTGACAAGGGCTGCCCAGGCGAACGGCTGAAAACCCTGGTCGGGGCCTGTCAGGGCCACCTTGGGGTTGCGCGCTTCCCAGTGGTTTGGGGCCAGTCCTTGGGTCAAGGGTGGCCGCGGTCCACGTCAGAGTCAGCTGTCCCTATCCAATGAATGGGCAGCGCTCCTATCGCCAGTTGCGCACCCCTTTAGTGTAGCCGAGGCAGGTCCTGGTTCGGCGCCAAATGGGCAGCTCAAGAGGCTTGAGGTCTTGGCGTGCTTGAGGCGCCAGCAGGGATATGCAGCAATTTTTCGAGCAACTTTTGTTCGTTCAGAACCCGATCCACGTAGGGTCCGTCTTCGGTTTGACCTGAGCCGGCGGCATATTGACGCAGGGCTTCTTCGATGGTCTCGCTTTGCAAAATCAGGTCTTGCAAGTGGCGTGCGCCGAGTCGCAAATTGGTCACGGGATCGAACACGGCCAGGCGGCCGCCAAAAGGTGTGAGTTCGCTCACATGCACATCGGGATCGATTTGCATCAGGCCCATCGCGCCTTGTGTACCGGATGTGAAGGGGTTGAATTTTGACTCGATGGCCATGATGGCCAGGATCAGGGTGGGTGATATCTGGCTGCGTTCACCCACGGCCCAAGCCTCTGTGACCAAAGCGGCCAAGGGTTCGGGTGAGACGCGGTAGCGGCGGCTCAGCCAGTAAGTCACGGCCAGCTGGTCTTTAGGCAGTCCTTTGAGCGAGGCTGCGGTTGAACGGTAGGCGGCATCGCTGGGCATGGGCATGTCCAACGTTTCTGCTTGGCGCATTTCTAGCCAGCTCATCAGCATTTCGTTGACGTTCATTTGTAGGCCTGGACGCGCCATGAAGGTCAGCGTGACGGCGACCACCACCAGCCCGATCAGGGCCAGGCTATGACGGCTGATTTCGACAAAACCATCGCGCACGTCGCCAGTCAAGGTTCGCAGAACCAGCCAAAGGCGTGCAAGTTTCAAATTCGCTGTCATGACATTTCCGCGGATGGCGAGCATGGCGGGGAGAGCCTTTTGAGTGGGGATGGGGTTGGCCATGAAAGCCATTGACCAATGAGGCGATACCGGCTCAAAGGTGTGATATTTGTGAGAATCGTCGGGATTCTAGGAATATTTCATAACCAGTCAATAATATCAAAACGTGATTTGATCATTATTTGTCATATAAAGCTGATTTTCTTTCAGGAATTGACACAGATTGATGCTGATTCAAGGCGACAAGCCGGAGCCGACCAATTACCTGTGAAAATACCGGTTTGCAGATCGCTCCCAGAAGTTGGGATTGATCTGGATGCCGTATTTGGCATGGATCGTGTTTTAAAGCGTATTGACCGTGACTTCTTCCAAGCCCCTTGACCTTGCTGCCCTTGACCAATTGACTGCAGGCGCTTTCAACGCCGCCACTTCGGGTGAGCGCAGTGCCCGTTTGCGTGAATGGCTGTTGACCGAACCCACAGAGGCGCACATGCACGAGGTCTACCGCGAACTGTCGTCGCGTGACAAAGGTGCAGCCAAAATCCTCAAGGAAAAGCTGGACGAGATCAAGCGTGCACATGGTCAGGATGCGCTGGCCAGCGACTGGGCGCAAAAAGCCGAGCAGATGTTGGAAGCGCCGCGCTTGAACATTGCCGATGCCCTGGCTTGGCAGCGCGATGCCGCCAAAGCGGGAGCGCCGCTGTCGCGCGAGCCGCTGTCAAGTTTGAAGATCCGCTTGGCCGAAGTGGTCAAGGGTGTAGAAGATTTGCAGCACCAAGTGATGGTGCAACGAGAGGCTGCGGTTTTGCTGGCGCAGCGCATCGAGGTTTTGTCCACCAAACCCCTGGCCGAAGCTCAGGCTGGTCAATCCGGCTTGCAGGCCGATGTGGCTCAATGGCAAGCTCAGGCGCAAGCGCTCACGCAAAACGCCGTGTGGCCCAGTGTGGATCTGAAATTCCCGTCTCAACTCGAGACGGCACGCAGCCAACTGCAAGCTGTGTGGGATGGGTTCTTTGCGGCCTTGATTGTGGCGGCCCAAGCGCAAACTGACGTTGCTGCGGCCTTGCCATCAGTGCCCGTGTGGGCCGATGAGATCCGTCGCTTGCGCGGCGAAGCGGTGAGTGCCACTGAAGCCCCTGCCGATGCCCCCAAGGCGACCAAACCCAAAATGGACCCGGCCCAGCGCCAAGCCCTGCGTGAGCAGGCCACATCCGCTGTGACCGAAGTGCTGGAAGCGGTAGAAAAAGAAGTCACCGAAGGCCATGGCAAAGCCAGCGCCGGTGCAGCCGCTGCTTTGCGCGCGGTGCTCAAGACGCATGGCAAAAACCTGGACACTGCACTCGACGCCCGCGTGCATGAAGCCCTCACGGCCGCTGGCGAGCTCGAAGGCTGGCAGCGCTGGCGTGCTGACCAGCTCCGACAGGAGCTGGTGACCAAGGCTGAAGCCTTGCTGGGTGCCGACAAAACCCCCGCCATGGGCGGTCGCAAGATGCAGGAAAACCTGCGTCAATTGCGAGAGAGCTGGAAGCAAACCGACCAGGGCGGCTTGCCCAATCATGGTTTGTGGAAGCGTTTTGATGCCGCTTGCAACGAGGCCTACAAGACGGTGCAAACCTGGCTGGACCAGATCAAGCAGGAATCGGCGGCACACCGCGCCCAGCGCGTGGCCTTGATGGAAGAAGTCAAAGCCTGGACTGTGGCCAACGCCGAGAGCAGCGACTGGCGCGGCCAGTTGCGTGCCTTGCACCAGTTTGGTGAGCGCTGGCGCAATGCCGGGCACTTGAGCGAGAAATCATTTGCCGAAATGCAGTCGCAGTGGAAGGCCCTCATCAAGGCCGCCGCTGCGCGTGTGGATGCTGCGCAAAAGGCCAGCATCGAGCGGCGCCAGGCCATGATTGCCGAAGCCAAAGACATGTCTGCAGCGCCGCTGCGCGTGGATGCCGTCAAGGCCTTGCAGCTGCGCTGGCAAGCCGAAGCCCAGGCCGTGCCGTTGGACCGCAAGACCGAGCAAAAGCTGTGGGAAATTTTCCGTGCGCCTTTGGACGAGGCTTTCCAGCGCAAGGGTGCTGAACGCCAGCAAGCTGAAACCCATTTGAGTGCCCGTGACCGCGCCGTGATTGATGCCTCCAAAGCGCTGGATGCGGCCAATGCCAGCGGCGACGCCGCCAAGATCCGTGCGGCCATGGCTGCATTGGACGCGGCTTTACGCGGACAGGCCCAACAAGCCGCTGAACTGGCGAACGGTCAAGCCCCCGCGGCAAACGCTGCAGCTGCAGCGCCTGTGGCGGATGCCGCCAGTGCCGATGCCTCGGCAGCCGAGCCAGCGCCTGCAGCCGAGCAGGCAGAAGCTGTGCAGGTTGAAGCCGATGCTGACGCTGTTGAGGGCGAAGCAACGGCAGAACCTGCACCAGCTGCGCCCGTGGCTGCGCCCAAGCCCGCCAAGCCGGTGGTCGCGGTGCGTGGCGATGACCGCCCAGGCCAAAAGAAAACCGCAGCGCCTGCAGGCCGTGATGGCCGACGCGATGGCCGTCCTGGTGATCGCAATGCCCGTCCGGGTGACCGTGGTCCGCGCTCGGGCGAGCGAGGCGACCGTTTCCCACGGGGTGATTTTGCGGACCGTGGCGAACGTGCACCGCGCTTGGGCGATACCGCCTTCCGCGCGCAACGCGAGGCCATGGAGCGCGCCGAGATGTCGCTGCGCAAGCTGGCCGAACAAGCCCACGGCGAGACCCTGACCCGATTGATGTCGGCTTGGCAAGACCGCCAGGCCGATGCGCTGCCCAGCGCACAAGAGCTGGGCAAGGCCGTCAACGCCTCTGCCCGTCAGGCCTGGACACAAGCGGTCAGCAGCGAAGCCAAGGCGCCTGCCGCCACCGCTTTGTTACGCCTGGAAATGGCGGCCGAAGTGCCCACCCCGGCCGAGCACCTGAGCGAGCGCCGTGCATTGCAATTGCAGTTGCTGACCCAGCGCAATCAGCCAGGCCCCGCCGAAACATGGGCGCAGGATGTGGCGCAAGTCTTGTCCGGCCCGCACGAAGCGAACACCGCCCGCCGTTTGCAAAACGTGCTCAAGAACTTGCTGCGTCGCTGAGCGGCAGTGCAGTTGTGGACCCCGGATCAAGTCCGGGGTGACATGAGCGATTTAACGTTGGGGTGAGTATGAATATGTCATGCCGGATTTGATCCGGCATCCATCTGTGTCATGGCCGCTGTCTGCGCCACCGCATCCGCTGACTTTGTCAGGTGGCCGATCCAATTGGCTTGACAGCGATGCGCTCACACAGACCATCGGTATGCAAGCGCAAAATCTCTGCCCGTACAGGCGCATGGTCCAGTGACCAGTCGCTGAGCACCTTTCGGGTCGCCGAGCCTATGGTGTGATCGGCCGGGCGGTGGGTGTGGCCGTGGACCAGCCGATCGGCCTGGGCGGTTTGCAGCCATTGCAGGCTGAGTGCGCTGTCGGCATCGGCGTAGACCATGCCGGCATCTTTTTGGGCGGTGCTTTGCGCACGCATGGCGCGGGCCAAGGCCAGACGCTCGTTCAAGGGTTTGGCCAGAAACTCGGTTTGCCACGCAGTTGACCGCACTTGTTGGCGAAAGACCTGGTAGTCGGTGTCGTCCAGGCACAGGGCATCGCCGTGGCTGAGCAAAATGCGTTGCTGGCCCCAGCGCAAAACGGTCGGGTCGATCAGCGCTTCAACACCACAGTCTGACAAGAACTCAGCGCCCACCAGAAAGTCCCGGTTGCCGGGCATGAAGGCCACATGGCAGCGCTGTGCGGTTTGGCGCAAGACGTCTGCGCATTGCTGCAAGAAAGGGTCATGGGCCACGGCATCGTCGCCCACCCAGACTTCAAACAGATCACCCAGAATCAGCACAGCCTGGGCGGGCGTGGTGGCCATGTGATGGCGCCACGCCTCAAAAGTGGCTTGCTCGGACGCTTGCAGGTGCAGGTCCGAGATCAGGTCCACGACTTGCCATGACGCGGGTGCTTGCAGTTGGCCGATGGGCGGCGTCTGAGGCAGCGCGTTCATGGCAGGGCTGGCCTTACAGGGCGACAGCCTTTTCGATCACCACGTCTTCTTTGGGCACGTCACCGTGGCCGCCGCGGTTGCCGGTTTTCACGCCTTTGATCTGGTCCACCACTTCGGTGCCCTTGACCACTTTGCCGAACACGGCATAGCCCCAGCCTTGCAGCGAAGGGGCGGTGTGGTTCAGGAAGCCGTTGTCGGCCACGTTGATGAAGAACTGTGCCGTGGCGGAGTGGGGCGCCTGGGTGCGGGCCATGGCCACGGTGTAGTTGGCGTTTTTCAGGCCGTTGTTGGCTTCGTTTTCGATGGCCGCATCGGTGGGCTTTTGCGCCATGCCGGGTTCAAAACCGCCGCCTTGGATCATGAAGCCGGGGATCACACGGTGAAAAATCGTGTTGTTGTAGTGGCCCTTGTTCACATACGTCAGGAAGTTGGCGGTGGACTTGGGGGCTTTTTCAGCGTCCAGTTCGAGTGTGATGATGCCGTAGCCGGTGATGTGCAGTTCTACTTGTGGGTTGCTCATGGTGTTACTTCAACAAAGTGATGGATTGGATGAGGACCGGTGTCTTGGGAACATCGGAAGGAAAAGGACCACCTGCGCCAGTGGGGGTGTTCCTGATTTTTTGGACCACGTCCATGCCGGACGTGACTTTGCCAAAAACTGTGTAGCCAAACAGCTGTGGTGCGTTCACCAGTTGAGCGCGGGTGACGTTTTCGTAGACACGGCCCTGGTACTCAAACTTGGCCACCGGATCGCCATCGGGGATGGGGGTGGGGTCCAGAAAAGCGTTGTCCACCACATTGATGAAAAACTGCGAGGACGCCGAATGCGGGTCGCCCGTGCGGGCCATGGCCAAAGTGCCGGTGGTGTTTTTCAGGCCGGCGGCCAGGGCCTTGCGGCCTTCATGCTCAATCGGCGCACGTGTGGGCTTTTGCTGGTACTTGGCGTCGTAGCCGCCGCCTTGCACCATGAAGCTCGAAATCACGCGGTGAAAGACTGTGCCATCGTAGTGCTTGTCTTTGACGTACTGCAAAAAGTTGGCCACAGTGCGCGGGGCTTTGTCTGCATACAACTCTGCTTCGATGTCACCCATTGATGTGCTGATGCGCACTTTGCTGATGCCATTGCCCTGGGCGTGCCCGCTCAGGGGCAGGAGCAGGCCAGTGACCAGGGATGCGCCCAAGGCGCAAGCGGCAAAAAAGCGTGAAGTTTTCATGAGGAGGCTGGCGTTGGCGCTCAGGGCGCAGCTTTGAGCATCTGGTCGATGGTCAGCTGTTTGGCTTGAATGCGGCGTTGATTCGGTGTGATTTGAAGCGCTTTGCCATAAGACTGGCTGGCCAGTGCTGCATAGACATCACCCATGTTCTCCAGAGCGATGGCGTAGTCAGGGCGCGCTTTGATGGCCGCTTGCAGAGAAATCAAGGCGTCGGCATGGCGATTTTCTCGGGCCAACAAGGCCGCCAGGTTGTTGTGTGGCTCAGCCAGTTCGGGAAACGACTGGGTCAGGCCCTGCAAGGTGTCCATGGCCGCTTGGGTCTGGCCTTGTGCGTCCTGGATGCGGCTGAGCAGCAAACGCATTTGCGGATCGGTGGGGGCGGTTTTCAGGCGCTGGTCGACTTGTTGCTGGGCTTTTTCCAGTTGCCCGCTCTGAATCAGGCGGTTCACATCGCTGTAGAGGTCTGCCCGAGCACCGGCACTGAGGGCCATCAGGGCGCAAGACAAAGCGAACGAAATGAGAAGGCGCATGCAGCAATAAGTATCGGGTCTGGGGGAGGCTTGGGCCGACATGGGAAGGCCTGACGGGGCTATACTGAGGACCATTGTAGCGGAGGCCATGTTTTTTCGGCCTCGTCAGCTCGACCTGCTGTCCACGTGTACGACAGCCGCCTTTGTGCCCGATTTCCTGCTTTGATTTGGCTGCGCCTTTAGGCGTTGCATGGCCGTTTTTTGTTTTCCGAATGTTCCTTGATTTGACATGAGTCTGCGCATTTTCAACACACTCACCCGTGCGGTGTCCGAGTTCACACCTGCCGAGCCTGGCCATGTGCGCATGTACGTGTGTGGCATGACGGTGTATGACTTGTGTCACCTGGGCCATGCTCGCTCGATGATCGCGTTCGATGTGGTGCAGCGCTGGCTCAAGGCCAGTGGTTTGAAGGTGACCTACGTTCGCAACATCACCGACATCGACGACAAGATCATCAAACGCGCCCTGGAAAACGGCGAGACCATCCGCAACCTGACCGACCGCATGATCGATGCGCTGCACCAGGATGCCGATGCACTGGGCATTGAGCGCCCCCAGCACGAGCCCCGCGCCACCGATTTCGTGCCGCAAATGCTGTCGATGATCGGCACGTTGGAGCAAAAAGGGCTGGCCTACCGTGCCGGCAATGGCGATGTGAACTACGCTGTGCGCAAATTTCCAGGCTACGGTAAGTTGTCCGGCAAATCCCTGGACGAGTTGAACGCCGGTGAGCGCGTGGCTGTGAACACCGAAGAGGGCGGCAAACACGATCCGCTGGACTTTGTGCTCTGGAAAAGCGCCAAGCCCACCGAACCTGCCGATTGCAAATGGGACAGTGCTTTTGGTTCGGGCCGTCCTGGTTGGCACATCGAGTGCTCGGCCATGGCTTGCGAGTTGCTGGGCCAGACCTTTGATATCCACGGCGGCGGTGCCGACTTGCAGTTCCCGCACCACGAAAACGAAATCGCCCAAAGCGAAGGTGCCAATGGGCAGCCCTTTGCCCGCACCTGGATGCACAACGGCTTCATCAATGTGGACAACGAAAAGATGTCCAAGAGCCTGGGCAACTTCTTCACCATCCGCGATGTGCTCAAGGCATTCGACGCCGAGACGGTGCGTTTCTTTGTGGTGCGCAGCCATTACCGCAGCCCGCTCAACTACAGCGATGTGCATTTGAACGACGCCAAAGGCGCCTTGAAGCGCCTTTACACCGCGCTGCAAGCCGTGCCTCCTGCCGATGTGACCATCGACTGGGCCGACCCGATGGCCGCCCGCTTCAAAGCGGCCATGGACGAAGACTTTGGCACGCCCGATGCGGTGGCCGTTCTGTTCGAGCTGGCCAGCGAAGTCAACCGCAGCCAGTCTGCCGAGCGGGCCGGTTTGCTCAAGGCGCTGGGGGGCTTGCTCGGTTTGTTGCAAACCGATCCGACCGCTTATTTGCAGTCCGGTGCCGGCTTGGATGAGTCCGCTATTCAGACTCAAATCCAGGCCCGCGCGGACGCCAAGAAAGCCAAGAACTTTGCCGAGGCCGACCGCATTCGCAACGAGCTGCTGGAGCAGGGCATCGTGCTCAAGGACTCGGCCACCGGCACCACCTGGGAGGCGGCGCAGTGAGCGTGGCGTCCAAAGAAGTTGCCAAAGACGTGGTCCCGGTCACGCCCGAATACTGGGCGCAGGCCTGTGCGCACCTGGCCAAAAAAGACCGTGTCATGAAAAAGCTGATCCCCCAGTTTGGCAATGCCATTTTGGAGACACGCGGCGATGCCTTCGTCACCTTGGCCCGCTCCATCGTGGGCCAGCAAATCTCGGTCAAGGCGGCGCAGTCGGTGTGGGACAAGTTCTCCGCGCTTTCGAAAAAACTCACGCCTGCGGCGGTGCTCAAGCTCAAGGTGGACGACATGCGCGCAGCCGGTCTGTCGGTTCGCAAGGTGGAATACCTGGTCGATCTGGCCCTGCATTTCAGCAATGGCGCGGTGCATGTCAAGGACTGGCAGGCGATGGACGACGAGGCCATCATTGACGAACTGGTGGCCATTCGCGGCATTGGCCGCTGGACGGCCGAGATGTTTTTGATCTTCCACCTGATGCGGCCCAATGTGCTGCCGCTTGACGATGTGGGCTTGATCAACGGCATCAGTAGCAACTATTTCTCGGGCGAGCCGGTCAGCCGCAGCGATGCCCGCGAGGTGGCTCAGGCCTGGAGTCCGTATTGCACGGTGGCAACTTGGTATATTTGGCGCTCGCTGGACCCGGTTCCGGTGGCGTATTGAGGGCTGGACACCTGTCCGCCCGCTGATGAACAGAGGAGTAAAAACTTGGCCAAAAGAACATTTCTCGACTTTGAGCAACCCGTTGCCGAACTCGAAGCCAAGATCGAAGAGCTGCGCTATGTGCAAAGCGAATCCGCGGTGGACATCACCCTGGAAATTGATCAACTGAGCAAGAAAAGCCAGCAACTGACCAAAGACATCTACAGCGACCTGACCCCCTGGCAGGTCACCAAAATCTCGCGTCACCCCGAGCGTCCGTACACACTGGACTACATCAACGGCATCTTCACGGACTTTGTGGAAATGCACGGGGATCGCCATTTTGCAGATGACTTGTCCATCGTGGGCGGCTTGGCCCGTTTCAATGGTCAGGCCTGCATGGTGCTGGGTCACCAAAAAGGCCGTGACACCAAAGAACGCACCCTGCGCAACTTTGGCATGAGCAAGCCCGAAGGCTACCGCAAGGCCTTGCGTCTGATGAAGACTGCCGAGAAGTTCAAGTTGCCTGTGTTCACCTTTGTGGACACGCCTGGCGCTTACCCTGGCATTGACGCCGAAGAGCGTGGTCAGTCCGAGGCGATCGGCCGCAATATTTTTGAAATGGCCCAGCTCGAAGTGCCGATCATCACCACCATCATTGGTGAAGGTGGCTCGGGTGGCGCCTTGGCCATCTCGGTGGCCGATCAGGTGCTGATGCTGCAGTACTCGGTCTACTCCGTGATCAGCCCTGAAGGTTGCGCTTCGATTTTGTGGAAAACCGGCGAAAAAGCCGAAGTGGCCGCTGAAGCATTGGGCATCACCGCTCACCGCCTGAAGGCTTTGAATGTGATCGACAAGATCGTGAGCGAGCCGGTGGGCGGTGCGCACCGAGACCACGAGCAAATGATCGCTTTGCTCAAACGCGCCTTGGGAGATGCCTGGCGTCAGCTGGCCGACCTCAAGCCCAAAGAGTTGCAGGAGCGCCGTTATGAGCGCCTCAACAGCTACGGTCGTTTCACAGACACCAAAGCGGGCAAGTAAAACCCAACACGCGAGCCGCAAGGCTGTCGCACATGTCGCAAACCATTGACCAGGCCCTGGCTGATTTCAGCCCGGGCCTTCCCTTTGCGGTGGCCTTGAGCGGCGGCGCCGATTCCACCGCCTTGTTGCTGGCCTGTGTGCAGCGTTGGCCCGGGCAGGTGAGGGCGGTGCACATCCACCATGGCTTGCAAGATGCGGCCGATGGTTTTGAAACCCATTGCCTCGCGTTGTGCGAGCAGCTGGGCGTGCCCTTGCTGGTGCGCCGTGTGAATGCGGGCCATACCCCCGGCCAAAGCCCAGAAGATGCGGCCCGTCAGGCCCGATATGCCGCTTTAGCAGAGGCCTTGCAGACCGAATGGCCCAACGTGCGCGATGTGGCTGTGGCCCAGCATGCCGACGATCAGGTTGAAACCTTGCTCATTGCCTTGTCGCGAGGCGCGGGCTTGCCGGGGCTGGCCAGCATGCCTGCACATTGGCAGCGTGAGGGGCTGAACTGGCATCGGCCTTTTTTGGCGGTGCCCGGTGTGGCTTTGCGCGACTGGCTGCGCGAGCGCGGACAAGCCTGGGTGGAAGACCCGAGCAATAGCAACGAGCAATTCACTCGCAACCGCATCCGTGCCCGTGTGTTGCCTGTGCTGGCGGAGGCTTTTCCGGCCTTTAGAGACACATTCGCTCGCAGCGCAGCCCATGCAGCACAAGCCCAAGAGGTGCTCGATGAGGTGGCCGCGCAGGATTTAACCCATGTGGGCAACCCGCCGCGCATCAGCGCCTTGCAATCACTGAGCCGAGCACGGCAGGCGCTGGTTTTGCGCCATTGGCTGCGCATCAGTCACGCCACCACGCCTTCCACAGCGCAGCTCAACGAGCTGCTCGATCAGGTGGCCGATTGCAGCACCCGAGGCCATCGCTTGAACCTCAAAGTGGGGCAGGGCCATGTGGTCCGCTTGGGGCCCGTGCTCAGCTGGTCGCCACGCTGACGATGGCCCCAGCGCCGCCGAGCCCAGCGAGGGTTGAGTGATTGCTACAATCTAAGGTTTTGCTGGAAGTCATTTCAGCGCAAATTTCCCCTCATCAGAACTACACATGGCTTTGATCGTTCACAAATACGGCGGCACCTCGATGGGCTCGACCGAGCGCATCCGCAATGTCGCCAAGCGCGTGGCCAAATGGACGCGTGCCGGCCACCAGATCGTGGTGGTGCCCAGCGCCATGAGCGGCGAGACCAATCGCTTGCTCGGCCTGGCCAAGGAATTGGCACCAGCCAAACCCGACACCTCGTACAGCCGCGAGTTGGACATGTTGGCCTCCACCGGCGAGCAAGCGTCGTCGGCCTTGCTGGCGATTGCCCTGCAAGCCGAAGGCCAGCCTTCGGTCAGCTATGCGGGCTGGCAAGTGCCCATCAAGACCAACAGCGCTTTCACCAAAGCCCGTATCGAATCGATCGATGACGTGCGTGTGCGCGGCGATTTGAACGCTGGCAAAGTCGTGATCATCACCGGCTTCCAGGGGGTCGACGAGCAAGGCAACATCACCACCTTGGGGCGTGGCGGCTCGGATACCTCGGCCGTGGCTGTGGCCGCAGCCCTCAAAGCCGACGAGTGCCTGATCTACACCGACGTGGACGGCGTGTACACGACCGACCCCCGCGTGGTGCCCGAAGCGCGCCGCCTGCAGACCGTGAGCTTTGAAGAGATGCTGGAGATGGCATCGCTGGGCTCCAAGGTTTTGCAAATCCGCTCGGTCGAATTTGCTGGTAAATACAAAGTGCCCATGCGCGTGCTCTCGAGCTTCACGCCCTGGGACATCGACATCAACGAAGAAGCCGCCTCTGGCACCCTGATCACTTTTGAGGAAGACGAACAAATGGAACAAGCCGTCGTTTCCGGCATCGCTTTCAACCGCGACGAAGCCAAAATCTCCGTGTTGGGCGTGCCCGACAAGCCAGGCATTGCGTACCAGATCCTGGGCGCTGTAGCCGATGCCAACATCGAAGTGGACGTGATCATCCAGAACCTGAGCAAAGACGGCAAGACCGACTTTAGCTTCACCGTTCACCGTAACGACTACGCCAAGACCATCGACTTGCTCAAGGAAAAAGTCCTGCCCGGTCTGGGTGCCACAGAAGTCAGCGGCGACGCCAAGATCTGCAAAGTGTCGATCGTCGGTATCGGCATGCGCAGCCATGTGGGCGTGGCCAGCAAAATGTTCCGTTCGCTCAGCGAAGAGGGCATCAACATCCAGATGATCTCCACCTCGGAAATCAAGACCTCGGTCGTGATCGATGAAAAATACATGGAATTGGCTGTGCGCGCACTGCACAAAGCCTTCGATCTGGATCAAGCGTAAGCTATAATTTGTGCAGCTGGAAACGTGACCGAGTGGCCGAAGGTGCTCCCCTGCTAAGGGAGTATGGGGTGTAGAGCCTCATCGAGGGTTCGAATCCCTCCGTTTCCGCCAGTGATAAGACCAAGCCCCGCCATGTGCGGGGCTTTTTCTTTGCTGAGCAGCTGGGCCAGCATGGTGCGCCAGACCGATTGCACCGATTCATCTTTAGAGCGCTCAGTGGCCTGATCCGCCAGGATCAACATGGGGTCAATCTCCAGCAGCACGGCTACTTTCAGCGCGGCATCGTCATCCAGCGTCGAATTTCTTGCTCGATAGTTGCTGATAGCAGCTCTAGTCAAACCAATTTCTTTAGCTACTGCGTAGTCGGACGGAAGTCCTTTTGTGACCTTTAGGCGGTCAATCCATTCATGTGCTTTCATCGGTGTGGCGCTCCTTGGGTGTCAAGTATGCATTGACGTTCACAACCTTGCAACGTACACAGTTGTTGACAACGTAAACAGTTGTGTACAACAATCCGCCTGTCCCCCGGCAAATCCTTCAACCGGGCGGGTGTGGCGCTTTCCCCATTGACTGCCGGGGGACCCCTCTGGGGCGGGCGCGGAACCTGCCGAGAGCGCCATCATGAAAACAACTGTTTGCACCCAATCACACAGAATTTCTGTGGAGCCCTGCCTTGATGGCGGGGTACGTTTGATCATCAAAACCCGTGATGGCCTGTTCTTGGCCGTGCCCGTGCTGGATCTGGCACAGGTGGGCGCTTTGCTGTTCGGGCTGGAGACAGCCGCCGAACAGGCCGACGCACGTCAAATGGCGGTGGCGGCATGAAACCGCAGATGGTTTTGGCGTGTGCAGGGTTGAGTCCTGAACAAAAAAAACCACTTTGTGAGCGCTCTGATGAATGTGCCCACTATGAGGAGTGGTGGCTAGCTGATACTCAGCGCTCTGTGCAGATGAACCTGTACAACCAGGCAGGTGGTGCATTCAAGATGTTCATGGCCTGGCGGCCATTGGTAAGCGCTGCAGTCCCTGTTGTTTTTCAGATGAAGACAGCACAAGGGGAGTTGTTCGTATGAGCTTACGTGCACAGTTCGCCATGAGCCGTTCCCTGCCGCAGCTGGGCCTGCATGAGGGTCAGGACCTGCCCTCGTTCGAGTTGACCTATATCGACCAGGGCCGCACCTGGAAGGCGCTTGTGAGGGCCCGAAACGTGCGAACCGCAGAGGAAGAAGGTCGGTTGTCGCTGGCCTTCAAGTTCCCCGATTTCAACGCCACTGAGGCCCGGCTTTGCCAGGCCATGCAGGTGCATTGAGCAGGCATGCGCAGTTCACATGCCATTGCCAGCAACGATATTCCTGCCGGACTTTTTGCGTCTGGACAGGGCAGAACTGACGCCACTGCTTCGCTGTGGCGATCCACTCACGATGGCACTTTACCTGCTGCTGCGTGCTCAGTGCGACTTCGCCAGCGGCGAGCTGGTGACCAACTATCCACGCTTGATGGAACTGCTCACACCAGCCCAGCCAGAGCGTGGGCGGCGTATGGATGGCCCCACCATGAAGCAGGTGCGCAGGGCTTTGGATTGGTTGGAAGGATTCAAGCTCATTAGGCGAAACGCAGAGAAAAATTTCAACCAAGGCACGCTTCGAATTTATGTGACGGGGATGTTTCGTAAAAGTGCGCCCAGACGATTAGAGGGCAAGGTTTAGGGCAAGGTTGTGGATAGTTTTAGCCAGTATCCATGCGGGTTCCAGAGCATTGATGGTCTATTTAGGGCAAGGTTTAGGGCAAGGGTATCAGTGAGTAAAGACAATCTTTAACCCTCCCACTCCCTACTGTGGATAAGTTTCTGTGGATAACTGTCCCCCGCAAGCGGGGGAAGTGCAGTACCCCCTAAGGGGCTTCGCCCCGCCGCGCCTTCGGACGCGGCACCCCAACAGCCGTTTATCAGTAAAAGTGGGGGGCGAAATCTTGCTGCGATGGGCATAGCAACGGGGCGCAAAGACCCGTAGAGCGATTTTTCCTGAGCGTCTAGGGGTGTGGTGGCTCAGCACTTTGAAAGCGCTCATAATCGCATCTGGAAGCGCCATTCCCGACCTCTGCAACGGAGTGTCAATCATGCATGCATGGCAATCGGTCAAAGTGACCAACAAAAACAGCAAGTTCGTCGACCAGGCGGGCTATGTGATCCGCACAGAAATCAAAAACGACAAGCCTTCCGTGGTGGTCCGCCTGGATCTGGATGGGAAGGATCACGTTTTCAAACCAGAAGATCTGGAAATTCTCAAGTGATCGCCACCGGACCCGATGCGGTCCAGGTGGCTTTTGAAAAGTGGGCCGCTGCGCCCATGCACATCAAAGCCATGGCGGGCGCGTATGTCGTCCCGCTGCTGGAAGCCCTGGCCGCACTTTCTCAAGACCAGCAACTCATCCTGGATCAACTGGAGCAGATCAATCAATGGAAAAAGTGATTTTTGGGCACATTGACTGCCCCACTTGCGGCGCGGCCAAAGGCATGCGGATCACCCACGACAAAAACGGAGATCCGTTCGGGTACTGCGAGGCCGAATGCGGCCAACAGTTACGGATTGGCGGTGACAAGCGGCGCAGTAACAAGTTTCTGGCCCGTTTTCCGTGGGCCGCTGGCACGACCTCTGTAACGGATACAGGGAAAAAGCCGGTAACGGCACCAGAGCCGCAAGCAAATCCACCCGTACCAAAGGCCAAGCCCAAGGCATCCCCGTTTGACCTACTGGCGCAGTTCAACAAATGATCACCGAAACCACCACCACCACCGAACCGGAACAAGCCGCCGACCTGGCAGCGCTGCAAGCCGCAGCCGCTGGCAGCGAGGAGCAGGGCACGCAGACAGCGGAACCGGAAGCGCTACGCCTGGACCTGGCCCAAGAAATCACGGGCCTGGCATCCGTGGCCGTGGCGACGATGGGCCCCATGTTTCCCAGCATCAAAACCATCTACACGCAGCAAGTGATCGAAACGGCAGCGCAGGCCGTGGCCGCCGTGTGCAACAAACACGGCTGGATGCAGGGCGGCATGATGGGCAAGTGGGGCGAAGAAATCGCATGCGCGGCCATCATTGGGCCGCTGGCCTGGCAGACGCACCAAGGCATCAAAGCCGACCTGGCAGCGCGAGAAAAAGAAAAGCCCACCAAGCCCGAGGCATTGACCGGGCCGGGGCCTGATCTGACTGCACCCGTACCAGGTGCGCCCGTGGCACAAACAACCGTCACATTCTCATGAAGACGCAGGACGGGCGGCTGTATGTGATCGCCGGGGCCAGCCGCAGCGGCAAAACGGCTTGGACAAAAAAGCAAACGGCCAAGACGCGGCGGGTTTTCGCATGGGACCCCGAGGCGCAATGGTGCGAGTTGCCGGGATGGCGCAAAGTCACCACCAGGGCGCAACTGTTGGCCGCAACGCAAAAGGCAGGCCCCCAGCGCGTGGCATACGTGGCCGGCGGGAGCCTTCAAGCCGAGTTTGATTTCTGGGCGGGATGCGTCATGTACGCGGGCCGCTACGTGGAGCCGCTGGATGCCATCGCAGAAGAACTTGCCGATGTGACCACACCCAGCAAGGCCCCTGGCAATTGGGGCATCTTGATTCGGCGCGGCCTCAAACGCGGCATCACGATCTGGTGCATCTCGCAGCGCTGGAGCGAAGCCGACAAGACCGCCGTGGGCAACGCATCCGATTTTGTGATCTTTCGGCAGTCATCCGGGGACGATGTGCGCTACCTGGCACGCAAGACCCGGGTAGCTGAAATCGAGATAAACGACCTGGTGCCGTTGCAATTTGTCCACATGGATGCACTCACTGGAAAAATAAATCGGGGCAAATTGAGGTTCTGAGAGTACGGGAACGGTAACGGTTACAGCGCCTTGTGTGGATCTGCTTATTTTCATGAAATAGGAAACACGCAAGCGCCAGCGATTTTTAAGGCGCGGCGCTTCAACTATGTGCAACTGTTCCAACAAGGAAGAAATTGAAATGACTCAAGCAGACATGATGAAACTCGGCATCGCCGGGGCCATCCTTTTCGCCGCTTACAAATACGGCAATGGCCTGGTGAAAGCCGGTGCCGTGGCCGTGGCCGCTGGCGTTGTCGCCAAGCGCATCCCCTACGTCAAAGACGTTCTGTAAACCCACCAGGAGAACACCATGAGCGTGGGCAAACTTAACCGCTACGGCTTGCCGTTTTCCAACGTTGTCGCCTCTGGCGTGGCAACCAACCAAGTTACACCAGGCCGCACCCTGGAAAACTTGCGCCTGAAACTGGGCG
>Ga0228700_1000701_pt1 | contig 27202 bp, 30 predicted proteins | sample McNCre317_Aug_MG_FD_178019 | JGI IMG/M metagenome (GOLD analysis project Ga0228700, IMG submission 178019) | Freshwater microbial communities from McNutts Creek, Athens, Georgia, United States - 3-17_Aug_MG | ecosystem: Environmental > Aquatic > Freshwater > Creek | place: USA: Georgia...
CCGACTTGCTCGACGCCTAGCGCTAGTGTGGCACCATGACTAACCAAGCGATTGTGCTGCCCGCCGGCATCCAAAAATTGATGGATGACTATTTCGAGGTCATGCACAACCAAGACATGAACCTTTTCGACAGGGTCTTTCATAAGGACTGCTGCCTCTATTCGGCCCAGGGTGGCACCGCCAACCTTCGCCCGTATGCGATTTATCGCGAGGCCGTTGCCGCTCGTCAGTCGCCTGCCGAGCTCGGCAATCCGCGTAACGACCAGATTCTCGACTTCGACCAAATCAGCGACACCTTGGCCTGGGTCAAGCCGCAACTGCAGATGTTCGGCGGCATCATGCAGGATTACCTGAACCTGGTTTACCTGGATGGCCAGTGGTGGATCATGGCGAAGATGTGGGAGAAGGTCGGCGAATACTGATTCGCTGTGCATAACTTGCGTGGGCAGGCGGCCGCTGGGCTAGCCTGCCTTCGTGTTTCTTGAGCCGACCGCAGCATACGCCGTCAGTGCCCCGCTAACGGGCGCTCAGTTAGTCGCGCTCGCCGGCCTCGCCTATCTGTTGGCCGTGTCGCCCAGGCTCGCGTGGATCGACGCCAGCACCAGACGCTTGCCCAATCGCATTGTCGTGCCAGGTATTGGCGTCGCTTTGGTCGGCGAGCTGGCCGCCACGGCCCTAGATCCGCGATTGAGTCCACGCCTCGCTACGGCCCTTGCCTGCGCCACCACAGGGTTCGTGCTCACGTTGCTGGCGCACCTGCGCTTTGGTCTGGGCATGGGCGACGTAAAACTGTATGTGCTCATCGCGCTCGTGCTCGGCTGGCTGAACCCGTTGCTCGTGCCTGTCGTTTGGCTGCTCGCATCTGTGAGCGGCGTGCTCGAGCTTGCGGTGCGTGCCGTGGCAAAGCGCACCTTGCGCCTGACCGGAACAATTGCGCTCGGACCACACCTGCTTGCGGCCTCAGCGACGCTTTGCGTGCTGCACTTTTCTGGTGTGGCGCCTTTGGCCTTGTGACGCCGAACCTGTCGAGTTACTTCTTGAGCAAAGTAAATAGCTGAATCGACAAATCGGCAGTCATTTCGCCCTTGGCGGCCTCGCCCTCGGGTGAACTCACTTTATAGACGAGCGCATAGCGCTGACCCTTGCGAATCACATCGAGGAAATTAGCCAGTTGCGCGGCTGAACCCGTTGCCGAAACCGAGAGTTCCGAAACAAACAAGGCGCCGTTAGCAACGCGAGCCTGAGCCGCCGCAATGTTGGCAGTCTTGATCACGCTGGCCGGAGCGATGAAGTGCGCAGGTGGCTGCACGCTCAGGTTGGCCAAGGTCACCCCGGTGGCCGCAGCGTGCTCGTTTAGCGCGTCCATGTATTCGACGATGTTCAGCTGCGTCGGCATAAGGGTGCGCTGCTGCGAAACCTGAATAAAGTAGCTCTCTTTGTCGAGGGCGGTCTTTTTTAGGTCTTCGAGAAAACGTTGGCGATCGATGTTGCCGACGGTGATTTGGTCGGCTCGAGCGTTGATCTCGTTTGCCTGAAGCATCGGCGGCAGAATCGCCATCATCAGAGTTAGCACGACCATGAATGCCATCAGGGTCAGGCCGCCGAGCGACCATTTTTCTTTTGGAGTCATTAGTTATTCACCTTTGCAGTCGCGTCGGCGGTCGCCAGCTTTGCCTTTTCAAGCACTCCGATTCCGAGGTTAACCACGACGCTTGCCACATAGCCGGTCGGTTTCTTCACCATGCTCGTGATCGTTGCGTTCGAATAACCTGCCCATTGGCGAGCGTCGAGCAAGAAAAATTCGACGTCCTGAAAATTGGCAACCGACATGCCCACCTTGGCGCTAACCAGAATGTCTTGCCCGGTCAGGGGAGCAGTCACCGTTGGTGACTCGTTCGAGGATGGTGCCGTCAAGGCCAGCTCGAGGATGCTGCCGCCAGCAGGAACCGCCTTCTTGATCTGGCGAACTAAGACTGCCCAGTCGATTTCTTTTTCGCTAACCACGGTGTAGGCCGCGTTCAGGTTTGCCGAGTCGTTGATGAGCTCGACGATGTCTGAGTAGTGACTTTGCTGGGTGAGGATGTCTGATGTCGCTGTCTCGACCATCGAGAGGCGAGTTTCGCTGGCAAACAGTTGGGCGTTTGCGAGCATCGAGGCGATCGCACACAGGCTGGCAACCGCGAGAGACGCAATAGCCAGGTTGTGGCGATTCTTTCGGCCCTCGTGCAACTCGCGAATCTTTGGCGGCAAGAAGTCGGCGCGTGGTGCTGCACCAAGAACTGGCAGGTCTTTAGCTTTAGTTGCCATCTTGACCGCGTCCTAACGCTAGACCAATCGCCAGAGCCATGTCTGACGTCTTGTGTTTTGCCTTTTGAAGATTGTGAGCCCACTCGACGCCAGAGACGTTGCCGTCGACCTCGACCGGCAGAGCGCTTATCGCGGCGATTGCCTCGGTGATTCCCGGCGTGTGTGCGCCACCGCCCGACAGCACCACCTGGGTCAACGGAATCGGCTCTTTGGCGTGCGATTGCGCGAAGTAATCAAACGTGCTCTTGACCGCCGAAAGCAGGTCGGTTGAAGCGGCCTGAATCAGATCCCAGGCATGAAGGTCGTCGCCCGACTTGGGCTTCTCTTTCATGTCCATCTTGATCTTGGCCGCTTCGTCGTTCGTGACCTTTAGGTTGAACACCAGTGCGTCGTCGATGTCGTTTCCGCCGTTTGGAATGATACGCACGAACAAAGGCACCTGGCCACGGGCGATGATCACGATGCTCGAGCCAGCGCCAATGTCTATATAGGCACAAACTTCATCCTGCTTGCTTGCTAGGCCACGAGCGCGCATGAGCGCGAACGGAGCAAAGTCGACTTGCATCGGGCGTAGCCCAGCGTCTGTCACGCACTTGGTCATGTCGTCGATCGACTTGCGCTCGGCTGCGACAGCAAGGCCCATGTAGCTCTGGCCAGTCTCGTCGACGTGCTGTTCAACGGGGTAGAAATCTAGATAGAGCTGGTCGGGTGCAACCGGCAGGATGCCTTCCATCATGAACGGCAGTGATTCGCGGATTCGTTGCGCGCTCATCACGGGAACAGCCATTTCGCGGGCAAAAACGTGCAGGTTCGATGCGGCTAGGGCAATGTGTTTGCTCTTGAAGCCAGCCTCGCGCCAGAACTCGGCTAGCTCACGCACAAGTGCTGGCCCATCGAGAACGTCTCCGTATTCAACTACGCCCGGTGGAAGGCGGCGTTCGGCTAGTTTCTCAACAATCGGAAGGTGATCCCCCCGCTGAAAACGCACCTGTGCAGCGCGCAAGATGTTGAATCCGATGTCAACACCGACGATTCGTCTTGCCATGTTCCCTCCCTTTTTCGTAGCCTACGCCACTAAATTGCGAAACCTGTAACTAGTTGCAAATAGCCAAACCAGATTTGGTTGCCAAATATAATTGCGGTCGCGCCGCCGCCAAGGATTGCCGGCCCGAAGGGCAACTGCTGCTTGCGACCAGCGCGTTTGATCGCCATAACCAGCAGCCCTTGGATTGCGCCAAAGGCAAATGCCAAGAAAAATCCAACGAGTGAAACCGGTATTCCGAACACCCCGAGCCAAAGCCCCACCGCGGCCGCGAGTTTGGTGTCGCCGATGCCCATGCCGCCCCGCGAGGTCAGGCGCAAGACCCAAAACGCGAGCCACCAGGCAAGGCTCGAGCTGAGCGGCACCAGCAGGCCCGCAACGTTGTTGTTGAGAAGCGCATCCATGCTGGCAAAAATGGCGCCGCTGACGGCCACGGTCAGCACGAGTGGATTGGGCAGCAACCTCGTGCGTGAGTCGATTAGCGCAAGGGCAAGACCGCTCGCCACGGCCGTCGCAAGAGTCAAAATTGCGAGTGAAATCATCGACCACGCCAGATAGGTCGCTGGCTCGCGCAGAGTCGAGCTAAGGGCCGCCATCAAGACAGCTCCGGCCAGCTCACCAAATGGCTCGCGCAAGCCGATTCGTGCCTTGCAGCATCGTGTGCGCCCACCAAGCAGCAGCCAAGAAACAATGGGGATGTTGTCGTACCAGGCGACACGAGCCCGGCATGAATCGCACATGCTGGGTCGGCTCAGCAGATCACGCCAGCCTGCCTCGGGCGACCAGCGCGAGTCAAGGGCCACCGCAAACGAGCCCAGCGCGGCACCTAGGGGCAATGCCACCCACAACATGAGGAACTGAAAATTACTCACCGTTATCGGTGCGATTTCTGGTCGAGATCAGTGCCCCCACCGTGCCATCGCCGGTTGGTGGCAAAACGGAACCGCCACCAATCGTGCTGCCGGGAACGCCTAGCGGAACGTAAACCAGTTGTCGTACGCCGCCACCGCCGGTCATCGTGCCGCTGTAAAACATGCCGTTCCAGGTTGAACCGTTATTTACCGAGATGTCGCATGGCGTGTAAACCATGCCAATCACGTTTGTGCCGATGCTCGAGGGGGTATTCAAAGCAAACGTGCCACCACGGCGAGGGCATTGTGGCCCCGCGGTGTTTGGATCACCGTCAAGAACGATGAACCAGATGCGGTGCGGTTGGCCGTCGGCTGACGTGATGTGCAGGCTGTCGTAGTTGAAGGTGTTCGCGATGAAGGCCACATCGGTTTTGAGCGCTAGATCCATGTTGCCGCTAAGACCCGAAATGCCACAGCCTCGACCGTCGACCACAGTTGCTTGGCTCAGGTTTTTCAGTTGCTGGTACCAGGAATACAGAGCACCGCCCGGTGTGGTGCTGTTGGAGTCGCCGATTCGGCATCCCGTCGCAGAAGGCCAGGTTAGTTGTTGGGTGAATCCGGCGGCCTGCCAAGATGCCCACGAATAGTTGAGGTCGACCCAGCTGATCACTACAGGCGCGCTCTTTGGGGTGACCGTTGGCAAACCAGACTGCATGTATGCGATCGTGCCGTCGACCATGCCAGCGGCCTTCAACGCCGAAGCAGCCGCTGCATTGGTCAACTTGCCGTATTTCAAGGTGCCGCCGGTTGAAACATTGCCCTTGACGTGCCCACTGCCATAGGTGAGGTTGCCAATGGCGCTCAGGTTGCCGTCGACGGTTGAATCCATCGACAGGGTCGAGTTGGTCGTCACGTTGCCCTTGACATAGCTGCCACCGACAAGCGTCACCACACCCGTGGCTTCGATGTTGCCGTTTACGCGTCCGTTTAGTGTCATTGAGCCGTTGGCATAAATGCTGCCGCCCACGGTCACGGTCGAGTTGCTCATCGAAATGCCTGCGCCTGTCGAGGTGGCATCGCCATCGATTGTTGAATTCGAAGTCATGGTGACTGTGCCGGTCGCGGTGACGCTGCCGGTTACGTGGCAAGTGTTGGTGAGGTTGGCGCTGCCGGCCGAAACCGACAGCGAGCCCTCGATCAATGTTGGGCCCGTGCACTCGAAGTCGCCCGATGGAATGTTGATGTTGGCGGCTCCCTGGCCACCGCTCAAGAACTCGTATGTGTCAACGTTGGCACCACCGTATGTGTAAAGCGCCTGCACGTTAGTGAACGGATTGCTGGTGGTTCCCCAGGCGTAAGTGGCCTCGACAAATCGGGTGTTTGCGGCGTTGGCCTGTAGCAGACCCGAGGTTGCGGCTGTGCCGCCCGAGATCACGCGCACCTGAGTAGCCGTGCTGGTAGGGCAACCGCGGTTCCAAGCCGAGGTCGCGGTGGCCCACCAGATGGTCGCCCGATAAATGGGCGCGGTGGCGCTGGCAAACGTTCCACCAGCGGTGGCGCAGGCGCCCGACGTGTTGAGTGCGGCCACAGACGCGGCCACGCCGGCCTCGGCCGCGGCCTGAGCCTGAAGATTTGCCTTGCCAACCGACGACACCGTGAAGGCGCCTGTCAGCGTGGTTGCCAATAGTGCGATCAGAACGAGGCCGATGGTCATGATTCCGACTACGGCTACGAGTGCTGATCCACGCTCGCCCTGCTGGCGGTTTTGGAGCTGCTTGATTGCATTTAGAAACATGGCGTGCTCTCCCAGGTTTCGGCTCGCACCGACGCCGATGTGTTGATGACCACGGGCGTTTGTTTGGCCTTTGTGGCGGTGAAATTGAGGTCTAGGCGACGCCCAACGAGGCGAAATACGGGGGAGGCCTGTGGTGCCTGAACGCCGTCAATCAAAAGGGTCCAGGTTTGCAAGGTCGCGGCATCGGGAACCGCAATCGCAGACTGCGATTGCTTGAATCGAATCGAACCGCCACTTGCCGAGTCGAAATACCAGGCCTGGCAAACAAACGACGAATTGGCCGTTTGTGTTGCCGTTCTGGCCATGACGAGCTGAGCCGTTGCGCCCACTGTCTGCACGCTCACGGCAGTTGCGTTTCGAATGCCAGATTCCACAGAGTTCGCGGTTACTTGGGCCTGACCGGCCGAGGCAACCGAACCGGTGACCTCGTTGTTAACGTTGAACATTCCAATGAGCAGGCCAGCGACCGCGCTTAGAGCAACAAGCATCAGTGCCATATAGATCATCAGCTCGACCAGGCCGAGTCCGGCTTGGTCGTCGAGTTTCGCATTAGTGGCCCTGATCATTGGGCGCTCTGCAGATAGACGAGCGTCGTGGCATTGGCCAACACCTCATTGGTGTCGGTGCGACGAACGGTGACGGTGAACGGTGCCGTGCCGGGATACGTGCTGGGGCAGGCGCCAATGGCCTGAGTGATGCTGAGGCTAACTCCCTGGCCGGTGGCCGCCACGGGCAAAGTCGAACTGGCGTATGCGGTCAGCGCTGCACAGTTAGGCGTTTGGGCGCGAACCGCATCCATTTGCACCGATGCAAGATGGGTGGCCTGGGTAGCGAGTGCGTTTGTGGCAGTTTGTTTTAGCGATGAAACCAGCATGGGCGCCAGCGAAACGGCGACCAGCGCCAAGATGAACATCGCTACGACGATTTCAACCAGGCTGAAACCGGCTTGGGGGCCGCTGTTTGGCTTTTGATTCGACATTGAATCGGTGCGCTCTGGGTGTGAAGTCTTTGCAAAAAAGCAAAGGTGAGGTGCCATCATTTCAGACACCCCACCTTCGCTCGTTAGGTCTTTGTCGTTATGGGCAAACGCCGCTCACGACAGCACTGCTGTCAGTGATGTGGAACTGGTGGGTGTTTGCTGCGGTTGCGTCGATGCAGAATGCTGCGCCGACTGGAGTGCCGTCGATGGTCACGGTGACGCCGGTCGACTGAACGAAGCCGTAGCTGGTGAGCTGGCTGGTTGCAGTTGCCCAGGTGCCGCTGTTAGCGACCGAGAACGACATCATGGCGACCTTGGCGTTTGCTAGGTCTGACTTTGCTGCTGCGTCTTTGGCCTGGTCCTGCTGACCCAAGAAGATTGGGATGGCGATTGCCGAGAGGATGCCGATGATCAGAACTACAACGAGCAGTTCGATAAGCGAGAAACCCCCTTCACCATTTGTCTTCTTAGCCTTGAGGCTGCTGACGTGTGCGTTGAGTTTGTTCAACATGGTGTACCTCCCCTTTTCTTTTTGTCGTTGCCGACACCTTGAACCTAACACGAATGAAATTGCACAAATCAATCATTTCGGCGAAATATTAGTTTTTTTACAAATGAAAACGCTTACATTCGCGGTAGCCGAATTTGTTCGGTCAGCCGCACATGCCCAGGCGGTAATTGCCCGCGCGGGCCGTTAGGGCGCGAACGACGCGGTTGCTAATGAATGACGTTGAAGATATTGAAGATTGGCAAATAGAGCGTGATGATCATGCCGCCGATGAGCACGCCCACGAAGCCGATCATCACCGGTTCGATTAGCGAGGTCAGCTGCGAGGTGGTTGTCTCGATCTCTTGGTCGTAGAAGTCGGCCAGCTTGGTCAACATGATTTCTAGCGAACCGGCATCTTCACCCACCGAAATCATCTGCGTGACCATCAACGGAAAGATGCCCTCGCTGGCCATCGGTTGCGCCACCGTCGTGCCCAGTCGCACAGATTCCTGGACGCGTTCAATGGCCTTTTCGATCGTGTAGTTGCCAGCGGTCTGCCCAACCACGCCGAGTGCCTGCATGATCGGAACACCGGCCCCAATCATGTTGGCGAAGTTTCGCGCGAAACGAGAAATGGCGATCTTCTTGAAGAGTCGGCCAAAGATTGGCGTGCGCAACTTGAGCGGGTCGATGATCTTGCGCACACCCTCGGCGTTCTTGTTGCGGTTCCACCAGAAGCTGAATGCTATGGCGCCCACGACGAGAAACGGCGATGCCCAGGCGACGATTGGCGAGAGAATGACGAGCATCTGGGTTGGCCATGGCAGCGTGCCACCTAGCTGCTCGAACATCTTCTGGAAGATCGGCACGATAAAGATCAGCATCACGATCACGCCCACAATCGCCATGCCAAGCACGGCAATCGGGTATGTCATTGCCGAACGAATCGAGTTGCGCAACTTCGACTCGTTCTCGAAGGTCTCGGCCAGTGAGTCGAGGGCGCGATCCAAGAAACCGCCGGTCTCGCCGGCTCGCACAAGGCTGGTCATGAGAACGGGGAAGGTCTGACGCTGTTTCTCGAGTGCCGCTGAGAGCGTCAAACCGGATTGCACGTCGAGACGCACGGCATTCAGGGCGTTTGCCAAACGCTTTTTGTCGGTCTGGTTGCTGAGGATTAGGAGCGCCTTGACCAGAGGCAGGCCCGCGGCAACCATGGTTGCAAGCTGGCGTGTGGCGATGCTCAAGTCTTTGATTGTGACGTGACCCTCAAGACTGAATCGCCCGAAAGACTTAGTAAGCATTCCGGTGCCAACATCGCCAGCTCGAATGTCGATAGGCGAAAGGCCCATCTGGCGAAGGTTTGCGAGCACCAACGAGCGTGACTCGGCAATCAACGTGCCGTCGACAACCTTGCCCTTGGCGTTGCGGGCCGTGTAAGCAAATTCAACTGCCTTAGCCATTTGTTCCCCTCAAACTCTTTGTGTTGAGCCTAATTACTTCTTGCCGGTGTTGCCTATGCCTGAGTTGTCGGCCAGGTAGTCGCGGTCGCGGCCAACCAAGCGTCGCAGAGCCTCGCGGTCTTGGGCCATCTCAATCGCATTTTGCATGCTGACCTGACGCATTTTCACGAGGGTGGCCAAGCTTTGGTCGAGCGTTTGCATGCCTTCCGAACTGCCGGCCATCATGATCGTCTCGATTTGGAAGGTCTTGTTTTCGCGAATCAGATTCGAGATCGCGGGGTTTACGACGAGCACCTCGGCAGCCACGACTCGTCCTGAGCCGTTCATGTGCGGCAACAGCTCTTGGCTAACGATTCCGCGCAGGGTCATCGCGAGCTGGGTGCGCACCTGATCCTGCTGGTCAGGCGGAAAAACATCGACAATGCGGTCGATGGTGCGTGCGGCGCCCTGTGTGTGCAGGGTCGCCAGAACCAGGTGTCCGGTTTCGGCGGCTGTAAGCGCGGCGGCAACCGTTTCGTGGTCGCGCATCTCGCCAATCAAAATCACGTCGGGATCCTGGCGCAAGACGTGTCGCAGAGCGCCATCGAAACTCAGGGTGTCGGTGCCAACCTCGCGCTGATTCACCATCGCCTTGTCGCTGACGTGCGTGAACTCGATCGGGTCTTCGATTGTCAGGATGTGCACTGCGCGGTTGTGGTTGATCTTGTCGACCATGGCGGCAAGCGTGGTCGACTTGCCCGAACCGGTTGGGCCGGTGACTAGCACCAGGCCGCGGGGCAGCTCGGCGAAATCGCCCACGACCTGCGGCAGGCCAAGGGCATCCAATTCGGTTATAGAAGCAGGGATGATTCGAAAGGCTGCTCCAAGCGTGCCCTGTTGCCGGTAGAGATTTACACGGAAGCGGTGGGCATCCTGCACGCCGATTGAAAAGTCGAGTTCCCAGTTGAGTTCAAATTGTTCGTGTTGTTGAACCGTGAGCAAGCCGAGCAGTTGTTGACGAACCAACTCGGCGCTCCAGACCGTCGCCCCAGGCAGATTGGTCAGCGCACCATCTTTGCGAATTCGCGGTACGGCATTCGAAACGATGTGCAAGTCGGAAACATTCATTGCCGGAAGATTGCGCAGAATCTCGAGCAATTGCGCCGAAACGCGCCCTGCGTTTTCCATTAGGCCACCACTCTCAGGATTTCTTCGATGCTAGTCAATCCGGCGCCGACCTTCGCAAAACCATCGCCGCGCAAATTCACCATGCCCTCTGAAAGCGCCAAGGCAGCGATTTCGGTGCTTGAGGCGCGATCGAGAATCAGCGATTCAATGCCATCGCTCACCGTCATGACCTCTTGCACCGCGATGCGTCCACGGAATCCGGTCTGCGCGCAACGGGCACAGCCCACCGGCTCGAAAAACTCGCCATCGCGGTGTTCGTCGGGAACGCCAGTGGCCTCGAGGTGACTGAGTTTGGGCTTGTATGACCGCTTGCACTCTTCGCACAGGCGGCGGGCAAGGCGCTGCGCCATCACGCAGTCGAGCGACGAGGTCACCAAGAAGGGTTCGACGCCGAGTTCGAGCAGGCGAGTGGCGGCACTTGGGGCATCGTTGGTGTGCAGGGTCGACAACACCAGGTGGCCGGTCAGTGCGGCCTCAACGGCGATCTGAGCCGTTTCGCGGTCGCGAATTTCGCCGACCATAACGATATTGGGGTCTGCGCGCAAAATCGAACGCAGGGCGTTAGCAAAGGTCAAGCCGGCCTTTGAATTGACCTGCATCTGGTTGATCCCCTCCATGCGATATTCCACGGGGTCTTCAACGGTGATTACGTTCACGTCGGGGCCAGACACAACGCCGAGGCTGGCATAGAGGGTGGTGGTCTTTCCAGAGCCGGTTGGGCCGGTCACCAGAGTCATGCCCCACGGTTTCATGACCGATTCGCGGTAGCGAGCGAGATTTTGGTCGCTCAATCCGAGCTGCTCAAAGGTCATGTTGGTGGTTCGGCTATCAAGGATGCGAATCACGATCTTTTCGCCCCACACCGTTGGCAGGCTCGCAACGCGAAGGTCGCGCGATTCTGAGCCAACCGTGAAGGTCAGGCGCCCGTCTTGCGGAATTCGGCGCTCCGAGATATCCATGTCGCTCATCACCTTGATGCGCGAAAGGATTTCGGGCTGGATGCTCTTTGGGTTGCGCGAGGTTTCATGCAGCACGCCATCGATTCGAAACCGAACACGCAGGTCGTTTTCGGTTGGTTCGATGTGAATGTCGGATGCGCGGTCTTGGATGGCCTGGGCAATCAGCAGATTCACAAACCGCACGATTGGGGCGTCTTTGTCGGCGTTGTCTTCGAGCTTGAAGCTCTGATCGATGCGGTGGCCCTCGCTCATCGCGCTGCTTAGGCTGGTGAGTTCGTCGTCCGAGCGCATGTATTCGTTAATCGCGGCTTGGATCTCTTGGTGCTCGGCAATCACCATCTTGATCTGCATCTTGGTGGCGGCCCGCACGTCGTCGACGGCCATGATGTTTGTCGGGTCGGCAACCGCGATGGTCAGCACATCGCCCGATTGCTCTAGCGGAATCAGGTGGTGACGGCGGCAAAGGTCGGCTGGCACCAACGCAACCGTCAGTCGGTTGATCGGGTAGTCCTTGATGTGCACCAGTTTGAGGTTGCCCTCGTCGGCAATCAGTTTCGAAACCTGCCCCGCAGTCACCGAGCCGGCTTTGACAAGCGCATCGACAATTTGATTGTCGCTGGTTGCGCCATCCTTGGCCGCGTCGAGCTGCTCGCGTGTGATTACTTCTTTTTTTAGCAGCAGATCCGAAATGCCAATCATGCTAACCCCCTAGTTGCTGGCGCCGTTTATTGTCGATTTACCGATTGCGCCGGCCTCGACTCCCCAAGCGGCAAGTATCGAGCGGTACTCGCCATCGTCAATCAAATCTTGAACGGCCAAGCGCAAGGCCTCGGCCAGCGTGCTGTCTTTTTGCACGGCAAGGCCATACTTCAAAACGTCGTAGGTTTCGCCGGCGGCAACCAATGAGCCGCTTGAATTGCGGATCGCATAGAGCGTCACCGGTGAGTCGGCCAGCATTGCGTCGGCGCGGCCGAGAATTACGGCCTCGGTGGCGTCGTCCTGCTTTACGTAGGTGACCACCTTGATCGGTGAGCGGTGCTGCGAAGCGCACTTGCGGCTGCGCGTGGGCAGGTCAACCAGATGCTGGTAGGTGTTTTGTACGACGGTCACCGTTAGGCCACAGGCATTTTCTGGCGAAACCTGGGTTGAGCCGGTGCGCTGAGCCCAAAGCGTGCCGGCCGTGTAGTAGTCGACCCAGTCGAGAGTTTTGCGGCGTTCCGAGGTGTCAAAGAACGAGGAAAGCCCAACGTTGACATCGCCAACCTGGACGGCCGGCATGATGCGGTCGAACGAGGTCGACTCAAACTTTGCACTCAACCCGAGGCGCATCGCCACTGCCTGCAGCAGTTCAACCTCCCAGCCGATCGACTGACCGGTGGCGTCTTTGAACTCGTTGGGCGCATAGGTGTCGTCGACGGCAACGCTCAACACGCCAGAAAGGCGAATGTTGTATGGCACCAGGTTGCGAGCCGCGGCATCGACCTTGTTGCTGTTGGTCGACGTCGGGGTTGGCAGGGGAGTCGTTGTGGCTACGCAGCCGACCATGGCGGTGCTTAGCGCAAGGGCGATTCCGGCGACTATGGCAACTCTGTATTTCATGCCCCTCAACTCCTTAGAAATCGCTAACCAGCACCCTCGTGCCTATCTACAATCTATGCCATTTGGTTCGAGTGAAAACCAACCTGAACGACAAAAGCGACACTCACCGGGCGTTACGCAAAACGGGTGCCGACCGAAGTCGACACCCGCAAGAGTTGTTGCTGGTCAGCCCGATTAGAGCCCTGGGCTGGTCATCGACAGCACATCGAGGGCCTTGTCGAGCTGTTCCATGGTCAGCTTTTCGCCGTCAACGTAGCCCAGATCGATAGTGGCCTGGCGAACAGTCAGACCCTCGTGCACTGCGTGCTTAGCAATCTTCGCCGCAGCCTCGTAGCCGATGTACTTGTTTAGCGGAGTGACGATCGAAGGGCTCGACTCGGCCAGTGCGCGAGCGCGAGCCTCGTTGGCCTCGAGTCCCTTTACGGTCTTGTCGGCCAGCAGGCGCAGCGAGTTCGAAAGTAGGCGAATCGACTCGAGCAGGGCGTTGCCCATTACTGGAATCGCAACGTTGAGCTCGAAGTTGCCGGTTGCGCCGGCCCAGGCGGTGGTTGCGTCGTTGCCGATTACTCGCGCGCAGACCATCATGACTGCCTCAGGAATGACCGGGTTGACCTTGCCTGGCATGATCGACGAACCTGGCTGCAGGTCAGGAATGTGCAACTCGGCGAGGCCGGCGTTCGGGCCGGAGCCCATCCAGCGCAGGTCGTTGTTGATCTTGGTTAGCGACACGGCAAGAACGCGCAGCGCACCTGATGCCTCGACCAGTGCGTCGCGAGCACCCTGAGCCTCAAAGTGGTTGCGAGCCTCGGTGACTGGCAGGCCAGTTTCTTCGGCGAGGAGTCGGATTACCTCCTGCGGGAAGCCCTTCGGGGTGTTGATGCCGGTGCCAACTGCGGTGCCGCCTAGAGGAACCTCGGCGGTGCGGCCGATGGTTGATTCGACGCGCTCGATTGCGTAACGAATCTGAGCGGCGTAACCGCCGAATTCCTGACCGAGGGTCACCGGAGTCGCATCCATAAGGTGGGTGCGACCAGCCTTTACCACGGTCTTCCATAGTTCGGCCTTTTCTTCGAGGGCCACCGCCAGGTAGTCAAGGGCAGGCAGGAGGTCGTGAATGAGGGCCGAGGTGACCGCAACGTGCACCGAAGTAGGAAAGACATCGTTCGACGATTGCGAGGCGTTGACGTGGTCGTTTGGGTGAACGTTGTCGCCGAGGTTGCGGGTGGCCAGCGTGGCAAGAACCTCGTTCATGTTCATGTTCGACGAGGTGCCCGAACCAGTCTGAAAGATGTCGACCGGAAACTCGCCGTCGTGCTTGCCGGCGATTACCTCGTCGGCAGCGAGCGCGATTGCCTTCGCGACCGCATCATTCAATACGCCGAGCTTGGCGTTGGCCAGTGCTGCTGACTTCTTGATCTGAGCCAGTGCGGCGATGTGCGCACGCTCTAGCGTCGTGCCCGAGATAGGAAAGTTTTCGACGGCTCGCTGGGTCTGGGCGCGATACAACGCGTTGACCGGAACCTTTACTTCGCCCATGGTGTCGTGTTCGATGCGGAATTCCACGATGAATGCCTTTCGGTATGCGTTTGCGGATCGCTCCGCGGTTTGGTCTGGTTAGGCGATGTCGCCGACCATGACGATGGGGTGAATTTCACCGAGCGCGAGCTTGTAGTTCGCGCCAACTACACCTAATTTACCCGCTTTGACGGCATCGGAAATGGTCTTCGACTTGGTGAGCATTTCGTTGATTGTGTCTTGAACGTGCCATTCGGTCACATCGTCGATGTCGGTCTTGCCGGCGGCATTCGCCTCGAGCACGGTAGGTCGAATCTGATCGACGAGGTGATGGATGAACCTGCCGTCGGCCGTTAGGTTTCCGGCGATGTCGTCGAGGGTTGCGCGAATGGCACCGCATTCATCGTGACCCAAAACCAGGATCAGTGGCACGCCGAGCACCTCGACGCTGTATTCGAGTGAGCCGAGGATAGTTTCGCCGATTACCTGACCAGCATTACGCACCACGAAGAGGTCGCCAAGACCTACGTCGAAGATGATCTCGGCCGAGAGTCGACTGTCGGCGCAGCCGAACAGCGCAGCGAAAGGTCGCTGCTGTTCGGCCAAAGCGGTTCGCATGTCAATGTCTTGGCGTGGGTGCGCTGGGTCGCCAGTGACAAAACGGTGGTTGCCGGCGACCATCGCTGCCCAGGCGTCGCGTGGAGTCTGGGGGCGTTTTGTGTCGGCCACTATTTGGTCCAATCGGTGTCGTTAGGAACGAGGACCTTGAAGGGCATGAGCTGTGCGATGGTGCGGAAATCCTTGAGCGATTCGGCGCCATACAACATTACGATTTCGCCCTTCGCACCTTCGATTGCCTTGGTGCCGAAGCTCCAGACGTGATCCTTAGTCTGCATCGGGTCGTGTTGCGGTGCCGCATCCCACTGCCACCAGCCGTGGCCCGCGTATTTTGAGCCGAGCGCCGCGGCGCCATCGCCAAGCTGGCCCACAAACCAGGTCGGGTTGGTGTTGAAGGCCTGCGTGTAGCCAACGTATTTGTTGTCGGGGCTGATGATGCCCATGTACCAGGTCTGAACGCCATCGGCCGACTTGCCACGCCACTCGGCCTTGTTGCACCACCACCCGCTTGGCAGGTTTGGAACCATGATGTTGTAGCCCGTGGCGGCCTGTGCCTCGGCGGCTACAGCCTTGTAATCGACGTGCTGAATGCGACTGTGTTCGTCGCGAGGAACGGCCAAAACCGTGAAGACCACGATGCCGAGGCAGGCAATCAGCGACAGAACGAGGTTGCGAATAGTTTGTTTCGCGCGGTGCTTTGCCGCTGAGTCTTCAGACACGACTATTCGGTGACTTTCTTGGCAGCGAGGGCAGCGTCAAGTCGCTTGCGCGCGCCCGAAAGCCAGTCTTCGCACTGAGTTGCGAGCGCCTCGCCGCGTTCCCAGAGATTCATCGATTCTTCGAGCGAAACGGCGCCTTGTTCGAGTTGCGAAACAACCTTGGCGAGCTCGTCGCGCGCCTGCTCGTATGACATTGCCGCGATGTCGGCATTGGCCTTGCTCTTGTCTGCGCTCATTGTTTCTCCAGTTTAATTGGCTGCCGGTTGGATCGGATTTTGGTTCAGTCGGCAGTTGCCGAGAGTTCACCTTTGGCGAGGCGCACCTTCAGCTTTGTGCCTGCCTTGACCTTGGTGGCGTCGTTGACAACATGACCCGCGGCATCGCGAACCACCGAATAACCACGGTCTAAGGTTTTTTGCGGCGAAAGCGACGTGACTAGGTTCTTGAGGTTCTCGATGCGCACGCTCTGCAGGTGCAGGTAGTTGCCAACTAGTTCGCGAGAGCGATCGCGGTCGCGCAACATGTCTTGCTCGTGGTCTTCGATGAATTGGTATGGATTGCTGAGCACCGGGCGGCTGCGAAGCTGGCCAATCAGGTCATTCTGCAACGTGACGTAGTGATTCACGCGGTTGAAGATCTGACCCAGCGATCGCGCAATGTTGGCTCGTTCTTCGGCGACATCGGGCACGACGCGCTTGGCCGCATCGGTAGGCGTTGACGCGCGAAGGTCGGCAACATCGTCGAGCACAGGGCGATCGTTTTCGTGCCCGATTGCCGAGATAATAGGCGTTTTCGCTGCTGCCGCGGCGCGCACAAGTGCCTCGTCGCTGAAGACCACAAGATCAAGAAAGGCGCCACCACCACGAGCGATGATGATCACGTCGACCTCGGGGTCGTTGTCGAGTTCTTTGATGGCGGCGATGATTTCGGGTGCGGCCTTGTCGCCCTGAACGAGTGTGTTTACAACTCGAAATTGTGCGTCTGGCCAGCGCAGCAGGGTGTTTTTGAGAACATCCTTCTCGGCGTCAGATTGCTTGCCGGTGATTAGCCCGATGCGGTTAGGCAGAAACGGAATCGGCTGTTTGCGCTCTGGTGCAGTTAGGCCCTCGGCGCTCAACTGGGCGCGAAGGCGCTCGATGCGCTCTAGAAGCTCGCCAAGACCAATCTTGCGAATCTCGACGACCTGCATGGTCAGTTTGCCGTTTTTGCCCCAAAAAGCCGGCTTGATGAGCGCAACCACGCGATCGCCCTGCTTGAGGTCGCCTGGAATCCGCGACATGTCCCAAGCGTGAATCTCGATCGAATTTTCGACCTGCAGGTCGCGAAGCGCGCCGAACATGCTCGTGGGATTGATGCGAATCTGCGAAAGCTCGCCCTCAATCCACAAATAGCCGAGGCGGTCGATCCAGTCTTTAAGGGTGGCAGCTAAACGCGAGACGGGCCAGGGTTGTTGCTCTGACGAAACGCGAGACGCCCCAGGGGCATCCATATTCATTCCGTCGTTCATCAAAAACCCGCATTCTGCTGGCCCAAGGGCCCTGTTTATCATTGTCTCGTGACTGAAACCAAGGATACCCGCGACGACCGACAACTATCGGGCTCAAAGAAGGTCTTGCTGGCCTCGCCCCGCGGTTATTGCGCGGGCGTCGATCGTGCTGTGATTGCGGTCGAGAAGGCGCTCGAACACCACGGTGCACCTATTTATGTGCGCAAGCAGATCGTTCACAACAAGCATGTCGTTTCGTCGCTCGAGCAGCGCGGCGCAATCTTTGTTGACGAGGTTGACGAGGTGCCGACGGGTGCAGTGCTCGTATTCAGTGCGCATGGCGTATCGCCGGCCGTTGTCGCCGCTGCCAAGGAACGTGGCCTCGAAACCATCGATGCCACCTGCCCGCTAGTCACCAAGGTTCACCGCGAGGTGCAGCGCTTCGCCAACGAGGATTACGACATTCTGCTGGTTGGCCACAAGGGTCACGAAGAGGTCGAGGGCACCATGGGTGAGGCCCCCGAGCGCGTGCAGCTCGTCGACGGCCCGAGCGACCTAGCAAACGTCACCGTTCGCGACCCAAACAAGGTCGTTTGGCTTTCGCAGACCACACTTTCGGTTGACGAAACCATGGAGACTGTGAATGGCCTGCGCAAGTTGCTGCCGACGCTGCAGAGCCCGCCGTCGGACGACATCTGCTATGCCACCCAGAACCGTCAAGTTGCCATCAAGAAGGTCGGCGCAGCGAGCGACCTGGTGATCGTCGTTGGTTCGGCAAACTCGTCGAACACAGTGCGCCTGGTCGAGGTGGCGCTGCAGGCAGGAGCCGCGGCCGCATACCGTGTCGATTTTGCGAGCGAGATTGAGGATGCCTGGTTCGCCGGCGTCGAGACCGTCGGCGTTTCGTCGGGTGCCTCGGTGCCAGAAGAGTTGGTCGACGAGGTTCTTGCGAGCCTTGCGACGCGTGGCTACGGCGATGTCGAATTGGTTCAGACGGCCGAAGAAGACGTGCAGTTTTCGCTGCCTGCCGAATTGCGCAAGACCATGAAGGCCGCCGGCGAAGAGACCACCAACAAGATCAAGCGCCACTAGGCGTTTTGGGTGCGCCGCCCACGCGACAAGGTATAGATTGACCACAACGGCACCGTTTGAGTGCTAACGAAAGGTCATCTGATGAAGTTCATCGAATTCATGGCATCAACCACCGGACGCGCAGTGCGTGGAATCGCAGGCGCAACCCTCCTGATCTGGGGGCTCTTTGCCGGCATCGTTTGGCTCGATGTCGTCGGCGCGATCGTGGCCGCAGCGGGTCTGTTTGATTTCTGCCTGTTTGCTCCATTGTTCAAGATGCCGCTGAGTGGCAAGAAGATTCGCAACGGCGACTTCTAAGTCGCTGCCAGGCAAACGAAAAGGCCCCACTCGAAACCGAGTGGGGCCTTATCTTATGAGTCTTAGAGCGACATCGACTTTCCGGCTGAGCCGAGCTGCTGAGCTGCCTCGATGACGCGAGCCGACATGCCGGCCTCGCCGATCTTGCCCCAGGCGCGTGGGTCATACGCCTTCTTGTTGCCCACTTCGCCGTCGACCTTGAGCACGCCGTCGTAGTTGGTGAACATGTGAGCTGCGATTGGGCGAGTGAACGCATACTGCAGGTCGGTGTCGATGTTCATCTTGATTACACCGTGGCGCACTGCCTCGGCGATCTCGGCGTCGGTCGAGCCCGAACCGCCGTGGAACACGAGGTCGAACGGCTTGTCTTTGCCATACTTGGCGCCGACTGCGGCCTGAATCTCGCCGAGCAGTTCAGGCTTGAGAACAACGTTGCCTGGCTTGTAAACACCGTGAACGTTGCCGAAGGTCAGAGCAACCATGTAGCGGCCGTTCTCGCCAAGGCCCAGGGCCTCTGCGGTCATAAGGCCATCCTGTGGGGTGGTGTAAAGGTGCTCGCCGTGGCCACCCTCAACGCCGTCTTCTTCGCCGCCGACAACGCCGACCTCGATCTCGAGAACTGCACCGATGCCGCGGGTCAGTGCAAGCATCTCTTTAGCGATCTCGAGGTTCTCGCCCATTGGAACAGCCGAGCCGTCCCACATGTGCGAGTTGAACAGTGGGTCCTGACCTGCGCGGACGCGCTCCTGTGACATTGCGATCAGCGGGCGAACGAAAGCGTCGAGCTGGTGCTTGGCGCAGTGGTCGGTGTGCAGCGCAATGGTGATGCCGTAGTTCTTGGCAACCTCGCGAGCAAATGCAGCCATCGCTGCGGCACCCGAAGCCATGTTCTTGATGGTTGGGCCCGACCAGTAGTCGCCGCCACCGGTGGTGACCTGAATGATGCCGTCTGAGCCGGCCTCTGCCAAACCTGCGAGGGCTGCGTTCAGGGTCTGCGAGCTCGAGACGTTGATTGCAGGGTAAGCAAAGCCGCCATTCTTGGCGCGGTCGAGCATTTCGAGGTACTGGTCTGGTGATGCAACAGGCATAGCCGTGGCTCCTAAGAGTATGTGCGAATTTTTAGGCGAAGAACGTCGTTGGGCCTCGCATCTAGGTTAGCGAAAATCTGCCGCAAGCCATGCGAACGGCGCCGACCGAACTCGAGTCAAACCTGCCGATAACCTGTGTTCATGCTGCACAACGCCAACACCCCAACCATCGACATCTTCTCGGCTACGGTCGCCGCGGCCGCGGGCTGTTTTCCGCTGGTAGGCAAGGGCAATAAGTATGCGGTTGACGCCGCCGCGGTCGAGGCCATGCGACACATGCTCGTGGGCGCCGAATTCGGCGGAGTGGTCGTGATCGGCGAGGGTGAAAAAGACCACGCGCCCATGCTCTTCAACGGCGAACTGATTGGGCAGGGCCAGCCGATCGAGTGGGACATCGCTGTCGACCCAGTCGACGGCACGGCCCTGGCCGCGCGCGGCGACGAGGGGGCAGTCTCGGTGATGGCGGCGGCCGACCGCGGCGCGATGCTCGATTGCAGTCAGGTCTACTACATGAAAAAGATCATCACCGGGCCGGCCGGTTGGGGAGTGGTCGACATCGATGCCTCACCAACGCAAAACATTCACGCGCTCGCCGCAGCCCTTGGCCGCGATGTTTCCGAGGTGCGCGTGGCGGTCATCGACAAGCCGCGCAACGCCGAGGTCATCGCCGAGGTGCAGGCCGCCGGAGCCGAGTGGCTGCAGTTTGCCGAGGGCGATGTTGCGATGGGCGTAGCCGCCGCAACCGAGAACTCTGGCGTCGACATGTTGCTTGGGGTCGGCGGCGCACCCGAGGGAGTCGCGACGGCCTGCGCCGTGCGCGTGCTTGGCGGATTCATGCAGGCACGCCTGGCTCCGCAAGACGTCGATCAGCTCGAACAGGCGATGGCCGCCGGCTATGACCTAGAGCGAAAGTATGCGCTGACCGACCTGGTCGGCGGCGAACACTGGGTCTTTGTGCTCACCGGCATCACCGACGGGCTGTTGACCAAGGGCATCGAGGTCGAGGGCGACGGCCTGATTCTGCAGTCGCTCGTGCTCGACAGCAAGCTTGGCGAACCGCAACTGATCGAGGTTGAGGTCGGGCGCGACTAGCAGCACCGAAAGCAAAAACGCCATCCTTTTTTCACGGATGGCGTTTTCGTTTAAGGCTGTTTAGGCAACTGCAGGCTCTTCGAGCGCAACCGTGCGGTCTGGGTTCTCGGTCAAGAACGACTCAGGCAGGTGGTCGACGTCGGTGAGGCCCGAGGTTGGCTGGGTTACGGCAACCGCACCCCACTGAACCGCGGTCGATACGCCAACTGGAACGTTGAAACCAACGCCAAAGTCGTCGGCGCCATCGGCGATCGGGTTGCGCACGACTGCCGAGAGGAATCCGGCGAGGGTTGCGTCGCCAGCACCAACGGTGTTGATTACCTTGACCGGCGCGGTGCGTGCGGCCCAGGCATCCTGCTTGGTTACGGCGATCATGCCGTCGGCGCCAAGCGATGCAAGAACGCACTGCACGCCGTGGGCGCAAAGCTCGCGGGCTGCATCGATGACATCGCCGATGGTGTTAAGAGTGCGACCAACTGCCGAGGCAAGCTCTTCGGCATTTGGCTTCATGACGGCAGCGGCCCCCTGTCGAGCCCAGTACTGCAGTGGCTCGCCCGAGGTGTCGAGGGCAACGCGAACGCCGCGCTCTTTCATGCGGTCGAATAGCGGCTGCAGGTCAACGTAGTTGCCTGAACCCTTGTAAACCGGCAGTGCGCCTGCGAGCACGAGCCACTTGGCGCCGTTCTCGTCGACGGTCTTGACGGTCAGGTCAATGACGGCAGCCCAGTCTTCTTCGCTAAGCGGACGAGGCGATTCGTTGATCTTGGTGGTTGGTCCGCTGTGCTCGACGATCGTGGTCGAGACGCGAAGGGTGCCATCGATCCAGAGTGGCAGCAGCATGCCGGCCGAACCGGTGCGCTCAAGAACGTTCTGGTCGGCGTTGCCGATTGGCACGACGCCAGGAGCCTCGATGCCAACCAGGTGCAGGCCGCGCGACACGTTAATGCCCTTGCCGGCTAGCTCTTCGCCAACGCCGTCGGCACGGTTGACGCCACCCTCGACGAGGTTGCTAACAAAGTAGGTGCGGTCGAGCGTTGGTGCTGGGGTCAAGGTCACGATTGGCGACCCTTGCTTCATGCCAGTCATGGGGTTCTCCTGCGGATTGGACAACGGTTGGAAATTCAGTCAATTAGTGCGAACTTCGTTGTCGCGCGCTTTGGTTTGATTATACCTTTTGGGCACCAACAACATTGGGCGCAAATAGACTCGAGCCAATGAAGAATCGTGTCGATATCCAGTGGCTTAGGGCCTTGGCCGTTGGCATGGTCGTGCTTTTTCACCTTTGGCCAACGCGCGTTTCTGGCGGCTTCGCGGGCGTCGACGTGTTCTTTGTGATTTCGGGCTACTTGATCACCGCTGGATTGCTGCGCAAACGACCGCGCCTGGGCGAATTCTGGCTGCGACGCATTCGTCGTTTGTTGCCCTCGGCGCTTGTTGTGATCTTGGCCACCGTTTTGCTGGGCTTCGTAGTGGTTCCACCCGGTGCCCGCGGCGATTTCGGCGGCGATGCGATTGCCAGCACGTTCTATTTCGAAAACTGGTGGCTGGTCGGTTCGTCAAGCGACTACTTTGCGGCCGTCGCACCAAGTCCTTTCCAGCATTTCTGGTCGCTTGCGGTCGAGGAACAGTTCTATCTGGTCTGGCCGGTGTTGATTCTGGCGCTCGGGCTTTCGACTGGGGGCACGAGTCCCGGCGGCAAGGGTTCGTCAACCCTCGCGAAGTATGCCTTTGGCGTGGTCGCCGCAGCCTCGTTCGCGTGGAGCCTGTGGCAAACCAACGCCGCGCCGAGTGAGGCATACTTCAGCACTTTTTCGCGGGCTTGGGAATTCGCGGTCGGAGCATTGCTCGCGAGTGGCCATGGCTCGCGGGCGTTGCAGCGCCTTGGGCAGGCTGGTCGCCGCAATGCCGCGGTTGCCGGTTTTGCCCTGATCGCGCTCGCCGCCTTTGGCCTGAACGAACACATGGCTTTCCCAGGTTGGGCGGCGTTGCTGCCGGTGGTCGGCACTGCACTAGTGATTTGGGCGGCCGCCGATTTTGCGGCGATTGCGCCACGCCTAGCCGCAATCACCTGGGTTGGCGACATCTCTTATGGCCTCTATCTGTGGCACTGGCCCGTGATCATCCTTGGCGGCTATCTGGTGGCCGAACGTGGATCGTGGCTGACTGTCCTTTGGCTCGCCATCAGTGTCGCGTTGGCTTGGGCCTCGAAGCGGTGGATCGAAGACCCGATTAGGCGTTCAACGGCTATCGCGGCTCGTCGCAAGCGCGCTCAGTATTTTGCCGCGGCGGCCTCGAGTCTGTTGGTTTTCTCGGTTGCCTTCGCATTGAACGGTGTCGCCAATGCTCAACTAACCCAGGCTCAAACAGCTGCCGAGAAGGCGGCGCTCGAGCCCTGCTTCGGAGCAAATGCCATCGGCGATGCTGCCTGCCTGCCAGTGCCAACAGGCCAAATCGTGCCGTCGCTCGACATTGCAAAGCACGACGCGGCCGACCCTGGCAGTGTCTGCATGACCAAGGCCGAGGCATCCGATGTTCGGCTGTGCGACTTTGGTAACTCCCGCGCCAAATTCAGAGTGCTGTTGGTTGGCGACTCGCATGCCGCGACACTCCTGCCGGCCCTGAAGTTGGTGGCACAGCGCAACAACTGGCAGGGCACGCTGGCCTATCACGCGGGCTGCTCGTTCAGTCTGGTCGAGCGCGATTCGAGCGCAAGAGGCCGAGCCTGCGCCGATTGGAACACCGCCCTGCAGAACCGCCTTGCCAAACTGCCCGCGTTCGACCTCGTAATCACCGAGAACTACGCCAAGAACCGCATTGCCGACTTGGCCCACGTTGCGAATTCGACCCTTGCCGACGGCCTTGCCGCGGCCTGGCAGCCGCTGATCGATCGAGGCTCGCGCGTTGTTGCGGTGCGCGATAACCCCGAGATGACCGCATCAATGAAGAGCTGCTGGGATTCGGCCGTCACCAATTCGATGGCGGCTAAATGTTCGATGCATCAGGCGGCGGCGTTTGTTACCGACCCGATTCAGCAGGCTCAGGCCAACACCGACAGCGTCAAACTGCTCGACATCACCAGTCGCTACTGCATCGACGGAACCTGCCCTGCCGTAATCGGTGGGGTATGGGTCTATCGAAACGCCGACCACATCAGCGCGAGCTATTCGCGCACCCTGACGCTATGGCTTGAGAAGCGGCTTCAAGACCTGCTTGGTGGCCTTTAGCAACGCAGCCAGGTCGTCGGCGTCGTGCCGATTTGCGGCATGCAACACCAGGCGTGCGCACGCATCGGCATCGGCCAGTGCATCGTGGTGATTGAAGTCTTGAATGCCAATGAATTCGGCCATCGTGCTTAGCCGATGGTTCTCGGGCACGCCACCCTCTTTTTTATAGGTCTGGCGGGCGATCGAGAGCGAACAGGCGTATTCGAGCGCCGGAACCGGGCGGCCAATCACCTCGAGGGTTGCGCGAATCACGCCCATATCAAAGGCCGCGTTGTGGGCCACCAGCACGTCGCCATTGATCCAGTCGAGCATGTCGGCAAACGCGGCTGGCGTGGTCGGCGAATCCCAGGTGTCGGATTCACGAATGCCGTGCACGCCTATGTTGCCGGGGTGAAAGTATGAGTGCCCCATGGGCGGCTGCATGAGCGTTGCCCACGAGTCGACTACCTTGCCGTCGACAACCTTGACCAGGCCGACCGCGCAGGGGCTGGCCGGCGAGCCGTTTGCGGTCTCGAAGTCGATTGCCGTGAAGTTGATTGCCACGCCACCAAGTCTGGCACGCGCGACCGACAACTAAACTTGACCCTCGTGGCTCTAACTATCGGAATCGTGGGACTGCCTAACGTAGGCAAGTCGACCCTCTTCAACGCACTCACCAAGAACAACGTTCTGGCGGCGAACTACCCGTTCGCAACCATCGAACCAAACGTGGGTGTCGTAAACCTGCCAGACCCTCGCCTCGCCGAGCTGGCCAAGGTGTTTGGCAGTGAGCGCCTGCTTCCTGCTCCGGTTTCGTTCGTCGACATCGCTGGCATTGTGCGCGGCGCATCGGTCGGTGAAGGTCTGGGCAACAAGTTCCTCGCTAACATCCGCGAAGCCGACGCAATTGCTCAGGTTGTGCGCGGCTTTACCGATGGCGACGTGGTTCACGTCGACGGCAAGGTCGACGCCGCTAGCGACATCGAGACCATCAACACCGAGCTGATCCTCGCCGACATGGAGACCCTCGACAAGGCGCGTCCGCGTCTTGAAAAAGAGGTCAAGGGCAAGAAGGCCGAGCCGATCGTTCTCGAGGTTATCGACGAGGCCAAGGCCTGGCTCGACGCGGGCAAGCCGCTTTCGGGTTCGACCATCGACCTGACTCCAATCAAGGAGCTCGGCCTGCTAACCGCAAAGCCGATTCTGTATGTCTTCAACGTCGACGAGGGCATCCTTGCCGACGCGGGCAAAAAGAAGGCGCTCGCCGACTTGGTTGCGCCTGCAGAGGCCGTGTTCCTCGACGCCAAGGTCGAGTCAGAGCTGATCGACCTATCACCCGAAGAGGCAGCCGAGTTGCTGTCGTCACTTGGCCAGGATGAGTCTGGCCTCGACCAGCTTGCTCGCATCGGGTTCGACACCCTTGGCCTGCAGACCTACCTGACCGCCGGCCCGAAGGAGGCCCGCGCCTGGACGATCCGCAAGGGCTGGAAGGCACCCGCCGCAGCCGGTGTGATCCACACCGACTTTGAGCGTGGCTTCATCAAGGCCGAAATCGTTTCGTTTGCCGACCTCGTGGCGGCTGGCTCGATGGCCGCAGCGAAGACCGCCGGCAAGGTGCGCATGGAAGGCAAGGACTACGTCATGCAGGATGGCGACGTGGTCGAGTTCCGCTTCAACGTTTAGTTTCTGACTAGTAACGCTTGCCGCTAATAACGCATCGCGTTATTATTTAGTCGTGATTCATTCGTTCGCCGATTCGCACACTCAGAAGGTGTGGCAGCGCGAGCCGACGAAGCGCTTTTCGCTTGAACTTCAGCGTCTTGCGCACCGCAAATTGCTACTGATTGACGCGGCTAATTATTTGCATGATCTGCGGATCCCGCCTGGCAATCGTCTTGAGGCTCTGGTGGGTGACCGCGCGGGCCAGCACAGCATCAGAATTAATGACCAGTGGCGCCTCTGTTTTCGTTGGATTGAAACTGGCGCTCACGACGTGCAAATCGTCGACTACCGCTAGGAAACAACATGGCCAAAGCACACGCACCTATTCACCCCGGCGAGATCCTGCTCGAAGAATTCATGGCGCCGTTCGGGGTATCGCAGTATGAAGTTGCAAAGGTGATTGGCGTTTCACCCCGACGCATCAACGAGATTGTGCATGGCAAGCGCGCAATAACCGCCGACACCGCATTGCGCCTTGCACGCGCCTTTGACGTCAGCGATAGCTTCTGGATCAACCTGCAGGCACGCTACGACCTCGAGGTTGAGCGAGATCGACTAGCCGAGACTTTGCCCAGCATCTCAACCATTCCAGCAGTTGCGGCGCAACTTGCTGACGCGTGTTAGCGTCTTCGCATGATCGAATTTTTTAGCAGCCTCAACTATCTAGCCATCTTCGTCGCATCGCTCTCGAGCTTCGTGATAGGCGCACTTTGGTTTGGTCCTAAGACCTTCTATCCGGTCTGGATGAAGGCCATGGGCCGCGAGGTTCCAACCGAGCGCATCGAAATGAAGGCGGGCGAGACTCTGCTGATGTTTGGCGGCACCTACGTTGGCGCGCTGGTTCAGATTGTGTCGCTGGCCCTGATCATGGCCATGGCCGAAGCAGCCGGCGTAAAGGTTTCGGCGCTCGATGGCGCCATCTTCGGTCTGGTCTTTTCGGTCGGCATTGGCGCGTTCAGCTCGTTCGGTCACCGCATGTTTGCCGCCGCCGACCACAAGGTCTATCGCTCGCTCAAGGTCTGGATTCTTGAGGTTGGCCAGGACGCCGCTGCGCTAGTTGTTGCCGGCGCAATCCTCGCCGCCTGGCACTAATCCCGAGCCTTGACCTCGGCAACGCAGCGTGCGCTGCATCACATAAGCATCGGCGTTAGCGACCTGGTCGCTTCGGCGCGGTTTTACGACGCGGTGCTTGCCACGCTCGGCATGCGTCGGGTGTTCGAAGACATCCGCCCTGGTCAACGCAATCAAGCAATCGGCTATGGCTTCGAAGACGGCAAAGATCTGATTGCCATCAAGGAGCGCGGCGACGCGGCTGCTCACCCCGGCAAGGGGTTTCATTTGGCCTTAGGTGCACCAAGCATCGACGCAGTGTTCGCGTTTGAGGCCGCCGCTGTGCCTGCCGGCGGAGCCGTGGTCGAGGCCGCTCGAGCCTGGCCCGAGTTTGGTGATGGATACGTTGCCGCATACGTGACCGATCCCGACGGTTGGCAGCTCGAGGCGGTCGTCAATCAGCCCGTCACGCGCCTGGCAACTTATGGCACGCTCGGCCCCGGCAGGCCGAACCATCACCATGTCAGTGCGATTCAGGGGGAGTGGACGCGCGGTTCGGTGCGTGGCGACCTGCGTCAAGAGGGTTGGGGTGCCGATCAGGGCTATCCCGGCATTGTCCTTGACGCTGCCGGCCCTGTGGCCGAGGTCGACATTCTCGAAAGCCCCGAACT
>Ga0228700_1000707_pt1 | contig 27000 bp, 22 predicted proteins | sample McNCre317_Aug_MG_FD_178019 | JGI IMG/M metagenome (GOLD analysis project Ga0228700, IMG submission 178019) | Freshwater microbial communities from McNutts Creek, Athens, Georgia, United States - 3-17_Aug_MG | ecosystem: Environmental > Aquatic > Freshwater > Creek | place: USA: Georgia...
CAACCACGGCCGTCACGCCCGAGTTGCGCACCAGGAAGCGTTCACCGACGACACCACACAGCAGAATCGTTCCGCTGGTTGCGCCATAGCCGATCACGTTGCCGGCGATGATGTTGCGCTCGGCCTCAAACGAACTTGCGCGGCTCGGCCGCACGATCACGGTGCCGCCCGACAGGCCCTTGCCAACGTAGTCGTTGGCGTCACCTTCGAGTGTGAGCTTGATTCCCTTAGGTACAAAGGCGGCAAACGACTGGCCGGCCGAGCCGGTGAGACGAATGTCGATGGTGCCGTGTGGCAGTCCGTCGGCGTTGAAGCGCTTGGTGACCTCGTTGCCGAGCATGGTTCCAACGGCCTGATCGACGTTGGTGATGTCGAGCTCGATGGTCACAGGCGTTGAACTCGTCAGAGCAGCCTCGGCCGCGGCGATCAGCTTGTGGTCGAAGTGGTTCTCGAGCTCGTGGTCTTGAACGGTGATGCGACGCAGCGATGCACCGTCGGCAATCTTTGGCTGGGCCAAGATTGGCGAGAGATCGAGACCGTCGGCCTTCCAGTGCTGAATCGCACGGTTGACATCGATGAGTTCGCTGTGGCCAATCGCCTCGTCGAGAGTGCGGAAGCCAAGCGCGGCCAAGTATTCGCGAACCTCTTGAGCCAAGAACTGGAAGAAGTTGACCACGAACTCAGGCTTGCCATCGAAACGGGCTCGCAGGGTTGGGTTCTGAGTTGCGACTCCGACCGGGCAGGTGTCGAGGTGGCAAACGCGCATCAGGATGCAGCCCTCGACCACGAGAGGCGCGGTCGCAAAGCCGAATTCCTCGGCACCCAAGAGCGCCGCGATGATGACGTCGCGGCCAGTCTTCATTTGGCCGTCCACCTGCACCGAAACGCGGTCGCGAAGTCCGTTGAGCAACAGGGTCTGCTGTGCCTCGGCGAGGCCGAGTTCCCAAGGGGTGCCGGCGTGCTTGAGCGAGTTCAGTGGGCTTGCGCCGGTGCCGCCATCGTGACCCGAAACCAGGATCACGTCGGCCTTGGCCTTGGCCACGCCGGCCGCAACGGTGCCGATACCGACCTGCGAAACCAACTTGACGTGCACTCGAGCGGCGCGGTTGGCGCGCTTGACGTCAAAGATCAACTGCTTGAGGTCTTCGATCGAATAGATGTCGTGGTGTGGTGGAGGCGAGATCAGGCCAACACCCGGGGTTGCGTGACGAGTGCGGGCGACCCATGGGTAAACCTTGCCCGGTGGCAGCTGACCGCCTTCGCCAGGCTTCGCGCCCTGCGCCATCTTGATCTGGATGTCGTCGGCGTGGGTGAGGTACATGCTCGTCACACCAAATCGACCCGAGGCCACCTGCTTGATTGCGCTGCGGCGGGTTGGGTCGAGCAGACGCTCGACGTCTTCGCCACCCTCGCCGGTGTTCGACTTGGCGCCGAGCTGGTTCATGGCGATCGCAAGGGTCTCGTGGGCCTCTTTGCTGATCGAGCCATACGACATGGCGCCGGTCGAGAAGCGCCTTACGATCGACTCGATCGACTCGACCTCATCGATTGCGACACTTGGTCGAACTCCCTCGCGCAGCGTGAATAGACCACGCAGAGTCATTAGCGCCTCGGCCTGGTCGTCGACCAGCTTGGTGTACTCCCGGAAGATGTCGTACTGCTTGGTGCGAGTCGCGTGCTGCAGTTTGAATACCGTCTCAGGGTTGAAGAGGTGCGGTGGGCCTTGACGACGCCACTGGTATTCACCACCGGTTTCGAGCCCCTCGTGCACGTTGCCGCGTTCGCCGATCGGGTAGGCAACGTCGTGACGGGCCACGATTTCGGCGTGAATCACGTCGAGGCCGATGCCGCCGAGCTGGCTGGTCGTGCCGGTGAAGTAGGTGTCGACCAGCTCTTGGCTTAGGCCGATGGCCTCGAAAACCTGTGCGCCAGCGTATGACTGCACGGTCGAGATGCCCATCTTGGACATGATCTTTAGAACGCCCTTGCCGAGGGCCTTGATCAGGTTCTTGATCGCATAGTCGACGCTGATGCCGACAATCTTGGCGTTCTTGACCATCTGTTCGACGGTCTCCATAGCGAGGTATGGGTTTACCGCCGCAGCGCCATAGCCGATCAGGGCGGCCACGTGGTGGACCTCGCGCACATCGCCCGCCTCGACGACCAGACCCACGCGAGTGCGGAGGCCCTTGCGAATCAGGTGGTGGTGCACTGCTGATGTGAGCAGCAGCGACGGGATCGGAGCAAGGTCGCTGTTGCTGTTGCGGTCGCTGAGGATCACATACTTGGCGCCGTCGGCGATGGCTGCGTCGACCTCGTCAAAGATCTCGCGAATGCGAGCGGCCAGGCCATCGGCTCCAGAATCGAGTCGGTACAGGCCGGTAACGCTGAATGCCTTGCCCGCACCCGGCTTCTCGTCGATGTGCGAAATTTGCGCGAGTTCGTCGTTGCTGAGCACCGGGAACGGCAGGATGACCTGCTGCGCGTGCTCTGGCGTCGAGTCAAGCAGGTTGAGCTCAGGGCCGATGCCGGTGCTGAGCGAGGTAACAACCTCTTCGCGAATCGAGTCGAGTGGCGGGTTCGTGACCTGAGCGAACTGCTGAACAAAGTAGTCAAACAGCAGGCGTGGGCGGTCAGAAATAGCGGCAATCGGGGTGTCTGAACCCATCGCGCCAATCGGCTCAATGCCGGCCTTAGCCATTGGAGCAAGCAGGATGCGCAGCTCTTCTTCGGTGTAGCCGAAAGTGCGCTGGCGACGCATGACCGAGCCGGCAGGAGACGAGATGTGTTCGCGTGGCGGCAGGTCGCCGAGCTTGATTCGGTTGGCCTCGAGCCATTCGCCCCAAGGTTCTAGAGCGGCGATTTCTGCCTTGATCTCGTCGTCGTCGATCAGGCGACCGGCCTCGGTGTCGACCAGGAACATGCGACCAGGCTGCAGGCGACCCTTGCGAACGACCTTTGCCGGGTCGATCTGGGCGACGCCGATCTCGCTGGCAAGCACCACAAGACCGTTGTCGGTGATCAGGTAACGACCAGGGCGCAGACCATTGCGGTCGAGGGTCGCGCCGACCATCGAGCCATCGGTAAAGATGACGGCGGCAGGGCCATCCCAAGGCTCCATGAGCATTGAGTGGTACTCGTAGAAGTTCTTGCGGGCAGGGTCGATGTCTGACTGTTTCTCCCACGCCTCAGGAATCATCATCATCATGGCGTGTGGCAGGCTGCGGCCGCCCATGTAAAGCAGTTCGAGAACTTCGTCGAACGAGGCCGAGTCGCTACCGTCTGGCGTGATGATTGGCGTTAGGTCGGCGATATTGCCAAGTGCCTCGGCCGAAAGCTGTGCCTCGCGTGCGCGCATCCAGTTGCGGTTGCCCTTGACGGTGTTGATCTCGCCGTTGTGAGCGATCATGCGGAACGGGTGTGCCAGTGGCCAACTAGGGAAAGTGTTGGTGCTGAAGCGTGAGTGCACGAGCGCCAGGGTCGATGCAAAACGCTCGTCGCTGAGGTCTGGATAGAACGGCTCTAGCTGAAGCGTGGTCACCATGCCCTTGTAGACGATGGTTCGCGACGACAGGCTCGGGTGGTATGCGCCGAGGGTGCGCTCAGAGCGCTTGCGCAGGCGGAACGCGCGGCGTTCAAGTTCCATGCCGGTGGCCTGGTCGTTAGAACCAACGAACACCTGCTTGATCGCCGGCATCGCCTCGCGAGCGAGGTCGCCCAGAACGCTTGGGTCGGTAGGCACATCGCGCCAACCCAGAACTGTCAGGTTTTCTTCGGTGGCCAGATTCTCAAAACCGGCCACGATCGAAATCGATTCGTCTGCGTCTAGCGGCAAGAATACGAGTCCGGCGGCGTACAGCCCGGCCGCAGGCAGTTCAAAGTCGGTAACCGCACGCAAGAATGTGTCAGGAATTTGGGTCAGGATGCCGGCACCATCACCGGTTCCGGCGTCGGAGCCAACCGCACCGCGGTGTTCGAGGTTGCGAAGCGCGTTGAGTGCGGTTTCAACGATGTCGTGGCCCGCGGTGCCGCGAAGCGTGGCGACCATTGCCAAGCCACATGCGTCCTTATCGAACGCAGGGTTATAGAGACCCTGAGCCTTAGGGGCGGTTGAGAATCGCTCAAACGGCGAAACAACAGGCATGCCACACTCCAATCGTGAATGAATTAGAGGGACATCGTTGGCCCGAATTGCCGAGAATCGGCTGAAACATTGGTGTCACCGCTCGCTCTTGTTAGAGCCGGCGAGACAAAACTAGTGTCTTGAGTTTAGTCGAAACGCGTGGTTTGCCGCCCGTTTTTGCGCGGCAATCCCCTACTTGGTGTCTGCGTTTTCGTAATCGCCATCGACCGCCGCTTTAGCCTTGTCGGCCTTCGCGTCAGCTGCTTCGTCGACCGAGGTGGCGGCTAGCGCAGGATTGACGTAGACGGTCGCGCCGCCGCCGGTGCGGAACTTGGTTTGGTAGACATAGATCGCTACGCCGAGGGCGATGCCGCCAAGGGCAAACCACTGGAAGGTGCGCAGACCCAGAACGATCGCGCTCGGGTCGATACGCATGCCCTCGATTACGAAGCGCACGCCCGAGTACCAGATCAGGTAGGCGGCGAACAGCCGGCCGTGGCGAAGCGCATACATGCGGTCGAGGTTGAGCAAGATGCAGACACCGAGCAGGCTCAGCAAGGCCTCGTAGGCGAAGGTCGGGTGGAACACGGTGCCAACCGGAAGGCCGATAGGAATGGCATCGTTGTTGTCGATGACGAGACCCCAAGGCAGGTCGGTCGGAGCACCGAAGAGCTCCTGGTTGAAGTAGTTGCCGAGGCGACCGATGGCCTGCGCGAGCAGCACGCCCGGCGCAATCGCATCCAGGAATGCGACGAAATTGACGTTGCTAAGTCGGGCACCAATCCATGCACCAAGCGCACCAAAGATCAGCGCACCATAGATGGCGAGACCGCCCTCCCAAACGCGAAATGCCGAGGTTGCGTCGACACCCGGAGCGAAGTAGTCGTTCCAGTGAGTTAGAACGTGAACTAGGCGACCGCCGACCACGCCAAATGGCACCGCCCATAGGGCGATGTCGACAACCTCGAGGTTCACGGCGCCGCGTGCACGCAGGCGACGAAGACCCGTGAAGCCAGCGATGAAGATGCCGACGATGATGAACAGCGCATAGAAGTGCACGCGGAACGGACCGAGGTCAACGTAGCTGATGCTAGGGCTCGGAATGCTGTCGATGACGCGGCCGGCAAGAATGGCGGTAGTGCTCAAGGGATACTCCTAAAACGTTCGTGTTAGAGCCTATAAGACCTAGGCGGCGAGTTCGCGAACCTTGGCGATAAGAGCGGGCAGGCCGCCCTCTTGATAGGCGCGCACAAATGCCGATCCGACAATCGCGCCGTCGGCGTATTCGTTGACCTCGCGTACCTGAGCATTGGTCGAGATGCCAATGCCAACGCAGGTTAGTGCGGTGTCGCTTGCGTTGCGTACGCCGTCGACCACTCGGCGTGCGTTTGCGTCGAGCTCGGCTCGCGCACCCGTAATTCCCATGGTCGATACCGCATAGACGAAGCCTCGAGAAGCCTCGCAGGCTGCCTTGAGGCGCTCTGGAGTGGACGTCGGTGCGGCAAGAAACACCCTGTCAAGGCCGTGGCGCTCCGCGGCGTCGATCCACTCGCCAGCCTCGTCGGGAATTAGGTCTGGCGTGATCAGCCCTGCTCCCCCGGCCTGCGCCAGGTCGCTAGCGAATCGGTCGACGCCATACTGAACCACGGGGTTCCAGTAGGTCATAACCAGCACCGGCGTCGTCACCCTTGCCGAAACGGCCTTCACTGCGTCGAATACTTGACGCAGTTTGAAACCATTTTCGAGAGCCTCGAGCGTTGCCGCCTGAATAACCGGCCCATCCATAACCGGGTCGCTGTATGGCACACCCAGCTCGAGCACATCGACCCCGTTTTCGCACATGGCGACCGCGGCCTCGATCGAAGCCTCTAGGGTCGGATAGCCCATCGGAAAGTAGCCGACCAGAGTCGGTTTGCCGGCTTCGCGATTGGCATTTAGGGCGTTCTCTGTCTTGCTCACTAGTTGCCTCCAAGGAGTCCGAAGTAGCGGCCAGCGGTTTCCATGTCTTTGTCGCCGCGACCCGAAAGGTTCACGAGAATCGAACTGCCTGGTTCGAGTGTGCGCGCCAGCTTTAGGGCTCCGGCAAGTGCGTGTGACGACTCAATCGCCGGGATGATGCCCTCGGTGCGGCTCAATAGGCGCAATGACTCCATTGCCTCGGCGTCGCTGATGCCCCAATATTCGGCGCGGCCGATGTCTTTGAGCCATGCATGCTCTGGGCCGACGCCCGGGTAGTCGAGGCCGGCCGAGATGCTGTGGCTCTCGATGGTCTGGCCATCCTCGTCTTGAAGCATGTAGCTCTTTGCCCCGTGCAGCACGCCCGGGCGCCCATAGTTGAGCGTTGCGGCGTGACGCTGGGTGTCCATGCCATCTCCCGCAGCCTCGAATCCGTAGATGCCGACCTCGGCGTCGTCAAGGAACGCGTGGAACAGGCCGATAGCGTTCGAACCGCCACCAACGCACGCGGCAAGCGCGGTCGGCAGAAAACCGAATTCATCCAGCATCTGCGCACGCGCCTCGATGCCGATAACGCTGTGAAAATCTCGGACCATCGCGGGGAACGGATGTGGGCCGGCAACCGTGCCGAGCAGATAGTGCGTGTTATCGACATTGGCTACCCAGTCGCGCAGTGCCTCGTTGATCGCATCCTTGAGCGTTCGGCTGCCGGTCTTGACCGGGATTACCTCGGCGCCCAGGAGTCGCATACGCGCAACATTCAAAGCCTGGCGCTCGGTGTCGACCTCGCCCATGTAGACGGTGCACTCGAGCCCGAAGAGAGCCGCGGCCGTCGCCGAAGCTACACCGTGCTGACCGGCTCCGGTCTCGGCGATGATGCGGGTCTTGCCCATGCGCTTGGTGAGCAACGCCTGGCCCAGAACGTTGTTGATCTTGTGCGAGCCGGTGTGGTTTAGGTCTTCGCGCTTTAGAAAGATTCGAACGTCGCCCGCGACCTTGGCGCCAGTATGTTCGGCAAACCGCTTGGCCTCGGTGATGATCGACGGGCGACCCGTGTAGCTGCGGTGAAGTTCGTTCAACTCGGCGACGAATGAGGGATCGTTCTTGGCAGCGTTGTAAACCGACTCGAGCTGGTCGAGGGCAGCAATCAACGATTCCGGAACGAAGCGCCCACCAAATTCACCGAAGTATGGCCCTTGGCCTGTGCGCAGTGACATCGGACTCCTAGATATGCCTTGTTGGTGCGATTGAGAGTTATTGAACCGCGAGGAAGCTCTGCAGCATCTCGGCCGGGTTGTTGGTTACCAGCGCCTCGCCAACCAAGACGACATCGGCCCCGGATTTGCGATAGTGGCGAACGTCGTCGACATTGCGCACGGCAGACTCGGCCACCTTGATCACATCGGCAGGGAACAGATCGACCAGTGTGGCGAATAGGTCGCGATCGGTTTCGAATGTCGATAGGTTGCGGGCGTTGACGCCGATGAACTTGGCTCCCGTGTCGAGCGCTCGCAGCACCTCGTCGCGGTCGTGGGTCTCGATGAAGGCGGTCATGCCTAGTTGCTCGGCGAAATCCTTGAGTCTGACCAGCTCGGCCTCATCAAGACCCGCGACGATCAGCAGGACGATGTCTGCGCCCGCGGCTCGAGCCTCGAGGATCTGATACTCGTTGGCGATGAAGTCTTTGCGCAACAGGGGCACCGAAACACGTGCGCGAACAGCGCGAAGGTCATCGAGCGAACCCTTGAATTTGCGTTGCTCGGTTAGTACTGAAATTGCCGAGGCACCGTTGTCTGCATAGATTTGCGCAAGCCCCGCCGGGTCGGCGATTTCGGCCATGTCGCCCTTGGACGGTGAGGCGCGCTTGACCTCGGCTAAGACCTTGATGTGATTGGCGGGAGCAAGAAACTGCAGTGCATTCAGTGCTGGCGCCGTTGCCAGGGCGAGGCGTTCCACCTCTTGAATCGAGACCAGCTCTTGACGAGTGGCCGCGTCTGCTAGTGAACCCGCGTAAAGCGAGTCAAGCACTAGCGCTGGTTCTTGCCGTGAATGCCGTAGCCGAGCTTGGCGAGCACTGGGCCGGCAACTACGCCAACCAAAGCGAGAGCAATCGAGCCATATGCCAGCGGAGCATTAGCAAACCAGACCGCTGCGGTGCCGATCGCGAAGGCCACCATGATGATGGTTACCGAGGTCCACGCTGCGATTGAGTCGCCGTGGCCGCCGTCAATGTGCTGTTCCGACATGATTGCCTTTCTTTCGAGTGCTCTTAGATTTTACCGAGTATTTGACGCCTATCGGACAGGTGGCCTATTTGGCGCGTTGGCTCTCCCAGAGCGAGATCGAGTCCGGGTCGGCATCGACCACGGTTGCTGCATCCGGCGCCGATTGAGCCGTCTCGGCTCGCGACACCGCCGAATTAGCTGGGCGCACGCGGGCCCAAGAACCTGCTGCAATGACCGATGCGGTCGCCGTCAATAGCCCGAGGGCTCCCGCGCTCAGAAATAGCCATCCGTTGATTCCAGTTTGAATCGTGAGGTCGGTAATGTCGTGAGCGGCCGCAATGCTTTGCCAGGTTGTGAGTTGCGCCTGTTGCGCGTGCCAATCGCGCTGAATCAGCCCTGTGCCGCCGAACCAGAGCTCGAGCGCAAAGGTCGCCGCAAGAATCGCGGCGAAAACAAGCATCAGGCGGCCGCGTGCGATTGCGAGCAGTGCGAAGGTGATCCAGCCGAGCATGAGCAGCGACTGTGCCGCAGGGAAGAGCGCCGAACCGGCCAGTGTGCCAAGCACCGTGACCTTGCCCTCGGGCGCCATCGAAACCGTCAGCCAGTCGAAACTCAAAAACGACTGGGTTGCAATTAGCGCGACCAGCAACAGGACGAGAGCGCGTTTGCGCGGCAGAAACTTCATCGGATCACCTTCAGGTTATTAGCCGCGTGAATCGCTCGGAGAGAGGCCGATGCCTTCGCGATGGTCTCTTGGTGTTCGGCCGAAGGGTCGCTGTCGAGCACAATTCCGGCTCCGGCCTGCACACTGGCCAAGCCATCGCGAATGAACGCCGTGCGAATGGTGATGGCGAGATCGGCATTGCCAGCAAAGTCGAAGTAGCCGACGACTCCGCCGTAGATGCCACGATTGGCCACTTCGAGTGAGTCGATGATTTCGAGAGCGCGCGGCTTCGGAGCGCCACTGAGCGTGCCGGCCGGGAATGTCGCCCTGAAGGCATCGATGGCGTTTTGGTCGTCGCGCAAATCGCCCTCGACCGTGCTGACCAGGTGCATGATGTGGCTGTATTTGTGTACCTGCATGAACTCGGTGACCGCGACCGAATCGCTTTGGCAGACCTTGAGCAAGTCGTTGCGGGCCAGGTCGACCAGCATCAGGTGCTCGGCGCGTTCCTTGGCGTCGGCAACCAGTGACGCGGTGTTTGCGTCGTCTTGATCGAGGTTGGCCCCTCGTGGGCGCGAGCCAGCGATGGGGTGCGTAACCGCATGGCGATCTTTAACCTGGACCAGGCTCTCGGGCGATGCGCCAACGACCGAATACGGGCCATCGGCATCGTCGAAGTTCAGCAGATACATGTATGGGCTTGGGTTGAGGCTACGCAGCACTCGATAGACATCGAGCGGGCTGGCCTCCAGCTGCACGTCGAATCTCTGCGACAGAACCACCTGGAACACGTCGCCCGCACGCACATACTGCTTCGAATCCTGCACGGCCGCCATGAAATCGGCGGCTGGCATGCGCGGTTCGATTGGGATTTCGCCGGCGAGACTAAGCTCGGCAAGAAACGACGGCGTTGGCTTCATGATGCCATCGCGCATGGCATCGATGCGCCGTTGTGCGGCCAAATAGAGCTGCTCGAGGTCGCAACCATCCGTAGCGAAGACATTTGCAACCAGCAGCAGGCTGTTGGTCTTGTGATCAAGAATGACCAGGTCTTCGAAGAGCGACATGCCCAGCTCTGGGGCGGCAAAGTCGGCAGTCGGACGGTTTGGCAGGTGCTCGATCTCGCGAATAACGTCCCAGCCGAGCAGGCCGACCAGACCGTTGACTAGCGGCGGCAGGTTCGCGTCATGAGTGGTGTGCGAGTCGAGTTTCCAAGCGCTGTGCAGCCGCTCTAAGGCAGCCAATGCGTCATGTGGCAAGTCGTTCGACCCGTCGGGCAGTGCACTCTCGCCGCGGGCCGAGGTCCAGGTTGCGGCCTCGTTGGCGCGCTTTGACAGGAATCCGCGAGCATTCACGCCAACGAAGCTATAGCGAGCCCAGACGCCGTGCTCGGCCGACTCTAGAAGGAACGAGCCAGGGTTATCGGCGGCGAGCTTTTCGTAGACGCCCAGGGGTGTCTCGGAGCCGCTAAATAGAGTCTGGATGAGTGGAATAACTCGCTGGGTCTTTGCCAGTTCGCGAACCTGGTCGAGGGTGTAGAGGTAGCTCATTCGGTTACCTCGTCGATAGATAGGTTCTCGGGGAGCATTTCTGAGACGTCGTCGGCGATGAAGAGGGTGCCAACGTCAAAGCACGACTGCGCACCGGTGTGGCAGGCCTCGCCAGACTCGACAACGTGCACAAGCAGGGTGTCGCCATCGCAGTCGACCTCGATCGAAACGATCCGCTGGATGTTGCCCGAGGTTGCCCCCTTGTGCCAGATCTCGCTTCGGGAACGCGACCAAAAGACCGTCTCGCCAAGTTCGATGCTTTGATTAAGCGAATCGACGTTCATCCAGGCCATCATCAAAACGCGCTTTGAGACTGCCGACTGCACGATCGCGGCGACCAGGCCATCGGCGTTGAATCGCACCGATTCGAGTGCTGACTTGTCGATTGCCATAGCTAGCGCACCTCGTATCCCGCGGCCTTGAGCGCGCCTTTGGCGTCGCCAATTGAGACCGAACCCTCGTGAAAAATGCTTGCGGCCAGAATTGCATCGGCACCCGCGGCTGCGGCCTCCGGAAAGTCTTCGGCCTTGCCTGCGCCACCACTCGCGATCACCGGAACGTTGGCGATTGCTCGCACAGCGGCCAACATTTCGGCATCAAAACCATTGCGCGTGCCGTCGGCATCGATCGAATTCACCAGCAACTCCCCCGCGCCGAGTTCCTGCACGCGACGAATCCAAGCAAGCGCATCCAGGTCGGTCTCGATGCGGCCACCGTGCGTCGTGACAATGAATCCAGACTCGGTTTTGGGGCTGCGCTTTAGGTCGAGCGAAATAACCAGCACCTGATTGCCGAAACGCTCCGCGATTGCCGATAGCAACTCGGGGGTTGAGATTCCCGCCGAACCCACGCTGATCTTGTCGGCGCCGGCCCCCAATAGACGCGCCACATCGTCAACCTGACGAATGCCGCCGCCAACCGTGAGCGGAATAAAGATTTGCTCGGCGGTTCGTGTCACCAGGTCGTACATGGTCGAGCGATTGTCGACGGTTGCGTGCACATCAAGAAAAGTGAGCTCGTCGGCGCCATCGGCGTAGTAACGAGCGGCCAGTTCGATCGGGTCGCCCGCATCGCGCAAATTCAGAAAGTTGACACCCTTGACTACGCGCCCGTCGGCGACATCGAGGCAGGGAATTACACGGATCGAGAGCGACACTAGATTCTCGCGGCGTGTAGTGCGCTAACCAGCAGCGCTCGTGCGCCTAGGTCGTAGAGCTCATCCATTTTGCTGTTGATGTCGGCGGCACGAACCAACGCACGAACTGCAACCCACTCTGGGTCTTGCAGCGGCGAGATGGTCGGCGATTCGATGCCCGGGGTGATCGCGGTGGCCTCGACGACCAGATTCGCCGGGCAGTCGTAGTCGAGGATCACGTATTCGCGCGCAACCTGCACGCCCTGCAGGCGACGCAGCAACTGTGTGTGCACACCGGTGGAACCCGGAGCGACTATCAGGTGAGTCGAGCTAACCAAGAGCACCGGACCAAAGATTTCGAGACCAGCCTGACGCAGGGTGTTTCCGGTCGAAACCACATCGGCCACCGCATCGGCCACACCGAGTCGCACGGCAACCTCAACGGCGCCATCGAGCTTGACCAGGTCTACGCTCACGCCCTCGCGAGCGAGGAAGTCCTCGACGAGGTTCGGATAGGCGGTCGCAACACGCTTGCCGGCTAGGTCGGCCAATGATTTGAAGGTCCCGGTTGGGCCGGCAAACCGGAAGGTCGAACCACCGAAACCGAGGTCGGCGACAGACAGCGCGGCCGAGCGCGAGTCGAGCAGCAGGTCGAGGCCAGTTAGGCCAACGTCGAGCGAACCACGACCCACATAGGTTGCGATGTCGCGCGGGCGTAGGTAGAAAAACTCGATGCCATTGACCTCGTCGACGACGTGCAGGTCTTTCGGGTCGCGACGCACGGCATAGCCGGCCTCTTTGAGCATGGTGATGGCGGTGTCGGAGAGGATTCCCTTGTTGGGAACGGCGACTCTAAGCATTAAAAATTCTTTTCTAGATCGGCGAGCGTAATGCCCTTGGCGGTCATCAAGACCTGTAGGTGATAGATCAACTGGCTGATTTCTTCAGCAGTGCGTTCGTTGCCCTCGTATTCGGCGGCCATCCAAACCTCGGCGGCCTCTTCGACGATTTTCTTGCCGATGGTATGAACTCCGGCGTCGAGCCACTTCACAGTTTGCGATTCAGCTGGACGAGTAACGGCCTTCTCGCCGATTTCGGCAAGCAGGTTTTCGAAGGATTTCATACCCTCTAGGTTATCGCCTAGTGAAAATGACCGTGTCCGTGCTCGGCAGCATTACGCAGAGTTTCGATCTGTGCCCGTCGGTCTGAGGCCTTAAACACGGCAGAACCGGCAACGAATGTGTCTGCGCCAAGGGCGGCAACACGTTCAATGTTGGTCTCGTCGATGCCGCCATCGACCTGCAGCCACACGTCAAGACGTTCTTGATCGATGCGACGCCGTGCCGCTGAAACCTTCGTCAGGGTGTCTTCGATGAGCGACTGCCCACCGAAGCCTGGTTCGACGGTCATGATCAACAACTGATCGAATTCGGCGAGCAGGTCGAGGTATGTGTCTAGCGCGGTGCCCGGCTTGAGTGCGATGCCCGCGCGCGCCCCGGTCGAACGAATGGCTCGTGCCGTCTGAACCACATTCTCTGCGGCCTCGGCATGGAACGTGACGCTGTATGCACCCGACTCGGCGTACTTAGGCGCCTCGGCATCGGCGTTGGTGATCATGAGGTGAACGTCGAGCGGCAGCGGGGTGACCTGCTGCATGCGTTGAACCATGGGCAGTCCGAAGGTGAGGTTTGGCACAAAGTGGTTGTCCATCACGTCGACATGGATCAGATCGGCGTTGGCAATCGATGCGAAGTCGCGCTCGAAATTGACGAAGTCTGCAGACAGAATGCTTGGGTTTAGGCGAACGGTCATGGTTAGCGCGCATCCTTCTTCTGGGCTGGCTTTTTCAGCAGCGCGATGAACATCGCATCGGTGCCGTTCACGTGCGGCCAGAGCTGCGCGGTCTTGCGTTCGGTGTTTAGTTGGAGCGCCGGGTTCACCGAATGCAACACGGCATTGGCATCGAGAAGCTCGATGCCGGCGATGCGCTTGATGGCCCAATCGACGACCGCGGTGGTTTCGCTTGGGTGCGGTGAACAGGTGACATAGGCGACAACGCCGCCCGGCTTGAGTGCGGCATATGCGGCCTCGAGGAGCTCTTGCTGCAGGGTGGTCAGGCCGGCGATGTCGCGGCTAGAACGACGCCAGCGCGCCTCGGGGCGGCGGCGCAGGGCGCCGAGCCCGGAACATGGCGCATCGAGCATGATTCGGTCAAACTTTTCGGCTGCCGTCTTGCCCAGGGCACGACCGTCGCCGGTCTCGATTTGCACGTTCGCACCGGCCTGGCGCACTGGCGACAGAGCGTTGCGAACCAGCTTGGTGCGGTGCTGCGAGACCTCGTTGCAAAACAGGTGAGCTTCGGCCTTGATCGAGAGTGCGGCCAGCAGCGCGGCCTTGCCACCCGGACCGGCACAGATGTCGGCCCAAGAATTGTCTGCCAGCGAGGCGTCGATGGGGGCAGCGGCGAGGGCCAGGGCCATAAGCTGCGAGCCTTGGTCTTGCACGCGTGCAGAACCGTCGGCGACGTCGTGCAGTCGACCTGGGTCGCCGCTCTCAAGCACCAGACCAAGCGGGCTCGCCTCCCCCGGCACCAGACTGCCCTCTTGCGCCAGGAGGTCCTTGCGATCGAGCAAACCAGGTAGCGCGACGAGCGAAACCTTGGCGGGCTCGTTGTCGGCAATCAGCAGCGCCTCAAGATCGGCCTCGCGGCCATCGAGCTTGAGGGCCTGCTTTAGTGCGCGCACGACCCATACCGGGTGCGAATAGCGAATGGCGAACCGATCGACCTCGTCGTTCAGGCCGGCTAGCACCTTCTGCATCCAGTCATCGCGAGTTCGCTCGCTAATGCGGCGCAAGACGGCGTTGACGAAGCCAGTGAGTCGAGCCGGCAGCACATCCTTCGCTAGATCGACGGTCTCTGACAGTGCGGCGTGCACCGCGGTGCGCATGCCAAGCAGCTGATGAGCACCGATGCGAATCACGATCAGCGCGTCGCGGTCGATATCGTCGAGGTGCCTGCCAGCGGCCATCTCGATCGCCTCGTCGTAAAACAGCTGCCAGCGAATGGTGCCGTAGGCCAATTCCTGGGTGAACGCCGCGTCGCGCCCGGTCACGCCGGCATCGGCCAGCAGCCTTGGCAACAGCAGGTTGGCATAGGCGTCGTCAAATTCGACGGCTGCAAGCAGCTGGTATGCGATGCGACGTGGGTCGTTACGATTCAAAGGTTCTCTCCAAGTAATGCGGGAAGGTTGGCGCCACGAGCCCAGTCGGACGCTCGCATGGGGTTCTTGCCTGCCGGTTGAACCTCTAGCAACTCGAGGTCGCCGCTGCCGGTTGTCACGAGCACGCGTGAGCCATCGAGTCTTGCAGTGCCATTCATCTGGCCAGAGGCCGACGAGGCGTGAGCTCGAGCGCGCAGGACGCGCAGGTTTTGGTCGCGGAAATTCGTGTGAGCCATGGGCTCTGGGTTTGCTCCCCGCACAATTGCCTCAAGTTCGGTGGCTGCCCTTGCAAAATCGAGTACGGAATCGGTGCGACCAAGCTTTGGTGCAAGCGTCGGAGTCAACGTGCTCTGGGATTGCTCGACCAGGTTCACGGTGCCTGAAGCGATTGCTGGCAGTTGCTCAGCCAGCAGTGATTCGCCCAGCAAACGAAGCCGATTGAGCAGGTCGCCCGCAGTTTCATCTGGCTGAATTTCGGTCGGCACCACACCCGCGATCGGGCCGGTATCCATGCCTTCATCCAGTTTGAATAATGTGACGGCAGTGCGGCGCTCCCCCGCCATCAGCGCGCGTTGAACCGGTGCGGCGCCGCGCCATTTTGGCAGCTGCGAAAAGTGAAGGTTGTACCAACCGAGGGGCAGCGCCTGCAGGGCATCCAACTTCAAAAGCACGCCATAGGCAATCACAATGCCCAAGTCGACGCCCAACTTGCCGATGCTCACGAGGGTGTCTGCGTCGATGCGATTCGCCTTGATGACGGGTATGCCGAGGGCCTCGGCCGTGGTCGCCGTCGGGCTGGGAGTCAGTATGCGCTTGCGGCCCAGCGGAGCGTCTTCACGAGTGAGCACGCCGGCGATCTCGAAGCCGGCGAAACGCGGGTCGGTAGCCAGCGTTTGTAGGGTTTTGGCGGCCACTTCGGGCGTGCCAGCAAACAGAATCTTCATGCACCGCCGCCTTTCGAAGACTAGATTACTTGCGTCTCGTCCATGCGCACCCTAAGCGGGCGAACGGCACGCCCGCTGCGAGAGCTGTGTGCCTTGCTGGCGACGGATGCGTCTAACTGAGCCTGCTTGAGCGCGTCGGCTAGCGGCAGAGTCGCCGCGTATGGGTATTTGATCAGCAGCCGAGCCTCGTCGGCGACAACTTGCCGGTCGGCGCGAATGTCAATGGGCCCGAGCACCTGGAGCTCAAATGGCTCAAGGGCAAGTGTGGCGGCAAGTTGTTCCTGAAGTTTTGCGAGGTTCTGGCGATCCGTGGTCACCGAGGCCAGACGCACTGCCGGCGGAAAACCTAGTTCACGACGTTCGGCCAGCTCGGCGCGGGCCAGCTCCTGCTGTTGCCAAAGACACAGACGCTGTGCGGTTGGGCCAGCGACGCCGGTGAGCGTTGCGCGACCACCCGGGCCCAGATAGGCAATCGCGTTAGACCAGAGCCTGAGTGCCTCTTCGCGCGCGCGTAGGCTGTCGCGCGACAAGAGATTGGCGCCATCGAGCAGCGCGACAGCCCCGTAGCCACCCGCCACAAAGGGCTCGGCACCTGGGGTCGCAACGACAATAGTCTTGCCGGGCGCAATCTCGAGCACAGGATTGTCGGTAGAAGATTCAATCACGCGGGCGCCCGCAAACGACCTGCCCAATTCGGCCACCGTTCGAGTTGCACCAGCACGGCCCTGGCCGAAGTCGCGGCCACCGCAACTAGCGCAAGTCACCTGCAACTGAATCGCATTACACCAGCGACAGGCCGGTTTGCCTTCGTGATTGACGCCGATAGGCCCGTGGCAGGCCTTGCAGCTGATGCGCTCCTGGCAAGTGCGACAGAAGGTGGATACAGCTGCTCCGCGTGAAGCCACCTGCACCAGCACTGGCCGATTCGCGTCGATTGACTCGCGAATCGCCCTGAAGGCAAGCGAGTTAATGCGCGACACGTCGTCAGAAATCGCAAGCGCTGGGCGTTCAGAGACCATCGAATGCAGGTCGAGGTATCCGATTTCGATCAATCGCTGCGAGTCGGACGAGATCGAATTGCCGGCAAAGCTCAGGGCAAAGCCTTCTGCGCTCTGGCGCTGCAATACGACCTCGCGAGTGTGCAAATAGGGGGCGGTTGGTTCGCTATAACTAGCGTCGGAATCGTCCCACATGATTACTCGCTGCAAATTGCAGATCGGCAGATATGCGCCGGAACGAGTGGCGATGACGACCGATTGCTGCTCGCGCTGCACCCGCGCCCAGGCTCGGAATCTTGCGACTCGCGTGAGGTTAGACACATAAAGGATCGGCTCGACTCCAGCGTGCTTCGCGGCCCTAACAGCCATGTCGACAGCACGTTCGTCGGGCACGAGGATCAACAGCGAGCCGCCTCTGGCAGACCGCTCGTCTTGGGCGGCACGCATTGCCGACTCGAAGATGCCCATCATGGACCCCGGCGCTTCTAGCGTCGGATCTGCCAACAAGAACTGGCGTTGGTGCGTGGCTGTCGGTGTGGTTGCCGGACTCGATGTCGCATCGAACAGGCATGGCGCGGTCTCGAGAACCTTCTCGACTGTGGCCGCACGGGCCGGCAGGGCAAGCCTTATTAGGTCGGCGATTGAACAGGACTGCCGGTGTGCGAGGGTCCGCAGCAGGTCGTAAGTGGCCGCCGGCAACATGGGCCAGCGACTACGGACGGCCGTAATCTCGTTCACGATGCCGTCGTATTCCTTTGTCGTGCTTAGAGCGACGACATAGCCGACCTGCTTGGCCTTGGAACGACCGAAGGGCACTTCGACCTCGCTGCCCACCGCAATCGTGCCGAATAGAGCCGGCGGAACGGTGTATTCAAACTCGCGACTAAGCTGCGGCAAATTGGAGTCGATGACGACCCTTGCGAACAGCTCCTGGTTAGGCTCCGAGGCCATAGCTCAGTGCGGCTTCGCGGAGTTGCTCGGCACGGTCGATGCGCTCCCAGGTGAAGTCGGGCAGCTCGCGACCAAAGTGACCATAGGCGGCAGTCTGTGCATAGATCGGGCGCAGTAGGTCGAGTTCTTCGATGATTGCGCGTGGGCGCAGGTCGAAGGTGGCCTCGATGGCGCGAACAATGTTGGCCTCGTCGGTCTTGGCCGTGCCAAAGGTTTCTACGTAAAGGCCGACAGGTCGCGCAACGCCAATGGCGTAGGCAATCTGCACTTCGGCTCGGTCGGCCAGGCCGGCTGCGACCACATTCTTGGCAACCCAGCGCATGGCGTATGCCGCAGAGCGGTCGACCTTTGATGGGTCTTTGCCACTGAATGCGCCGCCGCCGTGACGGGATGCGCCACCGTAGGTGTCGATGATGATCTTGCGGCCGGTGAGACCTGCGTCGCCCATCGGTCCACCAACAACAAAGATGCCCGTCGGGTTGATCAGAAACTTGGTGGCCGAGACATCGAGACCGGTGGCCTCAATAATCGGCCGAATTACGGTCTCGCGAACCTGCTCGGCCAAGTCTGCCTGCGCGATGCCTGGGTTGTGCTGAGTCGACAGAACAACAGTTTCGATAGTTCTTGGAGTCGTGCCCTCGTAGCCGATGGTGACCTGGGTCTTGCCGTCTGGTCGCAAAAAGTCGAGCTCTCCGCTCTTGCGCACCGCGGCAAGGCGCTCGGCTAGGCGATGCGCGGTGTTGATGGCCAGCGGCATGTAGTTAGGCGTCTCGTTGGTTGCATAGCCGAACATGATGCCCTGATCGCCGGCGCCCTGGGCGTCGTAGCGGTCGGCGGAGTTCTGCTCGCGTGCCTCGAAACCGGCATCGACACCGGCCGCGATGTCGGCGCTCTGCTGCCCAATCGAAACCGAGACTCCACAGCTAGAACCATCGAAACCGATGTCTGAGCTGGTGTAACCAATTTGACGAATCTTCTCGCGCACGAGTTGTGGAATCTCGACGTAGCCCTCGGTGGTCACCTCGCCAGCGAGGTGCACCAGGCCAGTGGTGACCATGGTTTCAACGGCAACGCGCGAGTTTGGGTCTTGTTCGAGCATGGCATCGAGAATCGTGTCGCTGATCTGGTCGCAGATCTTGTCTGGGTGACCCTCAGTTACGGATTCTGATGTGAAAAGGCGCAATTTGCTCATGATTAGGCAAGTATATCCGCGCCACCGACATTGTGCCGAAGAGTTACGCGAGACGACCCGAGATTACGTCTAGCAGGGTGTCGGCCACCGCACGCTTGGTGCCGCTCTGGCGCGCCACGACACCGCTTGCATCGACGATCGCGACGCTGTTTGAGTCTTGACCAAAAACCGCGCCGTCGGTTACGTCGTTAGCCACGATCAGATCGACGCGCTTGGACTGCAGCTTCTTTGCGGCAAGTTCGACAAGCGCCGAATCCGAACCCGCGGTTTCGGCCGCGAAGCCCACAAAGATTTGACCGGCGCGCTTGTGAGCCGACGCCTCGGCCAACAGGTCAGGGTTTTCAATCAGCTCGAGCGTCAGGCGGTCGCCAACCATGGATGACTTGATCTTGGTGGCCGCCGGCGCCGCCACGCGATAGTCGCTCACGGCTGCCGCCATCACAAGCACATCGCAAGCTGGAAGGGCTGGGTCCATGGCGGCCTGCAGCTCGAGCACGCTCGAAACGGGCACAAAGCTCAATCCACGGTGGGCCGCGGGGCTCGGCATGTTCGCGCCAATCAGAGTGACGGTCGCGCCCCTGGCCGCTGCACGCGTGGCAATGGCAATCCCCTGCTTGCCCGAAGACTTGTTGCCAATGTATCGAACGGGATCGATTGGCTCATGCGTGCCGCCGGCTGTCACCAAAACAGTCACGCCGGCAAGGTCTTGCGGTTCAAGCAGGCGCAGGGCCTCGGAAACGATTTCGTGGGGTTCAGGCAGGCGCCCAACGCCAGAATCCGAACCGGTCAGGCGACCCGTGGCCGGAGTCATAACCTTCACTCCATCGGTGCGCAAGGTTGCAACATTTCGCTGGGTGGCCGGGTTTTGCCACATTTCGGTATGCATGGCCGGCGCGATCAAGACTGGCGCCTTGGTTGCCAACAGGGTGTTGCCAAGCAGGTCGTCGGCGATGCCTGCGGCATAGCGCGCCATAAAGGCGGCGCTCGCAGGGGCAACGATCACCAGGTCGGCGGTTTGGCCGAGCTGAACGTGCTTTACATCGGCTACGTCGGTGTAAAGCTCGGCGTCTACGGCATTGTGCGAAAGAGCCTCGAGCGTGGTTGCTCCGATGAAACGCAGGGCGTTTGCGGTCGGGATTACCTTTACTTCGTGACCAAGCTCGCTAAGTTCGCGAATTATCGCGGTGGCCTTGTAGGCGGCGATGCCACCGGTGATACCGAGAACAATGCGCGCCATGGCAACCGCCTAGAAGGCCGTGAACCTCGAATTAGGCCTGAGCGGCAGGCTTCTTGTCGAGCTTGTCTTCGTTGATCTCTTTGAGAGCGGTGGTCAGTGGCTTCTCGTCGAGAGTCGACTCAACCAGCGGGCCAACGTTGTTGAACAGCGAGCCATCGCTCAGAGCCGAGTAGTAGTCGTTGATCTGACGGGCGCGCTTCGAAGCGAACATGACTAGCTCATACTTCGAACCGACCAGTGGCTTGTCAAGAAGACGGTCGATTGATGGCGAGACGATACCCTCGAGCTTTTCTGCTGACATTAGTTTTTCCTCATCAATAAGGACCGCAAACCGCGATCTAGGACTGCATCAAGTTTACGACCTCGGCGGCACATCTAGCCACCTCATCGTTGATTACGATGTGATCGAATTCCGACTGGGCGGCCAATTCGACTCGTGCGGTAGCCAGTCGGCGCTCCTGTTCCTCGGCCGATTCGGTGCCTCGACCCTCGAGTCTGCGCACGAGTTCATCCCAGCTTGGTGGGGCGATGAACACCAGACGTGCCTCAGGCATCGCGGCCCTCACCTGGCGCGCACCCTGCAGATCGATCTCGAGGATCACCAGCTTGCCAGAGGCCATTGCCGCCGTTACCGGACCACGCGGCGTGCCGTACTTGTTGACGCCATGCACAATCGCGTATTCGAGCATCTCGCCACGCGCGATAGCGGCATCAAACTGCTCGTGAGTCCAAAAGTAATAGTCGACACCGTCTACCTCGCCCGGCCGTGGAGCACGCGTGGTGGCGCTAACGCTCAACGCAACATCGGGATAGTTCTCGAGGATGTGCTTCACCACGGTGCCCTTGCCGACCGCGGTGGGCCCGGCGATGACTGTCAAACGCGCTGCCATGGGTTTATTCTCGTCCAAATGCCGAGCCGAGCTCGGCCGTGGCCGACTCGATTGCGGCAGCGATGCCAACGGCACCAGTACCGAGCACGCTGCGCGAAACACTGGCAATCAGCTGTGGCGCCGCGGCGCCGAAGAGTCGACGCGCGTCGGCCAGCTCGGCACCCTGCGCGCCAAAGCCCGGCGCGAGGATTGGCGTTAGGTTGGCGTGGTTAGGGGCCTCGAGGTCAAGCGCGAATCCACGCAGGTTCAACGTCGCACCGACTACCGCACCGAAAGATCCGAGTGAACCCGAGGCCTCGTGCGTGACGCCGTTGACCTTGGCCAGGCGCGACCAGATGTCGGCGGCCAACGTGGCTCCCCCAGCGACCTCAGCGGTCTGCAGCGCCTTACCCTCCGGGTTGGAGGTCGCGGCGAGCACAAAGACGCCCTTGCCGCGGTCGAGTGCGTTCGACATTGTCTCGTTGAGCGAATCGAAGCCCAGGTATGGCGAAACCGTCAGCGCGTCGCACAGAAACGGTGCGTTGCGCCCGAGCCATGCGTCGAAGTAGCCATCCATGGTCGACCCGATATCTCCGCGTTTAGCGTCCATGATCACCAGCAGGTCGGTCTCGGCCGCGCGCTGTGCCAGTTGTTCCAACACCGCGAAACCGGCCGAACCGTGACGCTCGAAGAATGACACCTGCGGTTTGATGATGCCGACACGGCCAGCGGCCGCATCGAGCACCGTCAACGCGAACGAACGCAAGCCCTCGACGGTGTCGTCGAGGCCCCACGATTCGAGCAACGCGGCGTGCGGGTCAATGCCGACGCAGAGGTGGCCATACTTATCGAACGTGGCGCCTAGACGCGCACCAAAACTAGCGGGCAAGTGCTGCCGCCCGGTCTTGTGCGTGCTCCTGAAGCGATTTGACCTTGAATGGCTCGCTGATGACGGTCTCGAACGAGCCGATGGCCGCACTCAACTGGGCAATGGTGGTGAAGATCGCCTTGTCGGCTGCGGTCGTCGCGGCGCGAATCTCGTAGCCGTCCTTGCGGGCACTCGAGCCACTTGGCGTGTTGACAACCACGTCTACCTCGCCTGCGGTGATCAGGTCGACGATCGATGGGCCGTCGACCGAGGTGTCGGCGGTGTGCTTGCGCACCGTTTGAACCTCGATGCCGTGACGCTTGAGAATCGCCGCGGTGCCATCGGTTGCCAGCACGCGATAGCCGAGCTGCTGCAGGCGTCGAACCGGCAGAACCACCTGTGGCTTGTCGCGGTCGGCAACCGAAACGAAGACCGTGCCCGAGGTTGGCAGCGCGCTACCAGCGGCCGACTGACTCTTGGCGAACGCCTTAGGAAAGTCGACGTCGATACCCATGACCTCGCCGGTCGAACGCATCTCAGGGCCGAGCAACGAGTCGACGAAGCGGCCATCCTTAGTCGCAAAACGCTTGAACGGCAGAACAGCCTCCTTGACCGCAATCGGTGAGTTGGCTGGAATGTAGGTGCCGTCGCGCTCTGGCAGGTGACCGCCGGCGATCAGCTCCGAGATCGAGCGGCCGACCATCACGAGCGAGGCCGCCTTGGCCAGCGTGATGCCCAGAGCCTTCGACACGAATGGCACGGTACGCGATGCTCGCGGGTTTGCCTCGAGCACATACAGAACATCGCTAGCGAGCGCGAACTGCACGTTGATCAGGCCACGAACACCGACACCCTTGGCAATGGCCAGAGTTGCCTCGCGCACGCGGTCGATCTGCGACTGGCTCATAGTGACAGGCGGCAGAGTGCAGCTCGAGTCGCCCGAGTGAATTCCGGCCTCCTCGATGTGTTCCATCACGCCGCCTACATAGAGGCGCTCACCGTCATACAGTGCGTCGATGTCGATCTCGATTGCATCGTCAAGGAAGCGATCGACTAGTAGCGGGTGGCCTGGACCAACGATGCCCTGGTCTGCGATTCGCACAAAGTAGTCGCGCATCGAGGCGATGTCGTAGACGATCTCCATGCCGCGCCCACCGAGAACGTATGACGGACGCACCAGAACCGGGTAACCGATTCGGTTGGCAACCGACTCGGCCTCGTCAACGTTCATGGCGGTGCCGTTGGCAGGCGACATCAACGCGGCGTCATCGAGAATCTTCGAGAATAGGCCGCGCTCTTCGGCGAGGTCAATCGCCTCAGGCGAGGTGCCCAAGATCGGGATTCCGGCCTGCTTGAGACCCTTGGCTAGACCGAGTGCGGTCTGGCCGCCGAGCTGCACAACAACGCCAACGAGTTCGCCCGAGGCGCTCTCGGCGTGGATTACCTCGAGCACATCCTCTAGAGTCAACGGCTCGAAATAGAGACGGTCGCTGGTGTCGTAGTCGGTCGACACGGTCTCTGGGTTGCAGTTGATCATGATGGTCTCGTAGCCCGCGTCAGACAGGGCAAACGATGCATGCACGCACGAGTAATCGAACTCGACGCCCTGACCGATGCGGTTTGGGCCCGAACCCAGAATCACGACCTTCTTGCGGTTGCTTGGAATGACCTCGGTCTCTTGCTCGTAGGTGCTGTAGTGGTATGGCGTTTCGGCCGGAAACTCGCCGGCACAGGTGTCTACGGTCTTGAACACTGGGCGCAGGTTCAGGTCGTGGCGAAGCGCACGCACCGAATCCTCGGTGGTGTTGCGCAACTGCGCAATCTGCGCGTCGCTGAAGCCGTGGTCCTTCGCGTGCTTGACGACGGTGGCGTTCAGGCTTGCGGCTGTGCGCACGTCTTCGGCTACCTCGTTGATCAGGATCATCTGGTCGATGAACCAAGGGTCGATCTTGGTGCTGTCGAAAATCTCTTGCAGCGATGCCCCGGCTCGCAGCGCCTGCTGCACCTGCACGATTCGACCATCGGTCGGGGTCTTGATCTGTTCGAGCAAGACCTCCTTTGATGCCGGAATCTCGCCCCAGTGGAACGAAGAACCGCGACGCTCGAGGCTGCGCAGGGCCTTTTGCAGCGCCTGGGTGTAGTTGCGGCCGATTGCCATGGCCTCGCCGACCGACTTCATGGTGGTGGTGAGGGTTGGGTCTGCAGCCGGGAACTTCTCGAATGCGAATCGCGGAACCTTGACCACAACGTAGTCGAGCGTCGGCTCGAACGAAGCAGGGGTCACGCGGGTGATGTCGTTCGGAATCTCGTCGAGGGTGTAACCAACGGCGAGCTTTGCGGCAATCTTGGCAATCGGAAAGCCCGTGGCCTTTGAGGCCAGCGCCGACGAGCGGCTGACGCGCGGGTTCATCTCGATAACGACCACGCGGCCATTTTCTGGGTTGACCGCAAACTGAATGTTGCAACCGCCGGTGTCGACGCCAACGGCGCGGATGATGTCGATGCTGATGTCGCGCAGGTGCTGGTATTCGCGGTCGGTCAGCGTGAGGGCAGGAGCGACGGTGATCGAGTCGCCGGTGTGCACGCCAACAGGGTCTACGTTCTCGATCGAGCAAACAACGACGCAGTTGTCGTTCTTGTCGCGCATGAGCTCGAGTTCGTATTCCTTCCAGCCAAGGATCGACTCTGACAGCAGAACCTGGGTCACCGGGCTCGCCTGCAGGCCCGAACCGACGATGCGACGCAGTTCTTCTTCGTCGTACGCGAAGCCCGAACCCAGGCCACCCATGGTGAACGAAGGCTGCACCATCACTGGGTACTTTAGGTCAACGACGGCTGCGAGGGCCTCGTCCAATGTGCCACAAATGACCGAGCGGGCCACGTCGGCACCGGCGTCGAGCACCAGCTGCTTGAAGATCTGGCGGTCCTCGCCCTTTTTGATCGCGTCGACCTTTGCGCCGATGAGTTCAACGCCGTACTTCTCAAGGATTCCGCGTTCGTGCAGCGCCATGGCCGCGTTGAGGGCGGTCTGGCCACCGAGGGTCGGCAGAATCGCATCCGGCTTTTCCTTGGCGATGATCGACTCGATGACCTCTGGGGTGATCGGCTCGACATAGGTTGCGTCGGCGAAGTCTGGGTCGGTCATGATGGTCGCCGGGTTCGAGTTGACGAGGATCACACGGATGCCCTCGGCGCGAAGCACACGACACGCCTGAGTGCCCGAATAGTCGAATTCACAGGCCTGACCGATCACGATCGGGCCCGAACCGATAACAAGTACCGAATTGATGTCTTGACGCTTTGGCATTATGCGGCCTTCTTGTTGTTCTTGATCATGTCGACCAGGCGGTCGAATAGGTAGTTGCTGTCGTGTGGGCCGGCTGCGGCCTCTGGGTGGTACTGCACCGAAAATGCAGGAATGTCGACGCACTCGAGGCCCTCTACGCAGTCGTCGTTCAGCGACACGTGACTAACGCGCACCTTGCCGAAACCAGCTGGGCTGTCGACGTCTCCGCGCGAATCAATCTTTACCGCGAAGCCGTGGTTGTGAGCGGTGACCTCGACGCGACCGGTCTTGCGGTCGAGCACCGGCTGGTTGATTCCGCGGTGACCGAATGGCAGCTTGTAGGTGTCGAACCCAAGGGCGCGACCGAGCAGCTGGTTGCCAAAGCAGATGCCGAAGAACGGGATGCGCTTGCCGAGCACCTCGCGAAGCACCTCGACCTGACCGCGTGCGGCCTCAGGGTCGCCTGGTCCGTTCGAATAAAACACGGCATCTGGGTTTGAGGCCAACAGGGTTGCCGCATCGACCTTGGCAGGGAAAACCTGGACCTCAAGGCCGCGTGCGATCATCTGCTCGATGGTCGAGCGCTTGATGCCCAGGTCTACGATCGAAACCTTGCCGATGCGCTCCCCCTGCGGCTCGGCGGTGTAAGGCTCTGGCGTGGTGACAACGTCGCTAAGCGACAGACCCTGCATGCGCACGGCCCCGCGAACCTGTGCAAGAAGTTCGTCGATCGACTGGTTGGCCGATTCGCCGCTAAAGATACCGGCACGCATGGCACCAGCGTCGCGCAGGTGGCGGGTCAGTGCGCGAGTGTCGAGGCCCGAGATGCCGACGATGCCATACTTTGCAAGTTCGTCGTCGAGGCTGGCTTCGGCGCGAAAGTTCGAGACGATTCGGCTCGGGTCGCGCACAACGTAACCCGCAACCCAGACCTTGTTCGACTCTTCATCGCGGTGGTTCACGCCGGTGTTTCCGATGTGTGGCGCGGTCTGCACCACAATTTGACCCGCGTACGACGGATCGGTGAGGGTCTCTTGGTAACCGGTCATGCCCGTGGCGAAGACAAGCTCGCCTAGAGTCGTGCCGGCAACGCCATACTGCTTGCCTTCAAATATCTTGCCGTCTTCAAGCACAAGAATCGCTCTGTTCACGTGTGGCTCCTTAGTCTGCCGTTACGGCTTCGGTTGGGGTTTTGACCGCGAGCAAGCGCTCGCGCAATTCTGAATTCATGACCCGAAGGTATGTGTCGAACGCCGTCGCGTTGCTCGTCCAGCGAACGCAGACCAGGCCGTCCTTTTCGACGGCTCGATCTAGGGTCGCGCTGGCCAACTCGACCGACACGATGGAGCCTTCTGCAATCGCGAGCGTCGCCTCGCCAACTCGGTCGACTACGACGGTGAGGCGATTTCCATCGGCCGGTACGAACGAAACCAGCGCCTTGCCGCGGTGACCCAAGCCATGCGCCTTGATGCGATTCAATGGTTCGCCCGCAATGGTCGAGACCACGTACTGGCACTCGAAAGCGCCGGTGCGGTCTGCGGTTGCCGGCACAGTGGGAAGCTCTGGCAACAGGCGCTGTTGCGCGATTATCGCGCCACGCCAGCTACGCAACGCCAAGTAGCCAAGGGCAGCAATCACCAGCGCTAGCACGCCGGTCATCTGCAAAAGTTGATCGCGCATCGGGCTAGGCACCCTTCTGGCTGTGCGCGACGAGCGCACCATCGCGCACGGTGAATCGACCACGGAAGATCGTGTGCAACACACGCCCTGGCAGTTCGAGA
>Ga0228700_1000708_pt1 | contig 26990 bp, 33 predicted proteins | sample McNCre317_Aug_MG_FD_178019 | JGI IMG/M metagenome (GOLD analysis project Ga0228700, IMG submission 178019) | Freshwater microbial communities from McNutts Creek, Athens, Georgia, United States - 3-17_Aug_MG | ecosystem: Environmental > Aquatic > Freshwater > Creek | place: USA: Georgia...
GCCGCGACGAGAGCGAAGGGGGCGATCATCGCCCACACGGCGATTGCGCCTTGGATGGCCGCAGGGACGACGAAGTACAGGATCGCCGCGCCGATGGCGGCAAACGCCCCCTCAACAAACCGCCGGTGCTGCAGCAGGTACTCCACAAACAGCCGGACGTACTTCGTGGCGGTCGTCATCGCTTCAGTGAGATGCGGGAGTGCGGCGATCTGGAAGCTCTCCAAGAGCTTACCCATGTACATGTGCAGCACGTTGACTTCGAGCCCGAGGGCCTTTTGCGCCTTGGCGTATTCCTTCGACCGCTTCACCGCGTCTTCGAGATTGAAGCCGCTCGCCTTGTCGATATCGGCCATGCGCTTTTGCAGCGCCGCGAGGTCAGCATTGAACAGCTTCAGCAGCGACGGGTCGAGCCCCAAGCGCTCCATGACGCGGATCTGCGTGCCGCGCTCCATTTTCTCGAGCTTGCCTGCGAGCTCGCCCATCACCTCGGTCGTGGGCTTGATCTTGCCTTGGGCGTCGGTAACGGAGACCCCCAGCTCCTGAAACACGAGCTTCGCCCGTCCCAGGCCCAGATAGGTGTCTTGAATGGCCGTGTCCAGCCCCGTGAGGGCCGCCGTGCTCTTCTCGCTGTCGATCCCCAGCAGCTCGGCCGCATCGCGGAATTCGTCCACGGCGTCGGCGGTAGACCGCAGGCGGGTCGCCAGCTTGTCGAGGCTGTCATAGGCCGCTGCCGTCTCTTTGACGCCGGCCACGAGCGCGCCAAACGAGAGGCCCAGACCCAGCAGCCCGGCGGCCTGCCCGACGAGCTTGAAAATCCCTTCGCCGGCCTTGGTGGCGGCCGGGTCGATCTTCTGCAGCTTGTCGAGTAGCCCTTCGGATTTCTTCTCGGAATGGTCGAGGCTCTTGTCGAGCTTTTCGGTATTGCCCTCGAAGAGAATGAAGAAGCTATCGAGAATCGTCATTTCTTGGCTTTCGCGTGCTCGATTGCTAGGTGCTCATTCCATCGGGTTGTCATGATGACTTCCCAAATATCGAAGGCGTCTTCGAGGGAATAAACGGTTTTCAGCTCTTGGAGAGTGGCGGCTTTTTCTGCGAGGATTGCGCCGATAAATCCGTCAACGTTTGGGAAAGGAACGCTTGGGCTTTCTTGGTGATAGCCTCGAAGAAAGTCGAGCCTTTCCCGTTGCCGAAAAAACTGCAGTTGTATTCCAACATTGCCATTTCCAGGCGGGCCAAAGTTTCCCAGTCGGGGACGTGGTTGTCCACGAGGGCACGGGTCGAAAGCCGCAACGGCTCGCCGGAATCCCGAGGGATTGCGACGAAGGCCATCAGCTTGAGCATCGTCTCTTCGTTGACGGCGTAGTCGCCCAGCTTGGGCACCGCCGACAGCGGATATTTCGCGATGATCTCGCGACCTTGCACGGCCGGGAACTTGGACAAGACGAAGACGAGCGCGCGGCCGTCTTGCGCCTCGATAGTGACCTCTTTGGGCTGGATCATGTGCGGTTGACGTTCTCGAAGGCGAACTGATACGTCTTGGACTTCAGACGGCCGGCGCTGCTGGGGCTGTTCGCCGGCATGCCGTCGGTGATCACGCCTTGCGTGAAAGACGCCGTGCGGCCGTCCGGGTAGATGGCCGTCACGTTGATGACATCCCGCGCGCCTTGCTTGCCCTTGCCGACGCGATTCGCCTCGAACAAGACCGCGAGATTGCGGTCGTCCTCGGAGTTCGGCACGACGGACAGCGACAACGAGATCGGCGTCGCTTTGGCCCAGGTGATCAGGTCGCCATTGACCCCCATCGCCTTGTCACGGATCTGCATCGTCGGCGCGTCGAAGGGGTCGGCGTCGTCGGCGAATTGCGTCAGGCTGATGCCCGAGGGGAAAGTCTGGCTCGCCTGCAGTTGGACCCGCAGGCCGAAGACCGAAATGTCGTTCATGGTGTGTTTCTCCGTTGCGGGGGATTTAGATCAGGACGTGCGAGCCTTCGACCTTGCGAATCGCGTCATCCTTGCTGTAAATCAGCGTGTAGACGAACTTGTATTCGGTGCGGCCGTCCACGGTGACGAAGGATTGCACGACACCGTCAAGCCAGTAGCCCAGGCGGTAGACCTGTTGCCATGCCTGATCATCGCCGGTCAGGTTCGTGATGTAGAGTTTCTGCTGCGTGGTCAGCGTCTTGCCGATCGAAATCGTCCCGTTGAAGGTCGCGCGCTCGATCACCGACTGCAGGATCGCCAGCAGTTGACCCCGGCCCGTGCTGTTCGCGGGCACGCGAGCGGCCGACAGCAGAAGGCCCATGATCGCCGCGCCGGCCGCGTCCTTCAGCCACATTTCATTGGCATAGACGTTCATGTCCACCGGGTCGGTGGCAAGGCCCATCATCACGCCGCGCTGATAGAAGTCGAGGAACTGCCCGGCGGTCTGGGTGCGGCCGTAGTAGTTGACGCGGTTCGCGTCCATCGTGTCGGCGACGGCGTTCGTCATGACGCTCGGGGTCAGCGCGGCCTGCTGGAACATGTAGTTCTGCACGCTGTTGCGGCGGTCGTAGGCGGTCGAGGCCAGGATCGCCGAGGGCAGCAGCTCGGGGTATTCGGTCGCCAGCGGGGCCAACGTGACGGCCACGCCCGACAGGCCCGACAGCGCGGCGTAGGTCGTGGCGGCGTCAGCGGCGGCGATCGGCACCGAGTACAGGAATTTGACGTTGTAGGTGTCGTTTTGCAGGGCGACGGCGGCGATCTGTGCGGCAGCGATCGTCTGCGCGAAAGCGAAGGAGCCGAAATTGTCGTTGGCCTCGGCGCTGCGCGTGAAGGCCGCGACAGGTTCCTCGGCGGCCACACCGGGCGAGAACACGGCCGTAGCATCCCACCCCAGCAGCGAGCGGATGTCCGTGCCGGTGCCCGCGACGGCAGTAGCGACCGCCGCCGCGCCGGTCGTGCCGCCGACAAGCTCGAATCGCTGCGCCGTGGCGTTGTAGGTCACCGTCGCGCCCGTCCACACCGCGCCGCCGCCCGTCTTGGCTTGGATGGCGGTCTGCAGGATCGTCGCGATGTTCGAGAGCGTCGTCGCGGCCGAGAAATTCAGCGCCGTGAGGTCGAACGAGAAGCCGCCGAGCGTCAGATTGAACGAGCCCGTCGTGATGCCGGTGAACTGCGCGACCGTGCGGGTCGCGGTGCTGCCGTAGATCCGCGCCGCCGAGGCAACGTCAGCCCAGCGCGCAAAGGCGATGCGCTTCGGGGCGGTGATCAGCTTCGAGATGAAGCCGAAGTAGAAGGCCGCGCGCAGGTACTCGGCCGACGTGAGGCCGAAATACGTGCCCACGTCGGCCGCGTTTTCCATCTCGACGAGGCCGTCGACAGGTACGCGAGGCGAGTTCGTGAAGAGCCGCAGGATCAGGTCGCGAGTGCGAACGGCGGCACCGCCGCCGACCCCGCTCACGATGTCGATGTAGCGCTTGAAAGAGATCATGGCAGGCCCTTGGTCATACCCGGCTAATGTTCGCCTCGAAAGTGTCCACGGCGGGCAGCGCGGACGAGAGGGTGCGGTAGTGCGTCAACACAATGTCGAACGTCGGCTCGGCCTCAAACCGATCCCGCTCGTCGACGAAATACGGGTTGCGGATCTCGGTCACCCGCTGGATGCCCACGCCCGCCGCCCGGAACGCCGCGAGAATCGCGTCGGATTGCATGATAGCGGAAACCACGTTGAGAACATCCGACTCGGTGAGCGCCGCCAGGGCGGCGGGGTCCTGCGGCACCCAGGCGGCGAACTGGTGCGTCGTCTCGACGAGCTGCCGCTGCGTCTGAGCAGTGCCGGCGAGATCCTGCCGCTGCGGCGCGCCGTGGTTGTGGTCGCTGACCTTGAAAAAGTAGACGACCGGGCCGGTCGCCGCGCCGTGCTGCCGGGGCTGGTACTTGCGCGCCAGCACCACGCCGGCCAGGCCCGGCTGCGCTTGGACGCGCGGCAGCAGTTCGGAGACGAAGAGTGCGGCGATCTGCTTGTCGTTCATGCGGGCACCTGCACGCAGAGAATTTTTCGCCAGCCGTCGACGGCCGACCAATCTTGATCGCTCTCAGCCTGCCAGGTCTTGCCCGCGAAGGTCAGAAGGTCGCCCTCGCGGTCGCGCTCTAAGGTTCGCACGGCGGCCTGGGTGTAGAGGTTCGCGTAGCTCTTCTGTAGGTTGAGCCCGAGCAGTTGATAGGTCGCCCGGTTGATGGCCTGGAAAGAGCCCGTGATCGCCACGGGGTCAGCGAAAACCGAGACGTAATCGCCCGCCGCGTTCGTGCTGCGAGAGACAAAGGCCCGGTGCTGCAGCGTTTGCCGGGCGATCGGGCCCATCGCGCGGGCCAGGAGGTTTGAGCCGGGCACCATCATTCGACCTCGCTGGTCAAGGTATTGAGCAGGATGCCCGTATCCACGAGCGGCTTTGCGATCGACGCCTTCGCGCCTGCGCCCTTGTCAGCGCGCCGACGTTTGCGCGCCGCGACCGTCGCGTCAGCCAGCGGCGGATCTTGCAGCTTGGTGATCGTCGCTCGCACGTGGCCTTCGGCGGCCAGCGTCAGGCCCTGCATGACGTTCTCGGGCGCAATCTTGCCCAGCGCGGAGGCCTTGGTGAGTTGAGCTACCGTCTTGGCCCACGCCTCGCGCTTGTCCGTGGCCGTGGGTCTCATGAACGGGCGGGGCGGGATGCCGCGCTTGGCACTCCCGTGCTCCTGCACGAACGCCACGCCCGCGACGGGCTGGCCGCCTTCGTAGAGCGCTGAGGGGAACCAGCCCACGCGGCCCTTGGCGTGACCGAGCTCGTCGACCGTCTGCCGAAGCGCCTCAATCTTGCCGGCCTTGCGGGTGACCTTCATCAAAAAATCCCCCCGACCTTGCGGAAAGCCGACCGCTCGGGCAGGCCGCCGACGTAGAAGCCGCCGGCCGCCTGGGCGTCCAGCAGAGCCAAGAGCTGCGCGCCGTAGGGCGTCAGGGCCAGCCAGTAGCGCCAGGGGCTCGTGCCGTAAGGTGGCTGGGCGAGGCTGACCGCCACGTCGCCGACCTTGCTTTGCGTGACGATACCGGGCGTGCCGGTATAGGTGCCGCCGTTGGCGATGATGGCGGCCAGCGCCAGCAGATGCGCGGTCATGAGCTGCAGGGCGTAGGTGCGGGCCGAGACGGGCATGCAGCCGTACGTGTCGGCCGACACGTAGAGCGTGGCCACGCCCCATTGTGCCGCGATCGTCGCATCGCTCTCCGTGAACTGAGGGAAGAGCGCGCGGAAAGCCGGAAGGTCGAGGGTGATCGTGCTCATACTTCAAATGAAAAAGCCGAGGGGTTGCCTCGGCTCTCAGTGTAGCGCGCCGGTCAGCGCTTCTTAGACTTCGCCGGCTCGGCGACGCTCTCGCCGGCAGGCTGGCTGTCGGGCGGCAGATCCTGCGGCACGATCGGGGCGCTTTGGTCGCGGCCGGTCATGTCGGCGGCGGCCTTGTCGGGGTCCACGTTGTCGGCGCTGATCTGGACATAGCCGTTCTTCTCGTGGAGCTGGAACAGCGGATTCGCGCGCAGGTACTCGGCCTGTTCCTCGGTGATCTCGGTCGCCACGCCACGCGGGGTGATCAGGCGATCATTCGCCACGCCCGCGCCGCCCTTGACGTAGACCGGGGGCAGGGCCTGGGGGAGATCCGCGCCGCCCTGGGCGTGGTTCGTGTAGTTCATGTCCGAGGACAGGGTCGAATAGACGTAGAGTTTCATCGCGTGGACTCCGTAGAGATTGAAGGAAAAAGGCCCCCGTAGTGTAGACCACGGGGGCCGAGCCCGATCAAGGGCAACTGCTCAGGGGGTCAGGCACCGCTGCGACGCACGATCGCGTAGGGGCGCTTCACCATGACGCCGGCCGTCGCGTTCGAGAAGTCCTCGACGTAGCCTTTCGCTTGCTTCTCGGTGCCCAGGGCCTGGAACTTCGCGGGAACCATCTGCACCCAGGTCGAGCCGCCGTCGCTGCCGCCGTCGTCCACCTTGTCGGCGTACAGATAGACGACGTTCGCGCCGCCGTTCGCGAGGTTCAGCTCGGGGGCCGACACGACGCGGCATTTCGGGTAGGTCTGGCGCAGCCAGTCCCGCACCGAGATCCCGAAATCGCTCGTGACGCTCAGGTACTGGAACACGTTCGTCGCCATCGCGAGAGTCGTCGGCGTCTTTTCGACGTCGATCATGTCTTGCGACTGCGCCTGCAGCGCGGCGAACATGCCCCGGATGTCGGCGGTGATGTTCAGGAACGTTTTCGTCGACCATGTGGTCGTCGAGCCCGTGCCGGTGGCCGCGAAGTTCACGTAGGCCGGCAGGCTGGGGTCGTTCAGGAAGCCGTAGGTGCGGTTCGCGCCGCCGTTGAAGCCGTAGAAGCCGACGCGGTTGCGCACGATGTCCAGCGCCAGGGCCGCCGCGCTGCGCTTCTCGGCCGCGTTGTTCACGCGGACGCGGGCGCTTCGGGCGTCTTCCAGCAGACCGACCTTGATGCCCTTTTCCCAGCGCAGCACGGTGCGACGCTCGAAATTCAGGTTCCAGCTCGACAGCGGGATGTTCGTGTAATCGCCGTAGGGGGCGGCCTCGCCCAGGGGCTCAAGAACGCCCTGGATGATTTCTTCGTCGTCCCACTTGCCGACGGTCGTGACGCCGATCAGCTCGTCGATCTTGCGGGCGGCGGTGATCACGCGGACGAAGCCGGGAAGCCACGACTGCAGGAACTGCACCGGGTTGCTGATGCTGGCCGTCGTGATCAGACCTTGGTTGTCGTCCATGCCGAACGCCGCACCGGCCAGCAGATGCGCGGCCTGCTCGGTGACGAAACCGTTCGACATGTGGATGCCGAGCTGCGAGAGCTGGGCGTAGTCGGCGCAATCTTCGGCAGTCATTTCGACCGGGCGCACGTCCCGGCCGAAAATGTGCGAGTGCACCTGAGAGGGCTTTGCCATGATGATCTGTCCTTTCTTGGATTACGCGCCGGTCAGGCTGATGACCGCGAGGCCGGCCGCTGCGTTGGCGTAGCGCTTGACGACGGCGTTCGCGATCTGAGTCTGACCGCCGGCCGCCGTGCCCACGCCGAGGACGCCCGTCGCGTTGACGAAATAGATGCCCGCGCCGATGGCCGCAGCCGCAGGCAGCGACACGAGGACTTCGCCCATCGTCAGGAACTCGCCGACGGTGCCAGCGGGGACGGTCAGCGTCGGGGCCAGCGGGCCGCCGCCCGAGGTGCCGATCGAGGCGAGGCCCTTCGGGTTGGCGAGGATGCCGCCGAAAACGCCCGTGCCGCCCGGCTGAAATTGGCCGTCGGCCGCGTCGATGGTGAAGGCCCGGCCGACCACGATGTCAGCGCCGCCCGCCGTGGACGTGCCGACCTTGGTCACGCCGGGCTGGGCCCGGGTGGGGCCTTCGTACTGGATTTCGCCGACGACGCCGAAACCCTGGTTGAGTGCGACAGTGCTTTGCAGCGCCATGATTAGCCCTCCTTGTGGCTCAGGTGCTTGGCCACGAACGAGCCAGCTTTGGGGGTGGCGGCGGCGTCGAGGGCGACGGTGGCGGCCGGGGTGCGGGTGGGCTTGGCCAGCAGGTAGCCGGTCAGCGTGGCGGCCTCTTGGCCCTTCTCGGCCTTGATGCCGAGCTTTTCGCAGCCGTAGGCCACGACCTCGTCAAAGGTCTTCTCGGCGTGGTCGAACGCGCCGACGATGACGCTGATCTGGCCGGCCAGCTTGTCGCGGGCCGCGATGCGCCGCACGAAGGCGGCTTCGTCCATCGCCGTGCCGGCCGGGGTGCCCTCGCCGCCTTCGCCGCCGGCAGCGGCCGGGGTTTCAGCCGCAGCGGGCGGGGTCTTGTCCTCGGCGGCTTCGGCCGTCGTCAGGCCCGCCAGGGACTTCTGGATTTCGCCGATCTGTGCGATCGCCGGCATGATCTGCTTGATCGCCGCCGTGATCTCCGAGAGGGACATGTCGGCGTTGCCGGTGCCCTCGGTGGTTTCGCCTGCCATGTTTGTGGCCTCCGTTGCGTCAAAAGAAAAGGTGAGACGGTCCATAACCGCCACATCCGGGCCCATCCTGCCTTCGCGAACGAGGGCCAAATGGTTGCCGCGAATTTTACGCTGCACCACATCGAAATTCTGGCCGTTCCAAATTCCGGCCGTCCAGTCGTAAATGCAGCGATACCCTGCGGAAAGTTCGCGCTTTCCCGCCTCAATAAGCGAGGCCAGTGTAGACGAAAAGGCTTTGATGTTCGCGAACAGCACCCCGTCGCGAAAAAACACCTCCTCGCCGATAACTCCCTGCACGCCTTTTTGCTCGGCGGGCACGGCGTTGGGCGTGAGTTTCTGCGCCTCGGGGCCCAGCATCACATGCTCGTCAATCCAGGGCACCAGGCGGAACGAGGCGATGCATTCGGGGTCGCTGAGTTCTTCGGGCGGGCGCAGGACTTGAAAGATCTTGTCGGCGTCCTCGCCCTGCAGCCCGAGCTGGCGGCCCGAGTAGGGGAAGACGCCGACCTTGCTGATCGGGTTGGCCTTGACCTCGAACCAGCCATTGCCGTCCACGCTGCGAGCATCCATCGCCAGGGCGGCCATCGGCGCGCGCCGCAGCGTCAGCTCGCAGCCCGGGTGCATGGGCTGGGGCAGGCTCGCCAGCGGCACCCAGACGTAGCCCAGGTGCTCGGCGTTGAGCGTGGGCACGAAGGGTGCATCGAGATCGCAGGCGTAGGTCGTGAAGCCATCGCGCCAGTCGATCATGCGCAGCGGGCCCTCGGGCGTGTAGCCGATCTCCTCGGCGCTCTCGCGGATGGCCGCTTGCTCGGGGGTCTCACCCTCGTCGATCGAGCCGCCGGGGTAGCACCACGTCAGCGGGTAGTCGCCCGCCGTGGCGGCGCGCAACAGCAGCAGCACCGAGCCCGCCGCCCGGTAGCAGATGCCCGCCGCCCGGTCCTGACCCTCAGCGTAGCTGTAGGCGATGGCGGCGGCCTGGGCCGGCGAGTGGCCGGCGTTGATCAGCTCGCCGATGTTGGCGCTGATGGCGTCTGGGCCTTTTTGGAGGGGCATGGGGTTCTCACTCGTAGGACATCACGACGCCGCTGACGGTCAGAGCGACGGCGTTTTTCGACACGTCCGCAAACGTGCCATCTTCGAGCGCGCGCACGTGCAGCAGCGACCTCGCGCTCACGTCACCTCGCATGTGCGCCCAAATTTCCTCGGGCGACATCGCGCCGGGGTACAGGGCAACGTCCTGCATCTTGGCCGGCACGCCGTTGCCGGAATTGCCGACCACGTATGCCGTCGTGCCGGTCGGGATGGTGGCAGGCAGGGCAGTCGCAGCAATCGACAGCCAGTAGGTCCCGTTCAACCAGACTTCCGTCGCATAGACCGTGGTGCCGTTGACGTTCAGCGAGCGGTGCATGAAAACGACGTGGTTCCACTCGCTCAACGCCACGTCGGGCAGGATGTTGTTCGACGCCCCCGCCGACCCGCTCGCGTAGCGGCTGTCGGTATAAAAGCCCTGAGTGTTCGCGACGAGATTCGCGATCATCACCAAGCCCGACGTGTTGCCCGAGCCCCGGAAATCGACCAGAACTTCCGCGTTGTTGAGCTGGCCGGTCAGGTTAACCCACAACGCGAGCGAGTACCCGGTAGCGGAGCCGTGGGCGGCGGTCGTGGTGAAGCGGACGTTGTAGCCCGCGCTGCGGTTCGGGCAGCGCATAGCGAACCGGGGGCGTTGCTGCGACCGCTGGGACGCGACCGCGCCGCCGATGCGGCGGGCGGCGGGCTTGCCGTTGTTGAAGGCGGTGGCGATGGCGGCAAACTGCGCGGCGCGGCTGGTCGTCGAGCCCGGGTCGATCAGCCAGATGGTCTGGTTGCCGGGGGCACCGGCCGTTTGCTGCACGTTCCAGAACAGGGCCGCGTCGGTGTAGGGCACCACGCTCCGGGCCAGCCGCCACTTTTTCTTGTCGCTGACGTGAACTGCATTCGGGCCGCCCGGGTCGTCGGCTTCGTTGTCCGTCGTGACCCCGAATTCCCCGGCGATCAGCGGCTTGTTGTCGGCGCGTGCCATGGCGTCATACGCCTGCATCAGCGCCTCCGTGCCTTCGTAGCCCAGGCCGCTGTAATAGATGTTCGGCGCGGCGGCCAGGTCAAGACTGTTGTGCCCCATCCAGTTGTAGCCGTCCGCGTAGATGTGCAGGTTGTAGACATCCAGGCCGGCGAAGATCTGGCGGTAGCGCGCTACCGACTGCTCGATGGTCTCGCGCGTCTTGGCGAGATCGATGATCGGCGCGGTGAGGTCGGAGGTCGTCAGGATGTCGGGCTTCGCCGCCTTCGCGGCGGCGGCCAACGCGGTCAGAAAGGCGGCGAACTGCGGCACGGTGGGGCCCGTGACCCCAGTCGAATCCGTCACCGGCTCGTTGTAAAACGAGATCAGCTTGAGGGCGGGATGGTTCTTGTAACGCGTGCAGATCCACGATACGAACGACTGGCTGTAGATGGCCGTCTTCGAAGTCGTGGAGCCGTAGGCCACGGCGTTGGTCTCCCCGAAAGCCGTCGCGATCGTGCTTTGCGCCCAGGGCGCGCAGATCAAGCCGCCCAGGTTGTACGCCGCGAGAAACCCCATCATCGCGTCGGCGTCGGAAATGAATTTCGCGGTCAGGTTCGAGTCCTGCACCGTGTCGGGCATCAGGCCGCCGAAATTGTGGATGCGCGTCGTGTAGTCGCTGGCCGAAAAGCCGGACAGCGCCACCCGCACGAGGTTCGCGCCCGTGGCGGCGATATAGGCGAGGTTGGCGGCGCGCGTCGTCGCGGTTCCGCTGATGTTGTACATCATGTCGGTGAAAAGCGAGTAGTAATCAAAGCCGACCGGCTTGATTTTCATCGCGTCGAACTTCGCCTTCGCCGAAAGCCCTCCACCCGACACCACGAAGGAGTACGCACTCCCTTGCCACGCCGCCGGGACTGCGCTCCCCGCCGCACTCTCCCCAATCAACACCGACACCCCCGGCAGGTACGGCACCTGCGGCAGGTGTGCGCCTTGCAGGATCGCGGTCACGCCGTCGCGGCGGATCGTGTAGCAGCTGCTGGCGACCGTGGACAGGATCGTCACGCTTGCGTCGGCCTGGTATGGGCCCAGCCCCTCGCCGTCCGTCAGGTTCTCGGTCAGCACGCGGTCGGGGAGCGTGACCGTGCACGTGCCGGAGACGGGCGTGCCGAACTGCAGCCGGAAGCCGGCCGGCACCGTCAGCGTGAGGGAAGTGTTTGCTTGAATCACGGCCATGGCTGCGCCTCATTCTGAAAAATCGAAAACCGGGGACATTGTGCACTTGCAGTTCGGGGCCTGCCCGGGAATTCCACGCTCGCCGGTATTTTTGTCGATCACGGGCAGCGCGTCGAAGCTGTAGACCTCGCCGTCCATTTCGACGTGATCCTCGCGCGGGTGCGCCCCGCCGCCCGAGTGGTGCCACATGAATTTTTTGACGCCGATCGCCTCCATGCGCCCCCGGTTGACCGAGTTGTACGCCTTGCGGGTCTGGTCGAGCGCGATGTTCTGCGCCCGGCGGTGCGTCTGGCCCTGGTACTGCTCAAGGGCCGGCACGAGGTCTTGCAGCCCGTTGCCCGTGGTGATTGACCGCATCACCGCGCCCTCGACCTTCTGCAGGTACTGCGAGGGGATGGACTTGATCAGCGACACGTTCTCGGCCACGCTGGCCTTGTAGACGTTCTCGAGGCTCGACCCCATGACCTTGGTCTTCAGGCTCAGGCCGCCCGAAAGTTGCTGCAGGCTGCTGTGCAGCGCCGTCGCGCTGGCCTTGGCCGTGCCGTCAACCATCGCCTCGGCGAGAGCCTTCGCCTTCTTCGCGAACAGATCCTCGAACTTCTCGCGCAGCGCGTTGAGCAAGATCCGCGACTGGCTGGCGATTGTGGCGTCCTGCCCGAAGTGCGCCGAGGCCGCGTCGGTCTGGAAGAGGCGGCGCACCTCGCGCTCGACCTGGGCGGTCATCTGCGCGGTGAGCGCGGCGAGGGCCTGGACGTAGCGCGACGAGACGGCGGCCGGCGGCATGAGCTTCGAGCCCCGGAACGTCGGGGCCGCGCTCTGCTTCGCGGCCCAGGCTTTACGCTTCTTGGTCAGCATCGGTCAGCACCAGTCCGTTGTGCTCGCTCATTTCATCGGCGGCCACGCGCGCGCGGACCTCCTGCCCGTCGATCGCGCCGATGTCGACCGCGAGGATCTTGTCGGTCTCCGCCTTGGTCTTGTTGAGCGCGGCCAGCTCGGCGGCGGTCATCGTGGCCAGCGGCTCGAACACGACCTCGACGCCGAAGGGCTTGATGCCAAAGCGCGGCGCGATCTCGCTGCGGATCAGGCAGACCATGTGCCGGTCGATTAGCGGCTCGAGGTCGCCGGTCTGGATGCTCTCCAGCTCTTCGTGGTAGCTGTCAGTTTCGTAGTCGCCGGTCGAGTTGAAGCCCTTCGGCGTCGTGCCGAGGAGCTTCGTCGCGGGAATGTTCGCGGCGGCGGCGACGATCTGGTACTGCGTCATGATCACCGCATCGAGATCCGCCAGGCTCGTGTCCTTCTGTTCGATCAGATCCGCTTCTTTGTCGGCGACCTTCACGCCGAAGTTGTCGCGGAAGTGCGCCCAGATGCCGAGGCGAGACTCGAACTGCGCCTGGTTCGCGAGGGCCTTCGCGGTGTCGGTGTAGAAGATCATCGCGCGTTTGGTCAGCGCGAGCTGCGGGGCCTCGTTCGCCGTGCGCTCGGCGGCGTAGACCCGCTCATAGATCATCTGGGGGACGCTCAGGCCGCCGTAGAGGTAGGCGGGCTTCAGGATGTCGGCCACATCCGGGCCGCGCATGACGACGAGGTGAGATTTGTGGATGCGCCGGCCGTTGATGACCCAGTAAGTCGGCTCGTAGAAATCCAGGGCCGCCGGGTCGCTGGCCGCGCGCGAGGACAGCTCGGGCACGCACCAGTAGGGGTCGACCTGCGTGATGCCCTTGTAGCTGCCCGGCGTCACGCCGTCGGGGTTGAAGGGCTTCACGTAGTAGTCGGGGTCCGAGGACTCGACGACCGAGAGCGCGACGCGGATGCCGAACACCCGACCCATGTTGACGAACTCGATCAGCGAGCGGTTCAGCCGAAACCGCTTGTTGGCCCGCTTGATCGCGTCCATGACCTCGGGCGCGACCTCGGTGCCGTCGTTGACCGTGAACTTGTAGCCCTTGCGCACCGCGTCGCGGGCCGGGATCAGGCACGCCTTCTTGACGAGCCAGTGCTGCGCGATGAGTGCGCAGAGCTGGTAGCCGATGAAGCCCTGAGAGCCGTACCACATCGCCTGAGCCTCGGGCAACCCTACTTGGTTGAGGGCGTAGGCTGACTTGAGACTGCTGCCGACGGACCCTTCGCTGCTGTCCATGGCAAAGCCGCCCTCCTCGACCGTGCGGATCTTTGGCACCGGCAGCACCCGGGCCGCGAACTGCTGCATGCGCTGTTCGCGCGTCAGCATGTCGTCGCGGTCGATCTCAGTCGTGAAGAACCCGCCCCGGGGCTCGGGCGGCGGGGGCGGCGCAGGTTCGTCGCCGAGGAGCCAGCGCAGAAAACGCTTGATCATGTGGGGCCTTTCAGAGATCGAAGAAACCGCGCTTCGTCGGTTCGCTCGGCGCGTAGACGATCATGACCGAGTCGGCGAGGTTCGGAGATTTCGCCCCGTCGGGGGCCTTGTCGATCAGCAGTTTACCCGCGCCGTTCTCGCTGTAGGTCGGCTGCGAAAGTTCCATGCACAGTTTCGTGAGCTGCGGGATCTTCGAGCTGATGCTGATCAGAGAGTCGGGGTCGCCGATCGGGTGGCCCAGCTTGACGGCCCGGTAGGTCCGCAGGAACCGCATGCGCAGGGCCCACCATGCTTGTGCCTTTGCGTTCGCGAAATAGTCTTTGTTCGTGCGCTGCTCTTTGTCGCGCTCTTCGTCGCCGTCGATCTCTTCGATCTTGCCGTCGGGGTCGATCGGCGAGGCCGAGCCTCGGAACGGCGCGACCTCGATCTCGCGCAGGCCCGTCGCCTTGTCGCGCTCGTTGATCTGCCGCGCGTCGCCCTTGACGCCCGCGCCCAGGCCGTCGGCGTCGTAGCGGTAGCGCGTGATCCCAGCATCGCGGCTGATCGTATGGGCCTTGTCGGTCGTCTTGAAAATGTCCGAGCCCTCGCCGCTCCAGGGCTCGACGGATTCCAGCAGCATGCCGTATCGGCCGGCGAAGGCGTTCAGGTCGGGCCCCTCGTCGGCCACGTCCAGGCCCCCAAGCCGCGCGCCGCTGGGCGTGATCCCGAGCTTCAGGTGCGCGTCGACGGCGGCCTGCACCCATTCCTGCGGGATGACGACGCCCGACACGCTGGCCGTGTAATTGATGTCATATTCCTGGGCGATCACCGTCGCGTCGCGCGTGGCTTCGAGATTGCGCCGCCATGCCTCGGTTTTCCGGGGGTCGTCACGCCAATGCAGGATGAAGATTTTCTGCGCCGGCCATGCGTGGGCCTTGACCGCGAACGGGTTGTTCATGCCCTTGACCGAAGACATGTCGATTCGGCAGTTCGTGGTCGCCGATAGTGCCTCTTCGGCAAGCTGGGGCCGCTCAAGGTGCGCGCTCTCGTCGACGAAGTAGATCGCCGTCCGGTCGCCCCGGCCGATGTTGTCGCCGGCCTCGCCCGTCATCACCGAGCCGCTGTCGGGGAACGTCAGCCGCATGAACGCGCCGTGTTTCTCGCGCGTCCAGCCGCCTCGGAATTCGACGGGCAAGTTCGCCAGGAACACGCGGGCTTTGTAGAACAAGCTCTTAGGGCTGTCCAGCCGATCGACGTATTCCTCTTTTCGTGACCCGAAGCCGATCGCCATCCCCTCGTAAAACACGCAGAGCGTGCACGAGAGCGCAATCGCGCACCAGCTCGCGCCCGTGTCTCGGCTCTTGGGCACGAGGCCGTCTTCGCTCGCCTTCCATTGGCCGACGATCCATTGCATCAGGTCGACTTGCCGCGCGAAGGGCACGAACGGGATCGTCGCCGGCAAGCCGCGCTCGATGTTGCGTGGGTCATAGGTCAGGCCGAAATCCCGCACGAAATCCCACGGGTTCAGCTTGTAATGGGCCTTCAAGATCGCCAGATTGCGCGGGCCCTCTTCAGGGTCGCGAATCTTTCGCAGGATCTCAAAGCGGCGGCGATAGACGCTCACATAGTCGGGCTGCTGGAAATTGAAGCCTGCGGTCATGGCATGTCGGGCCAAAAGCGATTGCCCTTCGAGCGGTTGTCGAAGGTAAGAAGCACCTGCAGATTCGCTTCGACGTGAAGCCCGCAGACGAGAGGATGATTCAGCGGCACGATGTGATCGACCTCGAACTCGGCACCGCCAATACTCAAAGCCGCCGCCAGTTCGTAGACTCGGGCGATCCTTTCGGGATCTGCCCACGCAGGCATGGCCTGCCGTTTCAGGGCGCGGCGTTTGCTGCAGTAGGCGGCCCAAAGTCCCGGATTATCAAGACGGTAGCGCTTCTTTCCGGCGGCGACTTTCTCAGGGTTCGCGGCTTTCCATCTGGCCGCTTGCCCCGGGTTACGAAGGTGCCACGCCCGCAGCCGCTCGCGTTCAGCCTCGGGGTCACGTCGCTGCGCTGCTGCACGAGCTTTGCAGAGTTCGGTGTTTCGTTCGTAGTAGCGGCGTTTGCATGCGGCCCGCTTTGCTGGGTCTGCATATGGCATCAGCCGCCCCCGACGATCTGCGAGTAGAGCGCGCCCAGGGCCTGCGGGTCATCGGGCAGCGTGGCCGGCACGACAGCCACGCCCAGCGGCGCGCCGTTCTTCCCGGTCAGTTCGCGCTTCTCGACGAGCAAGCCGAGGTATTTCGCGATCTGCTGAATCGCGCCGTCCTGATCGCGCAGCTTAACCTCGATCCCCTCTTTCGTCCTCTTGACCCCCGCGATCAGCTTGCGCTCGGCGGCCCCGAGGGTCCGCATGTCCTCGAAGAACGTCTCCTCGACGCCCTCGCCCTCGCACTCGGGACACGCCTCGTTCGGCTCGCGGTTCAGCACAAAGTCAAAGCCGCCGGAACAGTCGGGCACCGGATCGCCGCGCCGCATCTTCTCATCGCAGGCTTCGGCGTACTCGCGGGGCTTCCATTGGTAGGCGTGCGCCGCACCCCAGCAATGCCGGCAGTTGACCCGGCGCACATGCGAAATTTTGGACGGGTCAGCGGTCGCCAGCAGCACCCACTCGCGCAGCACGTCGGCGGCCTCGAAAGCCACGATCTCGCCGACCTTGGCGACCTGTTCCTCGACGAGCGCTTGAATCTTGGGATTTTTTAACAAAACGCACGCCTGCTCGCCCGCCGTCTTCTGCGAGTAGCCCGCCCGGATGGCGGCTTGCGTGCCGTTTCGATCCTTGGCGTATTCCTCCACGAACCGGTAGACCCGCGCTGACTTGATTTCGCGTTGCTGTTCCATGCCTGCACTATAAGCCACAACAAGACACCCACGACTACCCGGCTCAATTTTGGTCTATCTTTGTACCTAACCCCTTGATTTTCCTTCTCTTTTCTCTCTTTTACCTCTATACCTCTAAAAAATAAAACAGAAGCTTGGGGCCTAGACATATAACGTAGTAAAAGAGAGTACGTCACATCTATGTTATATGTTCTCAAAATAGTAGCGGCGGACCGACCCCTGTAGAGGTTTAAGGGTCAGGGGTACGACGTACATATAACATAGCTTGTACTAGAAGCTATTGACCGCCGCCTCGAAGTCGGATAGGGTTACGGCATGAACGAAATCAAGACGCGCCGCCAAGCCGCCGATGCTGGCGAATCGAAATATTTCACGGGCAAGCCCTGCAAGCATGGCCACAACGCCGCGCGCTATACGTGCTCTGGAATTTGCAGCGCCTGCAACGCCGCCCACGCCAGGGCGTACAACGGCCGGCTCGCAAAGCTGGCGAACAACCGCGCCGCCGGAAATTTCGCGTATCCGTGCCACCCCGACGACCACGCCGCTGCGCTGGCCTACTGCCAGGGCTTGGATCTGGCGAGGGGGCGCATCCCCTTCGTGCCGGGGGCGGCGACGCCAGCTCACGAACCGCAGACGCCTGAGCAGATCCGACGCTTTCGCGAGCTGGCGCTAGGCAAGGTCGTCGATCTCGTGCAGACGGAAGACCGCCCCCGCGTGGACAGCTCCGAAGCGTGGATGCGAGACGCCGGAGGCCGGTCGTGAACAAGGCGTACCGAGAGAGCGTCGCTTTCTGGAGACTCCGCAATGTGCTGATGTTCGCGGGGGATCTCGTCGCCCGATATTCCGTCTGGAAATACTGTGTCACCCTGCAGCACGCCCGAGCGATGGAATCCGGGCCACCTCCCCGTGGCCGAGGGCACCTGATGATCACGTTGCATCCTGACGACATGGCGGCGGCTGAAGTGTTCGCTAAAAAGCAAGAGATCGCGCAGCTCAAACGAGAACGCCGGGCGCGACTTGACAGCCGCGTCAAGTGATGCATAAACTCCGCTCCACCATCAACCAAAGAGCTCCGCATGCCGATCACCACAACCCTCGACCGTATCCGCGAGCACTCACCCTGCGCCGCAGGGTGGAGCAAGTTGCTCAAGCACCTGGGCAAGACGCAAGCTGACGACGAGCCTCTGCCGTTCTCAGTCATCTTGGACAGCAACGGGCTGGACGACGCCCTGTGGTGCTGCCGCGCGGAGCCTCAACATTCCCGCGTTTGGAGGCACTTTGCTGTCGATTGCGCCGAAAGCGTCAAGCATTTGATGGTTGACCCGCGCAGCTTGGAAGCTCTCGCGGTTGCGCGTCGCCATGCGGACGGGTGCGCAACAGACGAAGAACTGCGCGACGCCGCCAGGGCCGCCAGAACCGCCGCCTGGGCCGCCGCCGACGCCAGGGCCGCCGCCTGGGCCGCCGCCTGGGCCGCCGCCTGGGCCGCCGCCGACGCCGCCGCCTGGGCCGCCGCCGCCACCTGGGCCGACGCCGCCAGGGCCGCCGCCTGGGCCGCTTTTTCTAAGAATTTCCGTGGACTCGTGGAGTCCGAGCAATGACAGCCCCCTCCCTGAAAGCCCTCGCCGAAGCCAAAGCCGACGGCATCGCAAAGCTGACGATCTTCACCGTCGACCCCGATCTCGTCCAGTTCGAGGACGGGTGGAACGGCCGCGACGAAGGTCCTGATCTCGCCGAGTACCGCCAGCGCCTGAAGGCCGCCATGAAGGCCGGCGCGTTCCTGCCGCCGATCGATGTGCAGATGGTCGACGGCGTGCCGATCGTGCGCGACGGCCACTCGCGCACCCTCATGGCTCGCGAGCTGAAGGCTGAGGGCACGCCCTACACGCTGCAGGCCCGCCAGATCCGGGGCAACGATGCGGAAATGCGTTACCACATGCTCGGCAGCGCAGCCGGCCGCCCCCTCTCGCCGCTCGAACAGGGCCGTCAGTTCCTGCTGCTGACCCGCCTGGGCGAGACGGTCGCCGGCATCGCCACCCGCCTGGGCCAGCACCGCAGCACAATCGAGAACGGCCTGCAGCTCGCCGAAATGCCCTCGGCCGTGCAACAGATGGTCGGCGAGGGTAAGGTGGCCAGCCACACCGCCCTGAAGACCGTCAAGGCCCACGGCAAAGAGGCCGCCCGCGTGCTGGCCGAAGCCGTAAAAGAGGCCGAGAGCAAGGGCAAGAAAAAGGCGACCGCGAAGACGCTGCCGAAGGCCGCACGCGGCCAGACGCTGCCGCCGGCCCAGCCCGACAACTATGCGGCCCTCTTCGAGCTGGTGAACCGCGTCGCAGCCGTGAACATCATCGTCAGCAACTTGGACCGCCCCACGATCGCGCAGATCGTGCAGGACGCCCGAGCACTGCTGGGCGTGAAGTAACCCAAGCCCCGAGCGACGCACATAGGAGAACGACATGCCCGAAGTTGAAACGACCACCCGCCGCCCGGCCGACATGATCGGTGCCGTCTGGACCGAGTTGGAGCAGGCTTGCGCCAAGTTCCCGACCTGGCCAACCGACCCACTGCACGCGCTGGCCGTGCTGGGCGAAGAGTTTGGCGAGCTGACGAAGGACGTGCTGCAAATGGCCTACGAGCCGGGCAAGACGACCGCCGAGAACGTGCGCAAGGAAGCGATCCAGACGGCTGCGATGGCGCTGCGTTTCGTCGCCAGCCTGGACGCCCACATCTACCAGGCCGGCGAGCAACACCGGCAAGACCAGTGGGAGGCGCAGCGCGAGGCGTACTACGCCGACCGTGGGCTGCACCCCTGCTACGACTGAAGCCAATCCCCTGGAACTGAGTATGAATGTCAAAGAACTGATCGCAGATCTCGAAAAGCTCAAGGCAGCGGGCCACGGTGACGCAGAGGTCAACGTCATGCAGTACGCGGGCGGCGATTACAAGCCGTGCGACGTGCAGCCGGTTGCGCCCGAGTACGAGGGCGGCCCGGTGATGCTGCAAACGACCTTCGTGCGCTGACCGTCCCACCCTTGGAACTGGAGTCTGAACATGCTCACCGACCAGCAAATCAACGACCTGATCACGCGCCACGAGGTGCACGAGTACCACCCGGGCGCCATCCTCGAATTCTCCCGGGCGCTGCTCGCCCTCACGCCGCTGGACGACTACGCGGTAGAGATCAACAGGCTGCGCAACGTCATCCAGGCCGCGTGCACTGGAGGCACCGATCTGATGATCGAACGCTGGAAGCAGCTCTTCCCCGACGCTCCCGTGCCGACCGTCAAAGAGCCCGCGCTGTCTGGCTGCAACGTCAACGCGCCCGCCCCTTCCGCGCGCCCACCCGTTCCGCCCGGCCCAGGCATGCGCCGCAGCGCCCCGCCGGCTCGCGCGTATGACGGCATCGACGACTGATCCAAGCCCCAAGCCTCAAGGAGCACAACGATGAAGCAAGTCACGATCGACGAAGTCCCGACACACATCAACGACGCTGCCGAACAGCTCGCGGCCTATTTCAACGCGCGGGGCGTGCTGGCTTGGTGCCTGGGCGGAGTGCAGTCGCGCTACAAAGGGCCGCCCACATCGGCAGACCCCCGCGTCGTGGACGCTTCCGCCGATCAGCTCTTGCGGGCGCTGAAATCGAAAGACCGCGTGCCCGCAAACCTCGATCAAGCTGTTGCCGCGACTGTGCAGCATCTGGGCCTGTGCTGCCTGGGCGATCGCGTCGTGCGTCTTACGTTGCCGAACGGCCGCGTCATTCGGGTGACACTGGAATAATTCAGTGTTGCGTAAATACGTCTTGCGCCGCCCGGTTTAGGTGACACATAATCTCTACATCGCAACACGCAACCGGAGATCACGACATGGGCAAGATCGCAAAAGGCACCGCAGTCTCGTTTCAATACCGTCAGCACCATCTGCTCGGCGGCGCGCTGATCGCTGGCGAAGGCGTCGTGATCGGCGAGACGGTCGTCGGCACTGATCTCGCCTACATCATCAAGCCCACTGCCGGCGATGTCGTGCACGTCCGCTACGCGGGAGTTTCGGCCAAATGACCGAAATCCGCGTCCCCTTCCTCACCCTGCGCCGAAACTGCCGCATGGCTCATCGCTTTGACGGCTACACGGCGCGCATGTGCTACCCCGCCATCGGAAAGGCTCTTCGATGAACACGACCCGCAAGTATCCCCGCACGCTGCAAGAGGCGTTCGGCCCCTACACCAGCCGCGAAATTCACGAGCCGCACGAGCCGCTATCGGACGTGCTGGCGGTCTGCATCCCGCTCGCCGTGGCGTTGGCCAGCTGGCTGCTGTCGGTGCTTTTCGGGTGACGCGCTGCCATTGCCGGTGCCGCAAGTGCGATGCCCGCCGGGTGCTACCAAAGGCCCCCGCGCAGTACAGCCGGCCGCCAATATGCGCCTCGTGCGCTGCTAAAGACTGGCGGCCTGACCGCTGGATGAACCGCCGAAAAACGGGCGTGCCCGGCATGGGTTGCCACTGCGGCGGCTACTGGTTCACGCACCGAAAGGGATCTCTCTTTTGTCAGCTCAGAAAGGACGGTAGCTACCGGCTACCGGGAGACCATGACTTCAAAGACCGATGAAGATCGTAAGTGGGCCGCCGAGCTGGACCGCCTTGGCTTCCACGCCAGCGCGGCCGGTGTGCGAGCCCGCCTGCGCGACATTGAGACCGCGCCCTGCAAGTACCCCCGCAAACGCGTCGTGGGTGCGCGGCCGATCTCGGGCGGCCAGTATTCGGTGCGCTTGGTATGCGGGCACGCCGCCGTCGTAAACGGCGTCCACGCAAGCGCAGGCCGCCTCGGCAAGCGCGCGCCATACACCGCCGTCTGCCCGATCTGTTCTCCCTGAGTGCCTTTGCGGCACTTTTCACGCCCGCCGTGCAGCAATGCCGGCGGTTTTTTTTGTTGACGCGGGCAGTTTCGGTGTTGCATAATCTAGCCATCGCAACGCAACGGAGAATGACATGCTCACTAAGCCTCACTTGTTTAGATCTTTCGCAACCCGAGATTTCTACGGGAAAAAGCTGGCGCATCCGCGCCCTTTCTGGATGTGCGAGGGGCGAGGCGTCCGCGCTGGTGGACGCACTCCCAAACAAGCGTTTTTCAATTGGCAATTTCGCGTCGAGATCGCAATGCTCAAAAACTAAGGGGCCCTAGGGGCCCCTTTTTCTATGCGCGCACGCCTATGGTCTGCGCGGCGGTGTAGGCCCGCGCGATGTCGGCCGCGCCCCGGATGTGGGCGGCTGGATGATTCGCCAAGACGAAGAGCTGCGGCTTTCTGCCGTCGGGCTGGACGGGGTTGTTCACGCGGCCGTCGTTCAAGCCTGGGTGCAGGATGTAGCCCATGCCCTGCAGCATTTCGCGACGCTTGGCGAGGCTCAGGCGATTGCCGACGCGCAGAGTCTCGGTCAGCAGCCGATCGAGCATGATCGACGAGATCCAGCCGCCCATAAAGCCCGGCGTCTCTTGTGCAATCACCTCGGCGATCTGCTGTTCGATGCTGCCGCGAGACTCCACGATCGCGAGGTCAGTCGTCGACGTGTTCGGCGCGCGGTGCATATTGCCTGCGGGGTTCAGTTCGGGCGGGATCGGGTAGGTGTGCAGCAGCTCGGACACGATCGCGAAGCCGTCCTGCCGCTTCAGCCAGTCATAGAGCCGAGGGAAATAATCGCCGGTCATGCCGTCGCGCACAAGGTCGGCGTAGGTCTGCTGCGCGGTGTAGAACAGCCCGAAGCGGCGCGCATTGTCGGGCGTCTTGCGGATGGCCGCACGGTAGTTCGTGGTCCCCATCGCGTTGCAGCAGATTTCCATACTGATCTGATCGACCCCCTTCGCCTGGATCTGAACGCCAGTACCGCCGGCAATGATGGTCTTGAGTTTTTCGATTACCTCGACGGCGTGCTCTTGCACATAGATTTCTTCGATGGCAAGAAATACGGTGTTACTCAAATATGCGTTGAATTGACTTGCGACGGCGTCGGCGTCGACCCAATGCGTGTAATGCTGGCCGACGGCCTGGGCCACGCATGCAGAGAACAGCGTTTTGCCGTTGCCCTCGACGCCCTGGAGCACGGGCATCCATTGGAATTTGATCCCCTTGTGCTGCACGCAGGCCGCCATGTAAGCGAGCAGAATCGCTTGATCGCGCTCGTCAGGCAGCACCTTGCGCAGATGCGAGAGGAACGGCGTCAGATCCCCAGCCTTGCGCGGCACCTCGGCCGGCCACCACGTATTGACACGCGAGCGGCCGGCGTCTTTGATGATCTCGCCGGGCGCGCGGTCAGGCTTGAAGCAAATCGACTCGGCGCGCGGTGCACGCAGGGCCTGCGACTCGGTAAAGGCTTCCCAGGCGTTGCGGGTCGTGCGCTCGTTGACGGTGTCCATCGCGAACGTGTACCCGCCGAAGGCGACCCGGAACTGATCAGGCTTCAGCAGCGCCCCGCCGGGCACGAGCACTTTGTGCCGGTCCTGCACGTACACGCAGCCGTGAAAGAGATCCCGCTGCGCTGCCGCAGCGAGGAACGTCGAGCCCGTGATCGCGCTCTGCCCCGGCGTGGTCGCCTCGCTCGACGCTTGCGGCAGGGCCGGCGGCTCGGGCAGTTTGTCGGTCAGCACATCGCCGGGCGCGGCCAGGATGCGGGCGATCGTGCGGGGCAGATAGTCCTCGCGTTCCCACTTGTCGCGGGCGAGCTTCGACTGCCGCATGAGGCGTTCGATCCGCTCGCCGTGCTTGCCGGTCCAGAAGGCCAGATGCGCCACGAGCGCGGCGTCGGCTTCGCTGGCGTTATAGAGGCTCTTCGAGTCAGGGAACGCCTTCGAGAGCACGTCAGTATTGCATTCCCAGAGATCCGCGAACGAGGCCCGCGTGCCGAACGCGCTCGCAGCGCTGCGGGACTGCAGGGCACGGCGCAGCAGCTCGGCGTCGTCTTCCGGGCCGCGCCACTCAGGAACCGGGCCGGTTGAGAGCGCGCAATCGCTGCCCGCGTCGGTGCTGAAGGCGGGGAACAGCGGCGCGACCTGCACGAGATCGATGTAGTTCCCGGCCGAGCTGTAGCAGACATACGGCACGCCGGCCACACGGCCGAAATAGTAGGACTGCGAGAGCGTGAAGGACTCGCCCGACAGCGTGCCGCCGAGGATGGCATTCAGCCGGCCCACAAGCTCGCGATGCACGGCGGGGGCGTAGGGCTGCGAGACGGGCACCAGAGCGCGCCAGCGGGGCCGCCCGGGGGCATGGCTGGCCGAGGTGTAGACGATCGACGCGACGCCGGCTTGCGCGAGCCGGTTCACGGCCTCTTCGGGCGACATCGTCTCGGCATCGTGGTCGCCCTCGACGCCGTAGATCGCCGTCACGTTCGCGTCGTGGCGCAGCGAGCCCTTCGCACTCAGGGCACTTCCGAAGGCGGCTAGCTTCAGGAGCGGCGCGTCGTGCTTGCTCAGGTACTCGGGCGGCGCAGCCAGGTAGGTAGCGAGCTGCGGCCACTCGATATCGACGGGTGTGCACGCCTGCGCGTGCAGGTTTGCGAAGGTAGAGACGATCATGACGCCAGCGACTGCAGGGCTCGGGCGCGCAGTTCTGGCTCGGCCTTGAGCGCGTGGCGGTCGCGGGCGGCAAGGCCCTGCGCGATCACCGGCAAGCACTCCACGCGCAGGGCCTCGCGCATGATCGCCCTGCGCATTTGCGCGGCCGTTCCGAGGTGATACGGGACCAGCGACGACGCGACGCCGACTCGCTGCGCGATCTGTGCCCTAGTGACCTTCATATATCCCACTTCGCAGGAGACGGCGAGGGCCGCTTTCAAAAGCTGGGATACCCGCTCGCGGGCATCAAGTTTGGTTTGCTTGCTCATGGGATAGAGTGTAGTCGATCAGTTGACAGAATTGTCAAGTAGACATGACTCGGTCCCACGCGGTAGCGAAATGGCCAGGGTCGCGCTCCATGCCGATGAAAGCCCGGCCGCTTTTTTTTGCGGCTACCCCGGTCGTTCCGCTGCCCATCGTGTTATCAAGTACGGTGTCGCCTTCGTTTGTGTAGGTGCGAATCAGGTACTCCATCAGCTCGACGGGCTTCTGCGTCGGATGTAGCGCCGCACCGTCTGATCTGCTCGCGAAAAGCTGCACAGACCTGGGGTAACGCGCCGTCGAGTCGTAAAAAGTCTCTTTGTCTGCGGCCCCGTAGTTCGTCGTTTTAGTGCCGACGCGGCGCGAAACCTTGCGCTCGGCCCGTTCGATCATTTGGGGAAAATATTTTGTCTGACCGGGCGCAAAAACTAACACGTCTTCATGTGCCCGAAGCGGTTGTTTCTTGGCGTTCAGGAACCCCGTAGCAATGGTCTTTTCCCACACCCACGCGTATTTAAACCACGCGGGATTACTCATGACGAGGGCGCTTGTGAACGGTTGCGCGGCAGTCAAAACGACCGCGCCGCCGGGCTTCAAAACATGCCGGTACGCCGCCCAAAGAGCGGGGAAAGGTAGCACCGAGTCCCATTTGTTTTGTGTAGTTCCGTAGGGGAGGTCACACGCGATTAGGTCGATTGACTGCGCCGGCAGCTGCAACATCAAGTCCAGACAGTCGCCGAGGTAAAGCTGCGGCGTCATAGCGTCCCCGGCCCGGTTGCGAATGCGCCATCGCCGCCGCTGGCGTTGACGAGGTTCAGAAAGGCGAGCTGCGCGCGTTCGTGCTCGTCGGTGTCGGGCGTGACTTGGTGCCCGGGTTCCTTGATCTCGCGGGCCACGAACTGCGCGACCGTGTGGCCGACAAGCGCGGGCGTGATCAGCACCGGCCGCCAGCCGATCAGATCGCTCGACTTCAGGACATCATTCAGGGCCTGCGAGTCGTTGCCGAGCCCATAGCGCACGAGGCGGCCGGTCTTGTCCTTCAGCGCGCCGACGTTGTTGCGGAATAGGTGGCACCCTTTCTGCGACGCTTCGAGGCGCACGGCCGACTGCGCCCAGGCTTCAGACTTGCCGACTTCGGGAGCGTCAGCAGGCAGCGCGGGCGTGTAGAGGCCGAGGGTCATCTGCAGATCGCGCAGACATTCGAGCGGGACGCCCCAGCGCTGGGCCCATGTGTGCAGATTCATGCTGCTATCACTCCGTTCTGATCAATTTGCGCCTTCACGCGCAGGGTAAGGGCTTCGGCGTCGGCTTGCTTCAGGGCTTGCGCCGAGAGCACGTCGATCCCGAAGGTCAGGTAAAACTTTCGCATGATTTGCGAGTCGTCCAGGCCGAGCGCGAGCTGCCAACCGGCCCAAAGTTTCATGATCTCGCGCAAAAAGAACTGCGCCGTCTGCGCATGCTTGGCTTGCTTCAGGTTCGCTTGCGCGTAGGGCCCGGCGCTCACGAGCGGCGTATCTTCGATGTTCATCACCCGCCCACGCAACGCGGCAAGCGTGGCCGCGTCCAGCTCGTGCAGATCGCCGTCCACGAACTCGGGGCCGGTACGCGCCGCCGGCTCGGGATAGAAGCCGCAGAAGGGGCAGCACTTGTGAAAGCGTTCGTAGGTCTTGGCGCACACCTCGTTCGTGCCGTCGTGGTTGCGGTCGGGGTTCGTGCACACGCGGGTCGGGATGGCGTCGCTCTGGCTCGCCGACCGCGTGCCCCGGCGGTCGAGTGTGTCCAGGCGAGGCGCGTCGGGCAGACCGTGACGGATGACGTTGCCGACGTGATCGATGATCAGCGCGAACGGCTTGCCGCTCGTGGCGATGGCGTGCAGTCGATCAGCGTTCGTCATGTCGCCCCAGCGGGCGGCGAGTTCCTTCGAGATCATGAGGCGTAGGGCCCGGCCGAACTGCTGCACGAACAGCGGCCACGACTCCGTTTTGCGCACCATCGAGACGACCTCGATCGCGGGCAAGTCGAAGCCCTCGCCGAAAAGATCGACGTTCACGAGCTGCAGGATCTCGCGGCGCTCGAAGCGGCGCAAGATCTGGGCGCGCAGAAGGTCGGGGGTCTTCGCGCTGACAACCTCGGCCGGGATGCCGTCGGCATTGAAGGCCGCCGCGATCTCTTTCGCGTTCTCTACGTCAACGGCAAATGTCACGCCCAGCGCCAGCCGACCGAGCTTTTCCATGCAGACGCGGCGGTAATGTGACACCACATCCCCGACGATCTTGTCACTCGCGTGCACGGCGGCGCGTAGCTTGGCAGGGCTATAGTCCCCGGTCGCCGTCACGGTCACTTCGCTGTAATCTACGTCCGAGGGGGGCGCGAAGACGCGGTAGTCCGTCAGATATCCAGCATCGATCAACTCGCGCATTTCGGGCCCGTAAACGATGCCCTCGAATAGACCGTCGTTCTCGCTGCCCAGCCCCTTGCCGTCAGCTCTCGACGGTGTGGCCGTCACGCCCAGGCCGTAGGCGTTCGGGAACATGCTTGCAGCCGTGCCCCACTTGTTGCTCTTCAGGACGTGGTGGGCCTCGTCTTGCACCCAGAGCCCGACCTGGGAAAACCAAGGATCGGCTTTTGCGTCGCGATTCACGAGGGTATCGACGCCGCACACGCCCAC
>Ga0228700_1000710_pt1 | contig 26961 bp, 5 predicted proteins | sample McNCre317_Aug_MG_FD_178019 | JGI IMG/M metagenome (GOLD analysis project Ga0228700, IMG submission 178019) | Freshwater microbial communities from McNutts Creek, Athens, Georgia, United States - 3-17_Aug_MG | ecosystem: Environmental > Aquatic > Freshwater > Creek | place: USA: Georgia...
GGGCAAAGCATTTTGGTGATCGACAAATACGTGCACAAGCTCGTGCAGCTGGCCGACCAACACACCCTCATCGAACGCGGGCGTGTGGTGTGGCAGGGCGCTTCGGCGGCGTTAGAGGCTGAGCCGGAGCTGTGGCACCGTTACGTGGGGGTGTGAGCTGAGGCTCATCACTCAGTCGATGTACATCGACTCAGAAATTTGCATCAAGTAACGGCGCTCGCCCAAGTGCAAGATGAGTTGCAGTGGGAGTGCTTGTTTGGGGGCCGCAGCGGAGATGACCAATGCTTTTTGTTCCGCATCAAATTGGATCCATGTGGGAGCCTGTTGATTGTCTACGGTGTTGATGCGCATGATCGTTGTGTCGTGCGAATGGCTAAAGTCAATCTCATCGGCCAAAGCAACAACCAATTCTTTGTCCGTGTACGTCGCTTCTTTGGGTAAACGAATTGCCACGATGCCAATCGAGTTTTCAGTGGGCGCTTTGAAATGATTGAAGACAATGCCTTCTGATGTTTCAACAGGCAGCTCATTTTTAGGCTCAGTCAAGGCGATGGGTTGAAGTGCTTCATTTCGGGGAAAGATGAATGGACCTTCGCTCACCATGCGAACTTTGGGCTCTTGGTTGAGTAGCAGTATTTTGGGACGGATGGTGGCACTGGTAGTTTGTCCGGGGGCTAAGCTGTAGTTAGTGGCGAGGCCGCCAGACCCATCTATGGCATCGTTCAAATGGACGCTGTCGACCACTACTGGTTTGTTAGTGGCTGGATTGCTGTCGTTGAAGCTCGCTTCGCTGGTGACTGTCAAAGTCTCTCGCCCCACTAAACCGCTGGTGATGGTAAGTGCTGTGGTTGCCACCTGTTTGTCATCGTAATTTTTATCTTCCGCAACGGCTGTGGCGGTCAATGGTTTTGGCGTGATGTGGGCCGTGGTCGTTTGACCTGTTGCTAAGCTGTAGTTGCTGGCCAGTCCACCTTGTGTGCCGTCCGATAAACGGATGCTGTTGACGGTGACGCGTTGTGCCTCTTGTACGTTTTTGCTGTTGAAGCTGGCAGTGGCATCGACTACCAATGTTTCATTGCCCACTAAACCACCTGTGATGCTGAGGCTTGGTGTTGCCGTGGTGTTGCCGTCGTACACCTTGTCGGGGGCTGTCACACTGGCAGTCAATGTTTTTGGGGTGATGTCAGCGGTGGTGGAAGCGGAGATGTTTTGCAAGACATAGTTGCCGATGTCGATGCCACTGAGGCCCAAACCTGTTGCTGCCACTGTCTTGGCGGTGGCGGCATTCTTGTTGTTGAAATTGGCAGCACTCACCAAGAGGTTGACGTTGTCTCCTGTGAGTGCATCAGCAGTGCTCAAGGTTGGCGTGGCGATGGTTGTGCCGTCATACACCTTGTTGGCTGCTGTGACGCTGATGGTCAGTGGCTTGGGGTTGATGGTTTGAGAACCCACGACCACAAGGTTGTTGCTGAAGTTGGCGCTGGTGCGGCTGATGTTGTTGGCAGAGATATCCCAAATGCCAACCGTAGGCATACCTGCTCCGCTGAGCGTGGGGTTGTTCAACGTGAGTCCAAACTGTGCTGAGCCACTGGCCCCATCGGTGAGCGAAAAAACGCCGCTGGAGGTGTTGACGCTAGAGGTCAGGTCACGGATGGTAGTGTTGTCTGAGGCTAAGTACTGAGCGCTGCTGATAGACAAAGCAGGTGATGAGCCATAGGTGGTGGTGCTGTTGGCCACACGCACCAGCAACTGATTCGCCGGGACGATGGTGTACTGACCGGCTTGGTACACGATGTTGTAATTGGTTGAACTTAAACCGCCAGGCACCAACACGTTGTTGTAAACACCTGCGGCTGTGGTGGCGCTGTTGTTGCGAGTGATGCTGAGGGCGCCAGAGAGGTTGGTGGTGGACTCGTTGGTGACAAAGCCGCTGTAGCTGGCACCTGCGAAGTTGGCGGTATCTGCACGTGTGACGAACTGTGCATCATTGTTGGCTTGCACCACCAAGGTCTTAGGTGTGATGGTGGCAGCACTGCTGGTATGCGCCAACAGGGTGTAATTGTTGGCATTTGCACCACTCAAGCTGATGCCTGTGAAGGTGACAGTGTTCGCACTTAGAACATCTTTGCTGTTGTAGGTTCCTGTGGGGGTGCCTACCAAATTAAGCAGATCGTTCAAGAAAGGCTTGTTGTCTGTGGCGGTGCCTCTGCCTGCTGTTTCAGTGCTGAAAAGACTGGCTGTTCCTTGAACGCTGGCGTCAGTCGTGCCGTCATACACCTTGCTGCTAGCAACAGAAAAACCAGTGAACTGAATAGGCTTGGGTGCGATGCTGGCAGTCGTCGTTGCTTGATCAACGATGTTGTAGTTGTTGACATCGGCGCCGCTATAACTCGTGTTCAAAAGCACGATTTTGTTGTTACCCACGTTTTTGTCGTTCTGGGTATTGTTGGCGTCTCTGAAGTTGCCCGAGGCACTCACGTGAAAGTCATCGCCTGCTACCAAGCCTGCTGTGTGCATCACATTGGTCGTCAAACCCGCGGTGCTGACGGTGGCTTGTGTTGTAGCGTCATACACCTTGTCTGCTGCTGTGATGCCTAAGATATTCAATGTTTTTGGGGTGATGTCAGCGGTGGTGGAAGCGGAGATGTTTTGCAAGACATAGTTGCCGATGTCGATGCCACTGAGGCCCAAACCTGTTGCTGCCACTGTCTTGGCGGTGGCGGCATTCTTGTTGTTGAAATTGGCAGCACTCACCAAGAGGTTGACGTTGTCTCCTGTGAGTGCATCAGCAGTGCTCAAGGTTGGCGTGGCGATGGTTGTGCCGTCATACACCTTGTTGGCTGCTGTGACGCTGATGGTCAGTGGCTTGGGGTTGATGGTTTGAGAACCCACGACCACAAGGTTGTTGCTGAAGTTGGCGCTGGTGCGGCTGATGTTGTTGGCAGAGATATCCCAAATGCCAACCGTAGGCATACCTGCTCCGCTGAGCGTGGGGTTGTTCAACGTGAGTCCAAACTGTGCTGAGCCACTGGCCCCATCGGTGAGCGAAAAAACGCCGCTGGAGGTGTTGACGCTAGAGGTCAGGTCACGGATGGTAGTGTTGTCTGAGGCTAAGTACTGAGCGCTGCTGATAGACAAAGCAGGTGATGAGCCATAGGTGGTGGTGCTGTTGGCCACACGCACCAGCAACTGATTCGCCGGGACGATGGTGTACTGACCGGCTTGGTACACGATGTTGTAATTGGTTGAACTTAAACCGCCAGGCACCAACACGTTGTTGTAAACACCTGCGGCTGTGGTGGCGCTGTTGTTGCGAGTGATGCTGAGGGCGCCAGAGAGGTTGGTGGTGGACTCGTTGGTGACAAAGCCACTGTAGCTGGCACCTGCGAAGTTGGCGGTATCTGCACGTGTGACGAACTGTGCATCATTGTTGGCTTGCACCACCAAGGTCTTAGGTGTGATGGTGGCATTCACCGGCTTAGAGATGGCGTCTAGCACATAGTCTGTAGGGGCAGATGCTTTGTTGCCCGTGATGGTGGCAATTGATAGCCCCGCAACAGTGACTTGGTTGGCGCTGACCACATTTGCATAGTTGTAAGTGCTGGAGGTGTAGTTCAATAAAGCGGAGCTATCGCCTGTGACAAGACCTGAGAACGTGTAGCTGGGGGTGAAACCACCGGGGCCATTCGTGGTGCCGTCGTAAATTTTGGTGACACCGGTGTTGCTCAGTGTCGGTATCAGTTGTGCCGGGGTGATGGTGACTGCAGCTGTTGTGGCGTCGAGTGTGGGCAACTGGTAGTTAGACGCCAAGCCTGTGCCATTCGTCAAGCTGATGGCTGAGATGTATTTGTTCGCTGTGGCAACGTGGGCGTCGTTGGCTGTCGCGTTGGTGTAGCCCAAAACTTCGTTGCCTACACCTGTTGCAATCGATACAGCATTGGTCAGGCTGGTGCTACCGTCGTAAGTTTTGCTGGCACTCAAGCTCACCGTTTTTGGGGTGATGGTCGCCGCTACGTTCTTGCTGCTGCTGTTGAGCACATAGTCCGTGCTTGCAGAGTTGTTTGTACCCGTGATAGATGACACCGCCATGCCGCTGACAGTCAGTGAATTGGCCGTGCTGACATTGGCCGTGTTGTAGTTGGCGCTGGTATAGCTCAAGCTGGCGGTTGTGTCACCACTGATCAAGCCTGTGATGGCGTAACTGGGGGTGAATCCCGTCGGGTTGGATGTGAAGCTGTCGTAGACCTTGGTGATGTCGAGGTTGGTGAGTGTGGGTGTCAACGTGACAGGCGTGATGGAGACAGCTGCATGTGCGGCATCCAGCGTAGGTAGTCGGTAGTTAGACGCCAAGCCTGTGCCGTCAGTGAGCGTGATGGCTGAGATGTATTTGTTGGCTGTGGCGACATGGGCATCGCTGGCTGTCGCGCTGGTGTATGTCAAGGACTCGTTGTTGATGCCGGTTGTGATCGAGACAGCGCCTGCCAAGTCGGTGTTGCCATCGTAGGTTTTGTTGGCACTCAAACTGACCGTCTTCGACGTGATGGTCGCATTCACACTTTTTGACGTGGCATTGAGTACGTAGTCAGTGATGGCCGATGACTTGTTGCCGGTGATAGATGACACCGTCAAACCATTGAGGGTCAGTGTGTTGGCGCCAATGACATTGGAAGAGTTATACGCGGCACTGGTGTAACTCAGGTTTGCTGCGGTGTCTCCACTGACAAGTCCTGAAAAGGTATAGCTGGCGACGAAGGCATTGGGCTCACTGGACGATGCATCATAAATTTTGGTGACGCCTGTGTTGTTCAGTGTTGGTGAGAGTGTGGCTGCGCTGATGGAGGCAGTCGCATGCGTGGCATCCAATGCAGGCAATTGGTAGTTCGATGCTAAGCCTGTGCCATTGCCCAAGGTGATGGTCGTGATGTATTTGTTCGCCGTTGAGACATGGGCATTGTTTGCAGTGGCATTGGTATAGGTCAGCGTTTCGCTGCCAATGCCGGTTATCACAGACACAGCACCTGTGAGATCGGTGGTGCCATCGTAGGTTTTACTGGCGCTCAAGCCCACGGTTTTGGGTGTGATGGTGGCGCTGACGCCTTTGAAGGTGGCGTCGAGTGTGTAGTCTGTTGTGGCTGATGATTTATTGCCTGAGATGGACGCAATGGACAAGCCAGCCACCGTGAGCAAGTTGGCAGGTGTAACCGTTCCTGAGCTTGCATTGGCGTAGTTGTACGTGGCGTTGGTGTAGTTCAGGCTTGCGGCTGTATCGCCGTTGACAAGACCCGCAAACGTGTAGCTCGGCACAAAGCCATTGGGGCCAGCAACTGTGCTGTCATAGATTTTGGTAACAGCGGTGTTGCTTAGCGTTGGTGTGAGCGTGACGGCATTGATGGTGACAGCTGCTGTTGTTGCATCGAGGGTGGGCAGTTGGTAGTTGGTGGCCAAGCCTGTGCCATTGGCCAATGTGATGGCAGTGATGAATTTGTTCGCACTCGCCACATGTGCATCATTGGCAGTGGCATTGCTGTAGGTGAGTGTTTCGCTGCCAATGCCGGTCACCACAGACACAGCAGCGGTCAAGCTGTTGGTGCCGTCATAAATTTTGCTGGCACTCAAGCCCACGGTTTTTGGGGTGATGGTGGCTGCGATGCTTTTGTTGCTGCTGTTCAGCACGTAATCGGTGCTGGCCGAGTGGTTGACGCCCGTGACAGAAGAAACCGACATGCCACCCACGATCAGCAAAGTGGCTGGGGTCACCACGCCCGTGGAAGCATTGGCGAAGTTGTAGTTTGCGCTGGTGTAGTTCAAGGACGCTGCCGTATCGCCATTGACAAAGCCATTGATGACATACGTGGGGGTGAAGCCACTGGGGCTTGCTGTGTTGCCGTCATAAATTTTGGTCACACCTGTGTTGGTCAGTGTGGGCGTCAGTGTGGCGGCATTGATGGTGACCAGGGCATTCGCAACACTCAGGGGTGTGGGCAGTTGGTAGTTGGTGGCAAGACCGCCGCCTGTGCTATCTCCCAGTGTGAGGCTTGAGATGTATTTTCCTGTGGTGGCCACATGGGCATCGCTGGCAATCGCATTGGTGTAAGTCAACGTCTCGCTGCCAACGCCGGTCACCACAGACACGGCACCAGTCAAGCTGTTGGTGCCGTCATAAATTTTGCTGGCACTCAAGCCCACAGTTTTGGGTGTGATGGTGGCCGCAACGGTTTTGAATGTCGCGTCAAGTACATAGTCGGTGGCGACTGAGGATTTGTTGCCTGTGATCGACCCAATCGTCAGGCCACTGACGGTTAACAAATTGGCGGGGTTGATGCCCCCTGAGGTGACATTGGACGCGTTGTATGTTGCACCCGTGTTATTGAGGTTGGCTGCTGTGTCGCCACTGGTAAAGCCATTGATGGCATACGTGGGGGTGAAGCCACTGGGGCTTGCCACGCTGCCGTCATAAATTTTGGTCACGCCTGTGTTGGTCAGTGTGGGCGTCAGTGTGGCGGCATTGATGGTGACCGGGGCATTCAGAGCACTCAGGGTTGTGGGCAGTTTGTAGTTGGAGGCCAAGCCAGTGCCATTGGCCAATGTGATGGCAGTGATGAATTTGTTCGCACTCGCCACATGTGCATCATTGGCCGTGGCATTGCTGTAGGTGAGTGTTTCGCTGCCAACGTCGGTCACCACAGACACGGCACCAGTCAAGCTGTTGGTGCCGTCATAAATTTTGCTGGCACTCAAGCCCACAGTTTTGGGTGTGATGGTGGCGGCAACTGTTTTGGTGGTGCTGTTCAACACATAGTCAGTGACGGCTGAGCTGTTGGTGCCGGTGATGGATGTCATCGACAAGCCACTGACGGTCAGCGTGTTGGCGCTGAGTACATTTGCAGAGTTGTAACTGGCACTGGTGTAGCTCAAGCTGGCTGCCGTATCGCCACTGGCAAGACCAGAAAATGTATAACTGGCGACGAATGAGGCAGGGGCGTTGACAGATGCATCATAGATTTTGGTCACGCCTGAGTTGCTCAGTGTGGGCGTCAGTGTGGCGGCATTGATGGTGACCGGGGCATTCGCAGCATTTAGGGTTGTGGGCAGTTTGTAGTTGGAGGCCAAGCCAGTGCCATTTCCCAGTGTGAGGCTTGAGATGTATTTTCCAGCTGTGGCTACATGAGCATCGCTGGCAATCGCATTGGCGTAAGTCAATGTCTCGCTACCAACGCCGGTCACCACAGACACAGCACCCGTCAAGCTTGTGTTGCCGTTGTATGTTTTTGTCGCGCTGAGTTGCACTGTGCTGGGTGTGATGTTTTGTAACGTCGTCAGGGTCGTTAGGCTGTAGTTGCTGGCTTGAGCGCCAGTCAGAGACAGTCCTGAGAAAGACACCAAGCTCGCGGTCAGCACATCCTTCGTGTTGAATGCGCCGCTGACGGTGCCCGTGATGCTGACGTTGTCACCGGTATAGGCTTTGCCATCGTTGCTGCTTCCTGCTCCTACGGCTTCAAACGCCGCCAAACTTGCGGTGCCCGAGGTGCTGGCGGTGAGGGTGCCATCGTAGACTTTGTTGCTGCTGCTGAGTCCGCTCAGTGTCAGCGCTTTGGTTGCGATGTTGGCGGTGGTGGTCGTGCTGTTGACACCATTCAAGGTGTAGTTGCCGGCAGAAGTACCACCGAATGTCAAACCTGACACCGTGACAGTTTTGCTGCTGCCGTAGTTTTTGTCTGCAAACGTGGCGCTGGTTTGTGCGAAGGTCAGCGAGTCACCTGCAAGCGCATTGCCGGCGAGTGTCACCGTTGCTGCGGCGGTGCCATCGTAAATCTTGGATGCTGCAGTTGCTGTGATGGTCAGCAATCTGGGTGTGACGGTGAGTTTGAAGTTGCTAGGCGTCACTGCATAACCCAAGCCAGAAATGGCGCCGTTCACCACGATGTCATAACTGCCCGCATTGATGGTGCTATTCGCACCATACGCAGAAACGTTCGGACTGACATCGCCATTGACGTACCCGCTGTAAGTGACGGAGGTGCTGCCTGCAAACGCAAGACCATCGTAAATTTTTGTGACATCTGATGCAGCAGAAGACAGGGTAGGTCTTTGTCTGTAAATGCCATACAAGCCCGTGGTCAGTGCGGAGGTGTAGTTCGTGGTTATTTCGTCAGAGTCGTAGCGGAAACGGCCAGAGCCCAAACCCACCATCGATGCCAATGATCCTTCACTCAGTGAGCCGCTGTAAATTTTCCCCGTAGCTGCAGCGTCGAGTGAAACGCGGATGCCTGTTCCAAACACCACATTGCCACCGGTGGCATCACGGGAATTTTTGGATTTTCCAGCGTTGATGACAACGGCGTTCGCTGTTGTGTTGGTGGATGTGATGTTGTTGCTGATGGTGATATCACCCGTTGAACTTGCCAAGTTCAATGTGCCAGAGGTGCTGATGCCAGAGATGGCGCCAATCGTTCCCACCGTGAATGCAGATGCATTTTGAAACGCCAAATTGCCTGCGCCAATGGATGCCGCCAATAGGCCAACTTGATTGTTTGTGGCGGTGTTCAAGGTGTAGTTCACACCCGTTGCGTTGAGCAGCAAGTTGGTGGCCGTCAAGTCACCATTGCCAGAAACAGTTTTTCCGGTGGCTGTGGTCAGTGTCAACGTTTGTGCGCTCAAGCCAGCGTTGATACTCACATTATTCAGCGCGTTGATTTGAATGTTGTTGGCCGTGCTTTGCGAGGTGGCGGCAATGGTGATGCCGTTGCCGGTGTAGCTTTGTGCGCCGCTGGTGATGACACCATTCACAGTGATGTCACTGGACGTGCCGATGTTGGTGGTGCCAGCTGCCAAACTGTTGACTGTGAGACTGGCCAAGGCCACACCACTGCCGTTGTTTGCTGACACGTTCACGGTGCCTGCATTTTGTGTCCAGTTGTCTACGGTCGTCGTGGTGGGGTTGGCATCTAGACTGGCCGTGTTAGTGCTGGTGTTGATGGTCAGTGCGCGTGCAGAACCACCAGCTTGCGACGAGGCACCCACGCCAGCAATGGTCACATTGCCTGCGGCGCTGTTGGTGCTGGTTGAATCCAGTTGCCAGGTGTTGATGGTGGTGTCTTGAAAGAGTCGCAAATCACCCGTCAATGACACGCCCCCTCTGAGCGTGGTGATGTTGCCGTGTAAATTGATCACGCCACCTTTGACGGTAACTGCCGTGGGCGCGAGGTACGTGCCCATGCTCATGCCAGGCAAATCTACAGTTCCTGATGTACCAGTGCCTGACCCCGAGGCGTTGATGTTGAGCCCACTTCCGATGAAAAGAGGGTGATTGATTGTGTTGTAAATATCGACATTGCCACCATTGGCATTGCCCGTGGTTTGAGAGGTGTCAATGGTTAAGGTATATAGGCTGATTGCCGCATTCATTGAATCACCCGTGAACTTCACGTCACCACCGGTTGCGCTGCTGATGTTCACTGCGCCATACAGAAGCGTTTTTCCATTGGCAAGAAACGCATTGTTCAAAGCATGCGTTCCATACAAATTAATGTAGCCATCAAGATGGCTGGCGCCTCCTGAGTCGAGGGTTAAATTGTTGACGCGAATGCCACTTACAGCCGTGCTGTTAGCGCTGTAAGTGATGGTGTTGCCGTTGGTGGAGCTGGAGCTGGCATCGACTACCAAGTTTTGTCCTGCGGCAGAGGCGGAAAGCGGGCCACCGCTGATTTGGATGAAGCCAGCCGTTCCTACGGATGTGCTGTTGGTGATGTCGTCGGCATTGCTGTCAATGCGAATTGATTTTTTAAGTTGAAACCCGTTGATCGCATAAAGACTGATGGCGCCGCCATCGGTGAGCACATCGCTGTTGAGCGCGATGTTTTGGCCACTGATGCTGTAAGACCCTGTGCCAAGAGTAACACCATCGATTTGAAGGTTGCGTCCCGTGGCGTTCAATATGAAATTTCGGTTGTACTCCGACAGTTTGACTTTGCTTGCATCGAGGTTGAGTTGTGTCCCACTATCGATCAGATGCACGCTGTCTGCGCTGGCCGAACCATTGGGGCTGGCCAAGGTGATATCAACTTTTTGACCTGATCTCTGTGCACCGCCCAATATGATGTTGATGGTCTTGTAAAAACCTGGGGTGAGTTCGGTGAAATCAATGTTGCCCCCATTGCTGTTAGACAAAGTGAGACTGGCTTGGTTGGTGGGGGACGTGGCAGACGCGGCCGCAATTTCAACGTCCACGATATGGGTAGGCGTGGTCAGATTGCTTGTGCTGAGTGTGACCATGTTCGCTGTGATTTCAGCTTGACCGTCTTTGGTGTGGGTGCCATAGATGATGTCACCGACATTGACTTTGCCGTTGCTGCTCGTTGCGCCAGTGCCTACGGCATCGACCGTGAATGATCCTAGGTTGGTGTTGACGGCGTTGGTATCAAAGGTTACTTGTCCTGTGGCCGCCGTCAGCTTCAGGTTGGTTGACAGTCGAGAGGTGTTGATGCCTGTGGGCGCTGTATTTTCGTAGTTGACACTGCTGTTGGCATCGTTCCCGATGCTGGCGATTTTGTAGGCGACATCTGCATCTGACGTGAAATCAATGTGATCACCACCACTCCACCACACGTGATGTTCACCGACTGCATTGATGTTTTTGAGGTTGACGTTGGTGTAAGAACTGTCGGTGATACGCGTGAAAGTTGAGCCACCTTGGTTGTTGAGGTCCAGTGAGTTGGTGAGGCCAATTCCCGATGCGCAATTTCCAACCCCAAAGCAAGCGCTCATTTCAACGGGTTTGGCACTCGTGCCTAGGGTTGCGCCGGTTAAATAAATTTGTGAGCTCTGAATATCGGCCACGCCATCGGGAGCGGCTGCACCGGTGAGTTGAGTTCCGATGGCTGTGAACGAGGCGGCATACGCGATCATGCCGTAGGCTTTCAACGAAGAGCCTGTGCCCATGTAGTAGTAATTCACAGAACTGCCGGTGTTCACCGAGCCCGTTGCAAACTCCATGCTTGCATTAGATAAATACAAACTGGTTGGGAAAACGGAAGGGTCTGTGGTCGATGTGCCAGGGATGCCGCCTGTGTTGACATCGTTGTTGGCCAAGGTCAATACGCCTGAGCTGTTGGTGTTGAGTCGCAGATGACCTTTTCCTGATGCATCACCCATGATCGACAAAGCTTGTGTCTGATTGGCTTGGCTGTTCAGACTCACAACAATGTTCCGGTAGTTTTGCACCCGCATTTCATCAATGAATGAGCTACCAAACAGGTTGTTCACAGTCAGTACGCGCGCTGTATTGAGAAATGTGGAGCGGTTATTGACGCTGTCGACCAATAAACCATAAGGATCGGTGGGGCCCGATAACTTCACCGGTGTTGAAATAAAACTCCCATTGCTTTTAGAGCCATCCGTTCCAATGTTGTGTGCTGTCAGTACCGTGTCGACAGATGTGACGATGTCAGGCTTTTGCGTATCTGTATTGAGCGTTGTGATGTTGCCACCGACGCTGTTGAGCGACAGTGTTTTGCTGCCGTAAACCAAAGCCCCGTTGTTGTAATACGAAGTTCCCATCAGGTTGGTGATGGCATATCGGTTGCTGTAGCCTGTTTGGCTGGGTAGCTGCAGGTTTCGATTGATGGATACATTCAAGATGCCCACGCCAGTGTCAATGAAGCTGCCGTTCCCCATGCTGAAATCATTACCCTTGGTGGTAAGGGTGTCATAGGCGTCAAGCGCAACAGATCCGACATAAAAGTTGCCACCGTTGGTGGTGATGCCGCCGGTGATGCTGAGGTTGTTGACAGCTGCCAGACTGACATTCAGTGCGCCACTGGTTGCACCCAGCGTGCCATTGATGGCAATGTCATGGTTCGATAAAACGCTGAGCGTGCTGCGCGTGGCATTTGTTTTGTTCAATGCCCCGCTGAAGGTGAAATCGCTGGTCGCATTGAATGTCACCGAGCTGGGTAAAGAAACACCGGTTGTGATGCCTGATGAATTGGCTGCAACGGTGAGGGCACTTGTGTTCCATGTGTTGGTGCCCCACACCATGCGATCGCTTTTCAAAGAAATACCGCCAGCGGTGGTGCTGAGCGTAGCACCCGTCAAACTGATGCCTGCGCTGTTGTCTGCAACGGGCGCGCTGCCTTCCACACCTTGAATCGCAATGGCGCTGGTATCGGTGCTGGTCGATGTCAAGGTGACTGTGCCTGTGACGTAAACACCGTAAGCCGAAGTGCTGGTGGTGCTGGCTGTGGCGTTGTTTTTTCCTATGACATTGATTTTTCCAGCGCCTGCATCCAAGGTCACGCCAGTGTCTAACTCCACACCAGACAGAGCACCGGCACCCAGTGCAGCACCAGAGCCTTTGATAACGATGGCACCTCCCCGCGAGTCAAGGGTGTTGTTGCCAGCTAATAAGACACCCACGGTATTGGCACTGGTACCACCTTGTGCGTACGCCAGCGAGGATTCTGTGCCGCCTCCTAATGTGATGTCGCCGCCATTCGTGGACACTGACGATCCAGTCCACAATTTAATGGCACCTCCGTTGGTGAGGCTGGTCGCTGCTGCCGAATTGGATAGCAGCAGAACGTTGCCACCTTGCGTGTTGATGGATTTGCCTAAGCTGCTGCTACCAAGATAAATGTTGTAAGCAGCATTCGCTAAAAACGATTGACCGCTGCCAGAGCCTAACGTGATATTTTCATTGATAGTAATGTCGCCGTCGGCAATCAAGGACAACGAGCTACTGGCAGACGTCGACGTGATGGCTGCGTTGACCGTGATGTTGCCTGCTTCTGAACCACCACTGGCTGCCGTCGAAATCTTGACGTTGGTGCCAGCATTCAATTTGGCTTGAATGGTGGCGTTTGAAATGGTGGAGCTGTTTGCTGTTGATGTCCAAGTCGATGTGGTGTTATTGGCATCAAAGCCTCCCCCCGCCGAAGCAGTGGTGATGGTGACGTTGTATGGGTCGAACAACCACTCGCCTCCATGACCTTGCGGGGCTGCGGCATCGCCTGTGGCGTTGTTGACACTCAGCATATGTCCAGAGGTCTCAATCTGTCCACCATCGCCGCCGTGACGTCCTGCGCGTGCGTAAATGGTGCCGTCCACTTTGGTTTCACTGGCAGTGTTGTGCACATCACTCCACAACACCACCTTGCCGCCATTGCCTTTGTCGGTGGCACTGGCATCAATCGTGGCACCGGTCTCCATCGTCACCTTTGTGGCTTGGCGTAATTCACCGCTGCCTTGCCAGTCACCGCCGACCAATACCGTGCCACCGCCGATAGCGCCTTGAGCCACTAACTTGCTGGTGCTAGCGAGGCTGATGTCGTCTCCCTCTAAATAAATTTTGCCGCCTTTGCTGATCAAGCTATTGGCTTCTAAGTTGCCACTGTTTTTGATCACGCCCGCTTGCAATTTATTCAAAGCCACGGCTGACAAAATGATTTGTCCATCCGGTGCTTGCACGGCTTGTTTGTTTTCAATCAAACTGGCAATTGCACTGGGCGTGGTGGTGATACCTGCCAAGCGGCCAGTGCCTTCGAGTTTGAGGGTAATCATCTCGCCTGCTGCCATCGCGACGGTGCCTGCACGCGCTACAACCACACCTGCGTTTTGCACCTCGGGGGCGAGCAGGGCCACAAAGCCGCTCAGTGCGGTACTGATGCGTCCTTCGTTGATGACCTTGCCTGTGGATCCGTTGCGTTCAAACACATAGTTGCCCGACATCAGGTTGTCGTCGCTGATGCTGTGTGTGGTGGCGGTGATGGCACCTACGTCAACTGACGAGGTGGGGGAGAAGTACACACCATTTGCATTGGTAAGCAATACCTGCCCGTTGGCTGTGATGCGCCCAAAGATTTGACTTGGGTTGCTGTCGTTCACGCGATTCAGCGTGACGGCTTGTGCGTTGGGTTGCACAAAGTTGAGACTGGCGGATTGACCTAGGTTGAATGTGTCCCAGTTCACCACCGCACGCTGACTGCTTTGGTTCACCGTCATGCTGGCGGCTTGTGCGGTGGAGGTTTGTTGAATGGTGGCTGTGCCACGCACCACGTTGCCACCAGTGGGCAGTTGGTTGATGGCTGGGGGTGATTGCGCACCTGCTCCACCAGTAAGTGAGAAGCTCAGTGCAACAGCCGCAACCGTCCCTCCTGATGATGACTTGACGCTTTTTTTGCCCGCAGTTTTAGCTGTCTCAGGCACGGCTTGCCACGATTGGGTGGCAACTGACCAGAGTGTTCTAAAAATGCGGTTCATGCCAATGCGTTAGGGCTGGCCCGGTAAATAGAACGATGCAATAAGGTGCGTGCGTGAACGTAGTCATTCGGCTGGACATAGGTGAACCAGCTGAATTGTCAAAAAAAGGTCGTTTCCTTTATTACCAGAAACTACAAAACGTAACTTTGGTTTTAAAGAATATCGATGTGTGTGGTGAATTAACAGCTGATGCTGGGAATCGGAAAACCCAACCTTCAAATACTCGGGCTTGTGCTGCGCAATGGCGGCGCGCAAAGCGGCTGCTCTGTGAAAGAGTGAATACATCAATCCAAGCAATACGCTGGTCGCACGTCCAGCAAAGTCATCAAGTCTTTCAGCGATGAGACACCTAGCTTTTTATAAGCCTTTGCGCGATGAATTTTGACCGTCGTTGGCGCGATGCCAAATCATTGATGTCATTGGCTCTGAGGAGTTGCTTTTGCAATTTAACAACCCAGCTTGTGCTTCATGTCCGAGATGGCAAGCCTTACCAAACGCTTGTGCTCTTCCAGCGCTTCGTGGTGTGTTGCAAAGTTTTGCAGCATCACAAAGCTACCTTCAGGCAGCAAGGTCATGGCTTCATGTGAAATCGTTTCGAAATGGTTGTTTCGCTCGATGACGTACCACGTGTGTTGGAAGTTCATTCGGTGGCCTGCAAGTTGAAGGTTTTGAAGGCAGCCAATAAAGCGGTTTTAGCTTCTTTGGTCAACGTAGATTGAGGAGGGCGTACATGCCCCCAGTTTTCCATGCGGTAGTGCTGCGACAGCAGTAACTTCATGGCTGCAATGGCCGGGTAGGTGCCCAAGATGGTCATCAGTTCCACCACGCGGTCGTCGGGCTTGGTCACTTTCATGCCGGCAATTTTGGTGGCGTTGTTGACCGCTTCATCGACTAACAAGTGCTCCACCACGTGCGGTATCAAATTGGCCAACGCCGAAACGCACACCTTCAGTTTCAAGACGGCTAAGTTGGGTTCGTGGCAAGACGCAATCGTCATCACTTCACCAAACGAGCGAATCAAATCCACCGTGTGGTTCATGTGCACATCTTGGTCCACCACACCCACGCAAATTTTGGGGTGCACTTTGTGCAGATCCGTCAGCGTGACTTCAGGGAAATCAGCTGCATGGCTCAACCCGCCGAGTTGATGCACAAACAACTGCCAATCATCGTGACCGACGCGATGGATGAGTTGATCGACATACTCAAACAAGGTGAGGTGCGTGAACGGTTGTCCATGCAAAGGGCCAGACACCAAAAAACGTCGCACGCCTAAGCCATACGCTTTGCGAATGCATTGCGCCGCTTCACTGAAAGACGACGACTGCACACCCAGCAAAATATTTTCTGCTTCAAGCCCAGACGCCATCACATGAGAGATGGCGGCCAGTTTTTCGTCGGTAGAAAACGAAGCCCCTTCGCCCGCTTGGCCGAACAACACGAACTGTTCAACCCCTTTGGCTGAGAGGTTGCGCAAATGTGCGCTGAGCTTGGCCTCGTCAATGTTGAGGTTGTCTTGTAGAGGTGTGAGGACATCGACCCAAACACCTTCAATAGTCATCGTGTTGGAATGAATGGGCATGTGGGGCTTTCAGCAAAGATATGGGTTAACGCAAATCGAGTAGCACGCCCTTGAGCTCTGCCAGCATCACACGATTGGTTTTGCCTAGGCTTGTGACGGCGGCGGCTAACACCAAATTCATGTCAACACGTGCCAAACGCTTGGCAACCAACGATGGTGCAACGATGACCATGCGGTTGTTGAGCAAGCTGCCTTCAAAGGCCACCATCTCGCCATTAGGTGAGGCCACCATGAATGTGGTGAGCTTGTCGCTGAACACGAGCTTGGCAGACATGGGCGGCACAGCAGGCGCAGAGGCCAAGCGCAAAGACACGCTGTCTGCATCTTGTTCAAATGCAATGCCTGCTGTGGTGGGCTTGGCTTGTGCGCTGTTCAAGATGGTGATGGGCAACACACCTGTGCTGGCCGATGACTCTGTGTTGGGGGCAAACAGCATGCCTTGCAAAGCGCGAGGGCTGAGTGCCGCACTGACTTCGGGTTTGGCGATGGCTGGTGCTGCAGGTGTCGACGCGATCGTGCTTGGGCTAACCGCAGCACTAGGCAGCGCAATAGCTGCTGCCACTTCGGTCATGACAGGGATGGCGGCTTCGAAGGGTTTGACGTTTTCTTTTTCCGCAACGACAGGTTCAGCAACAGGGCTAGGCACTTCTGTCTTGGGGTAGATGCCGATGGCAGCGAGTTGTCGCGCGTCAAAGTAAGCCAGTTCGGCAGCGCTGATGCTGGCCACTTGAATCGGGCTGAAAGTGGCCAGTTGCTCGGGCGTTAAGTTTTGTACTTGCACGATCGACAGTGCCATGATTTGTTCAGGCGTGAACGATGCAAAGTTGCCCGGTGCGATGGAGGCGATTTGCAATGCAGACAACGCTTGCAACTGTTCATTGCTGAATGAGCCCAACTCTGCTGCGCTCATGCTGGCAAAGTGGCTTGGCGCAATGCCTGCGATTTGCGTGGGTGTGAGTGAAAGCACTTGTGCCTCACTCAAGATAGACGCTGTTGTGAGAAAACCAATTTGCGCGGGGGTCAATGCCGTGAGCTGATCGGGCGTCAGGGCAGCGACTTGTGTGGCTGACAGTGCTTGTAACTGTGCGTTGCTTAAGCTGCCAATTTGTGCTGACGTTAAGCCACTCACCTGTGACATGGACAGTGAACTGATTTGCTGAACACTGAACACTTGCAATTGAGAGCCAGTGAAGCTGCCGATTTGCGTGGCACTCAGGCTGGCGAGCTGTGAACCTATGAGCGCCGATACTTGGTCATTGCCCAGCGCACTGATGGCTCTGATGGTCAACTGCCCATCGACAAAGCGTGTGAAGTCGTAATTGTTGGCCGACAACGAGCCTTGTGTGGGGGTGATAACTGCAGTGCCTGGGTCGGCATTGAGCAAGGCCGCTGTGCTCACACTGGCGGCGCCTGTGACGCCCGATGTCGCCAACGTTTCGCCACCTACAAAACCACTGAGCGATGCAGTGAAAGCGGGGTTTGCATTGCCAAATAATTTATTGGCGTTGTCCGCTGTCACAGTGAGTGAGGCTTTTTGAATGTTGGCTGTTGTGGTGGCCTGGTCGGTGATGGTGTAGTTGCCGACATCGTTGCCGGTGTAGGTGCTGACGAGGTTGACGATTTTTCCGTTACCAGCGTTTTTGTCTGCAAAGGTACCTGTGACGGAAATATCCACCACATCATTGCCAATCAAACCTGCCTTGATCAACTGAGCTGCATTGACTGTGGCAGATGTTGTTGCGTCGTAGGTTTTGCTTGCGGCAGTGATGCCGCTGATTGTGAGCGGCGCAGGTGTGATGTTGGCATCAGAGGTGGGTTGTGCAGGCAGTGTGTAGTTGCCCATATCTACACCCGACAACACAAGCCCGTTGTAGGTGACGGTTTTGTTCGCCCCCACATTTTTGTCAACATAGCCTGTGACCGTTCCGTTGCCGAGTGCCACTTGGTCGGTACCCACCACACCTAAAAGTGCAATAGGGCCTAAAGGGGAGATGTTGGTTGTGCCGTCGTACAGACGCGAAGCGCCAGGAATGGATAGCCCCAGCGCTTTGGCCGAAATCTCTGCCAGCGTTGTCGACTGATTTGTGATGTTGTAGTTGCTTGCATCAGCGCCGCTGTAGGTGCTGGCCAATGACACGGTCTTTCCGGCGCCTACATTTTTGTCGCTGAATGCACCAGTTGCGACCACATTGACTTCATCGCCTGCAAACAGGCCTGATTTAACAACGTTGGTTACGCTGACCGTCGCGTTTGTATTGCCATCGTAGATTTTGTCGCTGGCCGTGATGCCACTGAGGGTTAAGGTTGCCGCCGTGATGTCAGCCGATACCCCTGTGGGTTGGTGAAGCGTGTAGTTGTTAGCGTCCGAACCACTGAGGGAATAGCCGCTGACTGTGACGGCTTTACCTGTGCCCACGTTCTTGTTAGCAAAACCACCAGAGGCTGAACCGCCTAAGTTGACGGAGTCTCCAGCCAATGCCGTGATGCTGGCTGAACCGCTCAACGTAGCTGTTGTTGAGGCGTCATAAACTTTGTTTTGTGCGGTGACCCCAGTTACCCACAAATCTGCTTTGGTGATTTCTGCAGAAAGCCCCGAGGGCTGCAACAAGTTGTAGTTGTTGGCGTCTGCGCCAGAAATTGCGTAGCCACTGGCTGTTACTGTTTTTCCGGCGCCTACATTTTTGTCGGCAAATAAACCCGTGGCACTGCTGGCGTCGACAGTCACTGCATCACCACTGAGCGCTGCCACAGTGGGTGTGCCCCCGAGTACAGCTGCTCGGTTCGTGTCGTAGGTTTTGTTTTGCACGCTCACGCCAGACATCGACAAATCTGCACGCGTGATGGATGCAGCTTGGCTACCCAAGTCCAACGTGTAGTTGCTGTTGCTTGAGGCGAGGCCCGCAAACGTCACAGTGTTGGCCGTTGCAACGTCTTTGCTGTTGTAGCTGCCACTGGCTGTGCCAGTGAATCCAATGACATCGCCGGCGTATGGTTTGCCATCGGTACTGTTGCCGGTGCCTGCTGCCTGTGCTGTTAGCAGGCTTGGTGTGCCGCTGATGTCTGCACTGAGTGTTCGGTCGTACACCCGTGAAGTGGGGGCGCTCAGACCTGTGACTGTGAGTGTTTTGGCCGTGATGTTGGCGCTTGCAGCTGACGCATCAGAGATTGTGTAATTGCCTGCATCAGCCCCCCCCAATGTGAGGCCCGTAATGGTGACGGGTTTGGTGTGGCCAGCATCTGCGTTAGCAAAGCTGCCGGTTGCAGAGGTTGTGGTGAGTGTGACGGTATCGCCGGTGTAGTACTTGTTGTCGGTCGTATTAAGCGCACCACCTGTGAGTGTGGCTGCGCCGAAACTTAAGCTGGCAGATGTTGTGGCGTCGTACACCTTGTTGGTGGCTGCAATCCCTGTTGCGGTGATGGCCTTGGGCGTGATGTCTGCCGTAGATGATGGATTGAGAGGCAACGAGTAGTTGCCTGCATCGTTGCCCGACAAAGCGAAGCCTGTGTAAGTGACGGCCTTGTTGGTTCCAACGTTTTTATCGACAAAGCCTGTGACATTGCCTGAAGAAATCTGCACATCATCCGTATTGATTGCTCCCAAAATGCTTGCGGCGCCTGTGAGATGAATGGTGTTGCTACCGTCATACACCTTGGTTGCACCAGGTACGCTAACCACCAATGGTTTTGGGTTGATGGTGTAGTTAACAGCTGATGTAAAGCCTGCAAAACTGTAGTTGCCCGCATCGGTGCCGCTGAGCGTGGTGCCTGCTGTTTGCGTGTATGTGCCCACCACTGCATAGCCCGATTGGCTGCGCGTGCTGGTGTTGACGGTAGCCGCACCACTCACTGCATCACCTGTCACCGCGTTATCAAACGTCACTGCGCCAGAGGCTGGACTGTTGCCATAGGTTGATGAACCTGCGGCAACAGCAGCGCCTGTGAGCGCTAGCCTATCCACCGTGTAATTGGCAGTCGATGACGTAACACCTGCAAACGAATAGTTACCGGCCTGTGCACCAGTTAAGCTGGTACTGGCTGATTGGTAATAGTTACCGGCTTTTAGCTTGCCACCCGCACTGCGAGAGTCGACAGGTTCTGTAATGCTGACCACAGCGCTCACGTCATCACCTGTGACTTTGTTCGCAAAACTGACGGAGCCAGCAGTCAGCGAGCTGCCATAGGTTGAACTGGCTGAACCAATGTCTGTCAAAGGCGTGAGCGTCAGCGCAAGTCGGTTGATCGACGCGGTATTGCTTGTGGCGTTGTAAGCCGATGTGGGCAAGATGTAGTTGCTTGCCAAACCTGTGCTGCCATCAGCCAACGTCATGCTACTTGTATTGACGTATTTGTTGTTCGTCGACACGTTTGCATCGGATGTGGTGGCGGCGCCTGTGAAGCCTAGTGTTTCGCCGTTGACACCGGTGATGCTGACTTGCCCACTCGTGAGAGCTGTGTCGCCACTGTAGGTCTTGGTGGCATTGACATTGGCTGTTGCAGCGTTGACAGTAACGCTGTTGTTGACACTGTGGCTAAGGGCAGGCAGTGTGTAGTTGCTAGCAGAAGTGCCAGTTCCGTTGACTAAGGTGACTGCTGAGATGTAATTGGCCCCGTTATCAGCCACCTGTGAACTGTTTGCTGTAGCGCCGCTAACGGTGAAAGATTCACCAGCTACGCCTGTGCTGACAGTGACTTGCGCATTCGCCAAGGTGTTCAAACTGTCATATGTTTTTGTCGCCGAAATTGCGACCGTGCGTGCCGTGATGCTGGCCACTATGCTCGCCGAGCTGGTGGACAAACTGTAGTCACCAGCCAATGAACCCACAGTGCCGGTGATGCCCGTCAGACTCAAGCCGTTCACCGTGAGCGAGGTGGCACCGCTGACATTTTTGTCGTTATAGCTACCTCCACTTGCAGTGAGTGTTGCAGCGGTATCGCCTGCTAAAAACCCTGTGAACGTTGCTGCAGGAACAAAGCCTGCAGGCATATTCAATGAGCCGTCATAGACTTTGCTGACACCTGTGTTGGTGAGTGTGGGCGTTAGGCTTACGGCGTTGATGGTGACGGGAGTCGTTGCATAGCTATATGTCAAACTGTAATTAGTTGTCAGCCCCCCATTAGTGCCGTTTGCGAGTGTGATCGCACTGATGTAATTGCTTCCGTTATCTGCAACGTGAGCAGAAACTGCTGATGCACCGCTGTAGTTGAGCGTTTGCGTGCCGTAGAAGCCGCTTAACGAAACCGTCGAAAACGCGTTGTTACCGTTGTATGTCTTTGTTGCTGTGAGCGTTAAAGGACGGCGATTGACTGTCCAATTGGTTGCCGCACCCGCGCCAAGCAAGACATAGCTAGCATCGTTAATTGTCAGTCCACTGGCATAGGTCAGCGTATAGGTCCCGGCAGGACTAGTCGCAACAGGTTTTGTGCCAGTCCAAGTAGCGGTACCTACTGTTGCAGCTGGCGTAACAAGATTGCCCCCCACTGTCGCATCATAAAAACCATAAGTGAAATCAGGGGTATCGCCATACGTTGTGCTGTAGTCGTTGCCCGTTGGGTCATACAACCTTGCATAAACACCAGTGGCAAGGGTCAAGCCAGAAATCCCACCTGTCGTCAACGTGCCCGTGCCAACTTTTACATATTTTGAACCTGATGATCCAGACAACGCTTTGGCAAACGTAAGATCCCCGTTTTCAAGTTTCAAAATCAGCGCCTTGTTACCCGCAATTGTTATCGGCGAGCCAGTCGCTGTGAAGTTCAATCGAGTGCCTGTATCGACAGTGATTGTGCTGCTACCTGAAAGGGTTAAGTTACCGGCATAGGTGTTGTACCCTGCGACGTTGTGGATGGCTCCACCATCAGCAATGGTTAAGGCTTTGGCACCAATCGCAATACCATTCGGTGAGGCAAGGCCCGCTGAAAGGCCGCCCAACTCTAAAGTCGCGCCACTGGAAACTGAAACTGCTCCGCTGTTGCTGCCTAATGCAGTATCGCTAGCGGCCCTTAAAACACCTGCTGTGACTGCGATAGCCCCAGAGTTTGTGTTATTGCCTGTTAATGTGAAAGTTCCTGTGCCGGTTTTAGACAGTGCACCAACTCCAGAAATAACACCATCAAACGTGGAGCTACTATTGCCACTGCCTACAAAAAATTTAGCAAGAGAGTTGGTCATGTTAAGACCAAGACTCCCCGTTCCCGTTAATGAGGAAACATAACGAGAATTGACGTCATTACCAGTACTTAGGCTAGTGCCTGCAGCCAGGTCAAGTCCTACCGCATCAGGTGTTGATGCATTCGGAAGATAAGACCTCACGGTATCTATAGTCCAATTCCCTCCAGCTATTTTCAAGTTGCCTACACCAGAAACACTTGATGCAAAAGTTGAAGCGCCCGTCGAATTCAACGTAAAAGTGGCATTGTTCGCAAGAGTGATCGTTGCGCTCGACCAAGTTGTAGAGAAATTTGTGGAGCCATCTCCAATTACGACTTCCCCACCATTCACTATGTAACCGTAAAACCCTCCTGCACCGATTGACATCGAACCTGTGAATGTGAATTTTCCAGTGCCATTTTTTATGAACTGAAGACCACCTGTTGCCCCACTCGCGAAGGTGCCTGTGAAAGTACTGTCACTGTTATCTCCACCTAGGGTGACAGTTTTAGCACCACCACCTGTGGTTGCCATGATCGTTCCAGCACCTGTCAAACGCTTGACCGTTACGTTTTGAACGATGAATTGGCTCGAGTTATTGACTGCAACATTACCAAGAACTGAATTTAAAGCTTGATAGGCGTTCAATATGCCTGAATTGTTGACTTCAAAACCGCCGGTTAGATTTGTTACGCCTGATGATCCAAGGTCTAAGCTTCCGGTATCGATTCGCGTCAACCCTGTGTAGGTGTGACTACTCCACCCGTAGACCACACCTGCACCAGTTTTGGTAAAACTTCCGTTACCTGAAATAGTTCCACTGTAACGACTGCTAAAGCTAGATGTTCCAGCCTGATCAAATGTGAGGTTTCCACCGGTGCCTATCGCGATATTTCCAGAACCTAAGATCTGATTGGCAGCAGATAGCGTCAGCGTTTTGTTACTCGTCCAACTTAAAGCGCTTGATACAGTTATGTTGCCAGTATCGGTACCCGCAGAGCCTGTTGATATCGTCACATTGCCATTACCCAAAGCCAAATTGATATCAGCGGCTTTGATGTTACTGGTCAGTGCCGCTGTATAACTGTCATCACTTGCTGGAGTGTCGGTAAAAGCTGTTCCTGTTGCAGATGTTGTAATCGTGATGTTGTAAGGGTCGAGCAGCCATGTACCCGCATTCCCTTTTGGCGATTCCGTGCTGACTTGAATGTTGTCTACATTCAACAGATGGCCTGAAGTCTCCACCTGCCCCCCATTGCCCCCATTCGGCCCCGCTTCAGCTTTGATGCTGCCGTGTGCCTGCGTCACGCTGTCTGCGTTGTGCACATCACTCCACAACACCACCTTGCCGCCATCACCGTTGTCGGCCGCGCTGGCATCAATGCTGGCACCTGCGGTCATCATCACCTTGGTGGCTTGTCGTAGGTCACCACTGCCTTGCCAGTCTCCGCCTACTAGCACGGTGCCGCCGCCGGTGGGGCCTTTCGCTTCTATCTTGCTGTTGCGGTCTAGGGTGATGTCGTCACCCTCTAAAACAATCTTGCCGCCTTTGCTCACCAAGCTGTTGGCTTCTAGGCTGCCGCTGTTTTTAATCACACCGGCTTGCAGTTTGTTTAGCGCAATTGCCGACAAAATAATTTGCCCATCGGGGGCTTGCACGGCCTGCTTGTTTTCTATCAGCGTGGCAATGGTGCTGGGCGTGGTGGTGATGCCTGCTAGGCTGCCCACGCCGTCAATGTTGAGGGTGATCAACTCACCCGCCGCCATGGCCACGGTGCCTGCACGTGCCACCACGACGCCTGCGTTTTGCACTTCGGGGGCGAGCAGGGCCACATAGCCGCTGAGTGCAGCACTGATGTGGCCTTCGTTGACCACTTTGGCGGTTGAGCCATTGCGATCAAACACATACTTGCCGGCCATGAAGTTGTCGTCGGTGATGCTGTGTGTGGTGGCGGTGAAGGCGCCCACATCGACAGAGGATCCGGGGGCAAAGTAGATGCCGTTGGCGTTGGTCAGCACCACTTGGCCGTTCGAGGTGATGCGGCCAAAGATTTGGCTTGGGTTGCTGTCGCTCACGCGGTTGAGCGTGACGGCTTGCGCGTTGGGTTGCACAAAGTTGACGCTGGCTGCGCTGCCCACGTTGAAGGTGTTCCAGTTGATTACCGCGCGTTGGCTGCTTTGAACCACCGACATTGCCGCAGCTTGGGCTGTGGTTGTTTGCGTAATTGTTGCAACGCCACGCGCAACAGAACCGCCTGTTGGCAGTTGTGTGGCGGCTGGTGGGGCCTGAGCGCTAGCCACACCACATAGAACCCAGGTCAAAGCGACAGTGGCAACCACGCCTGTCGACGTGGACTTGCTTTGCTTTCCTGCTGACTTAGCCGTTTCGGGAACTGCTTGCCACGATTGGGTAGCGGCTGACCAAAGCGTTCTATAGATGCGATTCATACTGGAGCTTCAACCTTAAAACGCAAACCCTGCGCTGACCCACATGCGTGTGGTGTATTTGGTTTTGTCGCCATCCATGCCGGTGCTGGTGTCGGCATTGGGGTTGGCGGCGCTGCGCTTGGCCAGGGTGGCTTTGAGCTCGATGCCTTTGCTGTCTTGCCAAGCGAGTGATGCGCCAAAGCCTTGGAGGGCATAAGCGTTGAGGTTGTTGAGTGCCGTGCCGTCAGAGATTTTGGTGTTGCGTTTGTTGACGGTGACGTGACCGTAGTCATAAAAACCAGTCAAGGTGAAGGCGTAGTCCAAGCGTTGGCGCAGTTCAAGCGTGAGGGTGTGGCCTGAAGCGCCACCGCCTTCGCTAGCGGGGAATGCGCGTACGCCAGTGGCACCACCCAAATACATGCGCTCAGACGAATCTAAGTTTTTGTTGGTGGCTTGTGCCGAGAGGGCTGCATAGAAGCTCAGGTCTGAGGTGATCGATTGCAGGCGGTTGAGGTACAGGTTGAATTTGCTGTAGCTGGGGCCACCTACGCGTGCACCATTGATGTCGCCTTGTTCGTTGATTGAACCTTCGTTGTTGACTCGACCTTGAGTGACGATGGCCGAAGCGCTGGTTGAACCACCGCCGCCCCAGTTGTCAATGCGGTTGCTGTTGATGCCAAAGCTGCTGGCTTTGATTTTGTAGTTGGATTCGAGGTTGTCTCTGACGTAGTTCTCAAGCGTTTTGTCGTCGTAGCTCCAGGTGAGGTTGACGTTGCTGAGTTGGCTGCGGTGGAGTGGGTAGCTGATGTCTAGGCCTGCGGTGTCGGCAGTGCCTCGAGTGCCTGCAGCAGCAGGGTCGTAGCTTTCTAAAACTTTGTAGCGCAGGCTGCTGGCATGGACGCCAGCACGTGCGCCGTTGTTGCCCACGGGCAGGCTGTAGCTGCCGCGTGTGTAGCTGGTGCCTTGGGTTTGCATGAGGTTGGTGCTCAGCAGATCACCGATGCGTGCGGGGCTGTTGAGGTTGAGGTTGGCACTGAGGCGTTCAATGCCGGTGGCGCGTGCGCCTTGGTTGTCCATGCTGGCGTTGCCGCTGAGTAAGGCCTCGTCGACGGCGGAGATGAGGAGATTGGTTTCGCCATCGCGTTCACCTTCAACCAAGTTGCCAGCGACGCTGACGCCAGGTAAGTCATCGAGCAGCAGCAAGGTGCGGTCGAGGTCATTGGCGTGCATGGGTTGACCTTTGGGCAAGTTGGCTTGTGCCATGTCGATCAAACGGGCTGCCTCGATGCGCTCGGGTTGTTTGCCTTGGAGCGATGCGCTACCAAAGACGGTTTCCACGATTTGAATGGTGACCACACCGCCATTGATTTCTTGCTTGGGCAAGAAGGCGCGCACAGTCCACCCCGCTTCGCGGTAGGCGGTGGTGATGGCGTCTGCGGCTTCTTTGAGTTGGGGCAGTGCCAAGGGGCGATCGGTGAAGCTGCTCACTGCTTGACTGAGCGCTTCTTGGCCGAGCAAGGTGTTGCCTGCAAATTGGAAACGACTCACGCGCACAGTGGTGTCGGTGGGCTTGGCAGCGGGGCTGGGTGTGGCTTTGCGTGTGGGGCGAGCAGGGCTGGCTTTAGAGGGGGCTTTGAGGTCTTGCTCGGTTTGGCGTAGCAAGGCACCAGCATCGATGCTAGGGCCTGCGGCATGTGCAGCCGTGGCGCACAACGCAAGTGCTGCGCCGGCTAAGAGGGTGAAGCGGGGGTGTGCGGTGCGTGACATTCAGCTGGACATAGTGATAACCAGCATGAATTGTTGAAAACTACCAATTAGTTTTATTACGACAAATTACAAAACGTAACTTTTGTTTTAAAGAATTTCGATGTGCGTTGTTAATTGGTAACCGATGTTGCGCAAAGACTCAATGACCACGCCGTCTGCACCTGCATCGATGAGTTTTTTGCGCAGGCGAACCATGCGCACCGCAAGGCTGGCTTTGAAGGATTCGTCCACATCGGCATCTAACAAATCGGCGATTTGCCAAGTTTCTAAACGCCCCGCCGGTGCGCGTGCCATGGCGGTGAGTACCACGGCTTCTTGCGCCGTGAGTTTGACGCTGGTTTCGTGGCCTTGCAGTTCGAGTTTGTTGAGCGTCAAACCCTCAGGTGCTAAGTGTTTGAAGGTGGCCATGCGGCGACGCGCAAAGCTGCGCAGTGCGGCAGACAGCTCGGGCAAGGAGACAGGTTTGGTGAGGTAGATGTCAGCCCCGCAGTCGTAGCCGCTGAGTTTGTCGTCGAGGGCAGAGCGTGCGGACAAGATGATGATGCCCACCAGCGGGTGAGCTTTGCGAATGCGTGTGGCAAGGCTGAGGCCGTCTTCTCCGGGGAGGTTGATGTCAATCAAAAACGCATCAGCTTGGTCGCAGCCCGGTTGGTCTTCTAGCTCTTCGGCGCACGACAGGCTAGTGACTTGGTGGCCGTCTTTGCGCAACGCATTGCACAGCAGGTTGCGCAGGTCGTTGTTGTCCTCTACGACAACGATGTTCAGATGGGCAGCCATACCT
>Ga0228700_1000711_pt1 | contig 26924 bp, 22 predicted proteins | sample McNCre317_Aug_MG_FD_178019 | JGI IMG/M metagenome (GOLD analysis project Ga0228700, IMG submission 178019) | Freshwater microbial communities from McNutts Creek, Athens, Georgia, United States - 3-17_Aug_MG | ecosystem: Environmental > Aquatic > Freshwater > Creek | place: USA: Georgia...
CCGCTGAATTGGCCCAGCTCGTGGCTGACACGGTCAAAACCCGCGAGCCGGGCAAGGACCCTGCAACGCGCACATTTCAGGCTTTTCGGATTTTCATCAATGCCGAGCTTGAGGAGTTGCAACAAGCGTTGAGCGCTTCGTTGCAAGTGCTGCGCCCCGGAGGTCGATTGGCTGTGATCAGTTTCCATTCCTTGGAAGACCGCATCGTCAAGCAATTCATCACGCAACATTCGCGTGAGGTGTATGACCGCCGTGCGCCGTTTGCGGCGCCCAAGGTGATGGATTTCAAAGCGATCGATCGCATCAAGCCTAGTGCTGCCGAGGTGGAGGGCAATGCCCGCTCGCGCAGTGCCATCATGCGCGTGGCCGAACGCTTGGGAGCCGCCGCATGAGCCGCTTGAGCTTTCTTCTCATGATCGCGGTCATGGTCAGCGCGCTGTACTTGGTGCGCACGCAATACGAGTCGCGTTCGCTCACGACCGAGATTGATCGTGCCACGAGCTTGGCCAGAAATTTAGAAACAGAAAACGACCGCTTGGATGTGGAGCGCCGTGCGCAAGCCACACCGCTGCGTGTGGAAAAACTCGCACGTGAGCAATTGCACATGCGCACCATCACGCCGGCCATCACGCAGTACGCCACCGTGTCGGGTGGGGGGGCTGCCTCTGTGGCGCCTGGGGCTTCTGCGGAGGCTCGGCCATGAGCAGCAGCCGCAGCGTTCAATACACCTCTAGCCCCTTGCTCGCCAGCAAGACGCCCATCTGGCGCAGCCAGTTCATCGTGGCTGTCATTGCGGCGGGTTTTTTAGGCTTGGTGGCGCGCGCGGCGTATGTGCAAGTGATTGACAACGCTTTCTTCAAGCGTCAAGGCACGGTGCGTTTTGTGCGCACCTTGGATTTGCCAGCCAACCGTGGTCGCATCTTGGACCGCAATGGCAACATCTTGGCGTCCAGTGTGCCTGTGCCCAGTATTTGGGCCAACCCGGAAGACATCGAGCGTGACCCCGCCAAACTCAAAGCCTTGGCCAAGTTGCTGGGCATGACGTCGGGCGAGTTGGATAAGAAGCTGCAAGACGAAGACAAAACCTTTGTCTGGCTCAAGCGTCAGGTGGACGAATCGGTTGCCAAAGACATTTCGGCACTCAAAATCAAAGGCGTGTACGACCGCAAAGAGTACAAGCGCATTTACCCCGAAGGTGAGTCCGTTGCGCACGTGGTGGGCTTCACCAACGTTGAGAACTTGGGTCAAGAAGGTGTGGAGCTGACCTTCAACAACGACTTGGGTGGCAAGGCAGGATCGCGCCGCGTCATCAAAGATCGCTTGGGTCGCGTGGTCGAAGACATTGGCGAAATGGTGCCGCCGATTGATGGCGAAGATTTGCAGTTGAGCATCGACAGCAAGGTGCAGTATTTCGCCTACGAAAAAATCAAAGAAGCCGTGCTGAGCAACAAGGCGGTTGCAGGCAGTGTGGTGGTGCTCGATGTCAAAACGGGGGAGATTTTGGCGTTGACCAACTACCCCAGTTATTCACCGGGCAAGCGCGGTAATTTGAGTGGTGCACAGCTGCGCAACCGTGCGTTGACCGACACCTTCGAGCCGGGCTCAACCATGAAGCCCATTGTGGTGGGGCTGGCGCTGGAAAAAGGACTCGTGACACCCGAGAGCACGATCCAAATTGGGAACGGAAAGTTCAAGGTGGGGACCGCCACCATCACGGATGAGCACGCACATGGGTTGCTGACCATCAATCAAGTGATTCAAAAATCCAGCAACATTGGTGCGTCTAAGTTGGCTTTGCAAATGGAGCCGCATGACATGTGGGAGGTGTTCACACAAGTGGGCTTGGGTCAAAAGCCGCATGTGCCATTCCCAGGGGCTGTGTCTGGCAAGTTGCGTGCATACAAAACATGGCGTCCCATTGAGCAAGCCACCATGAGCTATGGCTACGGTTTGTCTGCCAGCTTGTTTCAATTGGCTCAGGCCTATACCGTGTTCGCGCATGACGGGGAAGTCGTGCCTGTGAGCTTGCTCAAGACCAATCAAACGGTTGTTGGGGCGCGCGTTTTTTCTTCGAAAAATGCGGCAGCGATTCGAAACATGTTGCACCTGGTCACGATCCAAGGTGGCACTGCACCCAAGGCGCAAACCATGGGTTATGCCGTAGGTGGTAAAACCGGCACCGCGCACAAGGTGGAAGGCAAGGGCTACGCCAGCAAAAAATACCGTGGTTTTTTCGTGGGCATCGCGCCCATCGACAACCCACGCATCGTGGTGGCTGTGATGGTGGATGAACCCACCAATGGCGCGTACTTCGGTGGTGATGTGGCGGCGCCTGTGTTCAGCCAAACCGTGCAACAAACGCTGCGCATGATGGGCGTGCAGCCCGACATGGCAGTCAAGCCCCAAGTGGTGACCAAGGTCGAGAAGGAGTCGTTTTGATGAAACGACTGCATCACCCCCAAGACGCCGCACAGTGGTTGCGCACGCAGGTGCGTGGTGTGTTGCACACCGACAGCCGTCGCGTGGGGCTGGGTGATGGGTTCATTGCTTGGCCCGGTGGTGTGACGGATGGTCGCCAGTTTGTGGCCTCTGCCTTGAAGCAAGGTGCCAGCGCGTGTGTGGTTGAGCATTCAGGCGCTGACGCATTTGCTTGGGGTGATGAACAAACCATCGCGACGTACGACGGCCTCAAAGCAGCCAGCGGACCTATTGCCGCTGCGTATTACGAACAACCCAGCCACGCGCTGGACGTGGTGGCCATCACGGGCACCAATGGCAAAACATCGACAGCCTGGTGGTTGGCCCATGCTTTGCAACACACAGGCCAGCGCTGTGCCATCGTGGGCACCCTGGGTGTGGGCGAGGTGGGGCACCTCGAAGTCACTGGCATGACCACGCCCGACCCCGTGCTGCTGCAAGCCAAGTTGCGCGACATGGTCGATGCGGGGGTGCATGCTTGCGCCATTGAAGCCTCATCGATTGGGTTGGCTGAACATCGCTTAGACGGCACACACGTGCGCGTCGCCCTGTTCACCAACTTCACACAAGACCATTTGGACTACCACGGTGACATGGCCAGCTACTGGCAAGCCAAATTGGCTTTGTTCAGCTGGGCAGGTTTGCAAGCCGCCGTGGTGAATGTGGACGATGCACACGGCGCTGTGTTGGCTGCACAACTGGCTGCCCGTGGTGATCTGCGCGTGTGGACGATTTCTTGTGCCGCGCATGCAGTGCCCCGTGCGCAACACATCGTGGCGCATCACATGCAACACGGCGCCAGAGGCTTGTGTTTTGAGGTGATGGAAGGTGAAGAAATTCATGCACTCGACACACAGCTGGTGGGCCACTACAACGTGAGCAATGTGTTGGGAGTCATTGCGTGCTTGCGTGCTTTGGGGCACCGTTTGGTGGATGCTGTGCAAGCCTGTCGCGCGTTGCCCGCTGTGCCCGGACGCATGCAAACCGTGGGCGAACCCGGTGAGCCCTTGGTGGTGATTGATTACGCCCACACCCCCGACGCAGTGGCGCAAGCGGTGCAAGCGTTGTTGCCGTTGGCTCAATCGCGCGGTGGCGAGCTGACTTGCGTGTTGGGTTGCGGCGGTGACCGTGATGCAGCCAAGCGCCCTTTGATGGCAGCCGCTGCAGAGCAGCATGCGCACCATGTGGTGCTGACCAGCGACAACCCACGCAGCGAAGACCCTCAGATGATTTTGAGTCACATGCTGGCGGGCTTGCACAACGCTGCCCATGCGATTGTGATTCCTGACCGCGCTCAAGCCATTTCACAAGCCGTGCAACATGCACAAGCCCAAGACGTGGTGTTGGTGGCCGGCAAAGGCCACGAGGATTACCAAGAAGTGGCCGGTGTCAAACAGCCGTTCAGCGATGTGCAGCAGGCACGCAACGCCTTGACACAGAGGAGGGCGCATGTCTGACATGAACCTCAGCTTGACACAAATCAGCCAGTGGCTCAGTGCTGCCCAGTTGCATGGGGATGGCCGCTTGGCGATTCAGCGCGTGAACACGGACAGCCGCACTTGCCAAGCTGGTGATTTGTTTGTTGCCTTGAAGGGCGAGCGTTTTGACGCGAATGACTTTTTGTCTCAAGTGGCAGCCAGTGGTGCCACCGCTGCTGTGGCGCACCACGGTTTAGAGGTGGCTCAGCTGGCTGGCGTTGAGGTACCAGACACACGCATCGCGTTGGGTCAGTTGGCCAAAGGTTGGCGTGCCCAATTCAATTTGCCTGTGATTGCTGTCACAGGCAGCAATGGCAAGACTACTGTCACACAAATGATCGCCAGCATCTTGCGCGCGGCTTGGGGTGACGATGCCCTGGCCACCCAAGGCAATTTGAACAACGACATTGGCGTGCCACAAACCCTGTTGCGTTTGCGTGCGCATCACCGCAGCGCGGTGGTCGAGCTGGGCATGAACCATCCCGGCGAGATTGCAGGCTTGGCCGACATGACACAAGCCACCGTGGCATTGGTCAACAACGCTCAGCGCGAGCACCAAGAGTACATGGCCACCGTGGATGCCGTGGCACGAGAAAACGGTGAAGTCATCCAAGCCTTGCCTGCACAGGGTGTGGCCGTGTTCCCCGCGCATGACGCCTACAGTCCCTTGTGGCAAACCTTGGCAGGCAACCGTGCTTGCATGCGCTTCTCCATGCGCGCCAACACAGCAGACAACGCTGAAGTGCAGTTGCTCACAGCCGATTGGTTGAACGACCATTGGGCTGTGGAAGCGCACACTCCCGCGGGTGTGTTGCGCACACAGCTGCACATCGCTGGCCGTCACAACGTAGGCAATGCGTTGGCGGCCACTGCGTGTGCGTTGGCAGCAAGCGTGTCGCTCGATGTGATTGCGCAAGGCCTGCGCAGTTTTGAACCTGTCAAAGGCCGTTCACGCGCTTTTGGCATTCAGTGCCAAGGCCGTGACATCACCGTGGTGGATGACACCTACAACGCCAACCCCGACTCGGTGCGCGCAGCGATTGATGTGCTCGCCGAGTTGCCTGCCCCGCGCTTGCTCGTGTTGGGCGACATGGGTGAGGTGGGCACACAGGGCCCCGAGTTCCACCAAGAGGTGGGCCTGCACGCCGCACAGATGGGCATTGACCACGTGCTGTGCTTGGGTGACTTGGCTGCACACACCGCGACCGCTTGCGGTGCGAACGCACACCACGTGAGCGACATCGACACCCTGAACCAACGCGTGCTGCAACAGTTGCCCACGCTGGGCAGTGTGTTGGTCAAAGGTTCACGGTTCATGAAGATGGAGCGTGTGATCGATGCGATCAACGCCTGTCACGACCCCCACACAAAGGAAACGACGCCATGCTGCTGACCTTGGCCCAATGGCTGCAAACCCTCTCACCAGAATTTGGTTTCTTCCGCGTGTTTCAGTACCTCACGTTCCGTGCGGTGATGGCCGCGCTGACCGCCTTGTTGATTGGCTTGGTCGCCGGTCCCGCTGTGATTCGTCGGTTGACCGCTTTGAAGATTGGCCAGCCCATCCGTGAATACGCCATGCAATCGCATTTGGCCAAGAGCGGCACGCCCACCATGGGGGGCGTGTTGATCTTGATCGGCATTGCGGTGTCCACCCTGTTGTGGGCTGATTTGTCCAATCGCTTTGTGTGGATCGTGATGATCGTCACCTTTGGTTTCGGTGCCATTGGGTGGGTGGATGACTGGCGCAAAGTGGTCAACAAAGACCCCGAGGGCATGCGTTCACGCGAGAAATACATGTGGCAATCCCTCATCGGTTTGGTGGCAGCTTTGTATTTGGTGTTCAGCATTTCTGAGAGCAACAACTTGCGCGTGCTGGAGTTGTTCTACTCATGGGTGCAATCGGGTTTTGATGTGAACTTGCCACCCAAAGCGGGTTTGCTGCTGCCCTTCATCAAAGAGGTGAGTTACCCACTGGGCGTGTTTGGTTTCGTCATCATGACTTACTTGGTCATCGTGGGCTCTAGCAATGCGGTGAACTTGACCGACGGTTTGGATGGCTTGGCCATCATGCCGGTGGTGATGGTGGGGTCTGCTTTGGGGGTGTTTGCCTATGTCACGGGAAGTGCCGTGTATTCCAAGTATTTGTTTTTCCCACACATCCCGGGTTCGGGTGAGTTGATGATTTTCTGTGCCGCCATGGCCGGTGCTGGCTTGGCGTTTTTGTGGTTCAACACCCATCCTGCACAAGTTTTCATGGGGGATGTGGGGGCGCTCGCTTTGGGCGGTGCGCTCGGCACGATTGCGGTCATCGTGCGCCAAGAAATTGTGCTGGCCATCATGGGGGGCATCTTTGTGGTGGAAGCGCTGTCGGTGATGTTGCAAGTGACGTACTTCAAATACACCAAGAAGAAATATGGCGAAGGCCGTCGCATTTTGAAGATGGCGCCTTTGCATCACCACTTTGAAAAGAGCGGCTGGAAAGAAACCCAAGTCGTGGTGCGTTTTTGGATCATCACCATGCTGTTGTGCTTGGTGGGCCTGTCGACCTTGAAGCTGAGATAAGACGATGCAGCAACTCCACAACCAATCGGTGCTGATTCTGGGCTTGGGTGACTCCGGCCTGGCGATGGCGCGTTGGTGCGTTCGCCATGGTGCGCACGTGCAAGTCGTGGACACGCGTGAACAACCGCCGCATTTGGCAGCCTTGCGTGCCGAGTTGCCTGCTGTGACATTTGTGCACGGCGCGTTTGAAGCCAGCTTGGTCCAAGGTCAAGACGTGCGCGCGGTGTTCAAGAGCCCAGGCTTGAGCCCTGAGGCAGTGGCCCCTGTGTGGAACGCCGCAGTGGCGGCAGGTCTGTGGGTGGGCACTGAATTGACCTTGTTTGCCCAAGCCCTGAGTGACTTGCAAACCCGCATGGCCTACCACCCCAAGGTGTTGGCCATCACAGGCACCAACGGCAAAACCACCGTCACGTCGTTGACGGGGCAGTTGTTGGAGCGTGCCGGCAAGCGTGTGGCCGTGGCCGGCAACATTGGCCCGACCTTGCTCGACACCTTGTCGCACGCCTTGGACCAAGCCGCCGAAGCACAAGCGGCTGCCACTGCCCATGCCGCGCAGTTGGCTCTTGAGGCCGAAGAAACATTGGCACAAGATGCCGCCGCTGACAGCGACGCTGAATCGCAAATGGCGTTGACGGGCACTGAGGCCGAGCCAGCGGTTGAGGCCAGCACAGACGTGGCGGCCGACGACGAACCCTTTGACGTGGATTTGCCTCCGCTGGTGCCGCCCCCGCCACCGCCCGCAGACCACCCGTATCTGCCGCACGTGTGGGTGTTGGAGTTGTCGAGCTTCCAGTTGGACGGCGTGGACAACTTTGAACCCACTGCGGCCGCCGTGCTCAACCTCACGCAAGACCACCTCGATTGGCACGGCCACATGGACAGCTATGCCGCCGCCAAGGCGCGCATTTTTGGCAAACATGGCGTGATGGTGCTCAACCGCGAAGACGTCGGCGTGATGGCCATGTTGGACAGCGCACCGGTGGACGCCGTTGACGTGGTGGCCAAGCCTTCCCGTGCGAAAACGCCCAAAGTGCAAGTGCGTGCGCATCTCACTTTGGGAGGCGACTTGCCGCAACGCCCTGGCGACTATGGCATTGAAACCGTCAATGGCATGACCTGGTTGGTGCGTGCGCTCGAAGCGGACGAAACCCGCAAACGCAAAAAAGATGACGAAGAAGAAATTCACATCCAACGCTTGATGCCTGCTGATGCACTGCGCATCCGTGGTCGCCATAACGCGCTCAATGCACTGGCTGCTTTGGCTTTGGCGGGCAACGCCGGTGGTGAGTTGGCTCCTATGTTGTTTGGTCTGCGCGAATACCAAGGTGAACCGCACCGTGTAGAAGCCGTGACCGTGCTCAACGGTGTGGAATATTTTGACGACAGCAAAGGCACCAATGTAGGCGCCACTGTGGCTGCGTTGCATGGCCTTGGTGTGGACCGTCGCTTGGTGGTCATCTTGGGCGGTGATGGCAAAGGTCAAGACTTTGCGCCGCTGTGCGAACCTGTGTCACGCTACGCCCGCGCCGTCGTTTTGATCGGCCGTGATGCCCCTCTCTTGCGCGAGGTGTTGCAGCACAGTGGTGTGACCTTGTTGAGTGCCACAACGTTGGAAGATGCCGTCAAACTCTGCAGCGAACATGCCCATTCAGGGGACGCTGTGTTGTTGTCGCCCGCTTGCGCGAGCATGGACATGTTTCGCAACTACGCCCACCGTGCGGAGGTGTTTGTGGGGGCCGTCAACCACTTGGTGGAAGAAGCTGGAGGCATGGTGTGACTGACATGACCGCACCCACCCAAATGTCTTTCATCGCGCGCATGAAGCAGCGCGTTGACCGCCTGCTGGGTGGCGAACCAGAGACTGGCATGGATGCCTTGCCCGTGCGCGTGCACGGCACTGAGTTCACACGCACGGCGGCTTCGCCTGTGCACGTGAAGGGCTTTGACCAACCGTTGGTGTGGGTCACGTTTGCTTTGCTGATGTTTGGTTTGGTCATGGTGTATTCGGCCTCGATTGCAATTCCTGACAACCCACGCATGGGGGCGGGCTATACCCAAACGCATTTCTTGCTGCGCCATGCACTCTCGTTGTTTGTGGCGTTTGTGGCCGCCTTGTTGGCGTTTCAAATTCCGCTCAACACGTGGGAACGCATTGCGCCGTGGGTGTTTGTGGTGTCCATCGTGTTATTGATTGCCGTGTTGATTCCGTTCATTGGCAAGTCCGTCAACGGCGCACGCCGATGGATTGGTTTGGGCTTCATGAACTTCCAACCGTCTGAACTGGCCAAGTGGGGGGTGTTGCTGTATGCCGCCAACTACATGGTGCGCAAGATGGATGTGAAAGAAAACTTCTTTGCGGCGGTCACGCCCATGGGTGTGGCGGTGACGGTGGTGGGTTTGCTCTTGCTGTCAGAGCCTGACATGGGTGCCTTCATGGTGATTGCCGTGATCGCCATGGGCATTTTGTTTTTGGGCGGTGTCAATGCCCGCATGTTCTTTTTGATTGCAACCGCCTTGGTGGGTGTTTTTGGTTTGATCATCGCCACGTCGGAGTGGCGTCGTGAACGCATCTTTGCCTACCTTGATCCGTGGAGCATGGAGCATGCGTTGGGCAAGGGCTACCAGCTGTCGCACTCGCTGATTGCGATTGGTCGTGGTGAAATTTTTGGTGTCGGACTAGGCGGCAGTGTCGAAAAACTGCACTGGTTGCCTGAAGCGCACACCGACTTTTTGATGGCCGTGATTGGTGAAGAGTTTGGCTTTGTGGGCGTCGTGGCCATCATTGCTTTGTTCATGTGGCTGACGCGTCGCATCATGTACATCGGTCGTCAAGCGATTGCCATGGACCGCGTGTTTGCAGGCTTGGTCGCACAGGGCGTCGGCATTTGGATTGGCTTTCAGTCTTTCATCAACATGGGGGTGAATTTGGGGGCCTTGCCCACCAAGGGGTTGACCTTGCCGTTGATGAGTTATGGCGGTTCTGCGATTTTGTTGAACTTGATTGCCATTGCCGTGGTGCTGCGTGTGGACTTTGAAAACCGTGTGGTCATGCATGGAGGTCGCTTATGAGCATGACCCCACGCACGGCCCTCATCATGGCAGGTGGCACCGGTGGCCACATCTTCCCAGGCTTGGCAGTGGCTGAAGCCTTGCGCGCCCAAGGTTGGCATGTGCATTGGTTGGGTGCCCCTGAGCCCAGCATGGAAAGCCAACTGGTGCCGCCGCGTGGCTTTGTGTATGAGACCGTCGCCTTTGGTGGTGTGCGTGGCAAGGGTGCCAAAACCTTGGCGCTGTTGCCTTTCAAATTGTTGCGAGCCTTCTGGCAAAGCTGGTGCGTGGTGCGTCGCGTCAAGCCCGATGTGGTGGTGGGCCTCGGGGGCTATATCACCTTTCCCGCCGGCATGATGGCGGTGTTGTGCGGCAAGCCGTTGGTCTTGCACGAACAAAATTCAGTGGCGGGCATGGCCAACAAAGTGTTGAGTGGGGTGGCAGACCGTGTGTTCAGCGCCTTCCCCCATGTGTTGCCCAAGGCCGAGTGGGTGGGGAACCCCATGCGCGATGGTTTTGTGAACCAGTCTGAACCTGCCCAACGCTTTGCCGATCGCACAGGCCCATTGCGCGTGTTGGTGGTGGGTGGCAGCTTGGGCGCGCAAGCGCTCAACACCGTGGTGCCCCAAGCCTTGGCCAAGATGCCACATGACCAACGCCCCATCGTCACCCACCAAAGTGGTGCCAAACAAATTGACGCTCTGCGTGCCGCGTACGAAGACGCACGCGTGCAAGCCGAACTGACGCCGTTCATCGACGACACCGCCCAAGCCTTTGCCGATGCCGATGTGGTGATTGCCCGTGCCGGTGCCAGCACGGTCACTGAGTTGGCGGCGGTCGGCGCTGCTGCGATGTATGTGCCGTTCCCCCACGCGGTGGACGACCACCAAACCACCAACGCCCGCTTCGTCGTCGACGCAGGCGGCGGTTGGTTGATACCACAACACGAATTGAAAGCCCAAGACTTGGCAGACCGTTTGCAGTTCATGACACGCCGCACTTTGTTGGCTTGTGCCGAAAAGGCCTATGCCGTGCGTCAAGTCGAAGCCGTCAGCCAAGTGGTGGCCGCTTGCGAGCAGCTCGCAGCGAAGGGAAAACACAAATGAAACACGCCATTCGTCACATCCATTTCGTCGGCATCGGCGGCGCAGGCATGAGCGGCATCGCCGAGGTGCTGTTGAACTTGGGCTACGTCATCTCGGGCTCTGACTTGTCCGACAGCGCCGCCTTGAAGCGCTTGCAAAGCTTGGGCATCCAAACCCATGTGGGCCATGACGCCCAACACATAGCGGGCGCCGATGCGGTGGTCACCTCCACCGCGGTGCATGCCGACAACCCCGAAGTGGTGGCTGCACATGCCAAGCTGATTCCTGTGGTGCCACGCGCGGTGATGTTGGCCGAGTTGATGCGCCTCAAAACAGGGGTGGCGATTGCTGGCACGCACGGCAAAACCACCACCACCAGTTTGGTGGCCAGTGTGTTGGCCGAAGCTGGCATGGACCCCACGTTTGTGATCGGCGGCAAGCTCAACAGCGCAGGCGCCAATGCCAAGCTGGGCTCGGGTGACTACATCGTGGTGGAAGCCGACGAGTCCGATGCCTCGTTCTTGAACCTCTTGCCCGTGATGGCTGTGGTGACCAACATTGATGCGGACCACATGGACACCTATGGCCATGACTTCAACAAGTTGAAGGGCGCCTTCATCGAGTTCTTGCACCGCATGCCGTTCTATGGCGCGGCGATTCTGTGTACCGACGATGCGGCCGTGCGCAGCATCTTGCCCGAGGTGTCACGCCCCATCACCAGCTATGGCTTCAACGAGGAAGCCCAAGTGCGCGCGGTGAATGTGCGCGCTGACAACGGCCGCATGTGTTTCACCGTGCAACGCCGCAATGGCGTGACCTTGCCCGACCTGGACATCACGCTCAACTTGGCTGGCGAACACAACGTGCTCAATGCCTTGGCTGCCATCGCGGTGGCGGTGGAGTTGAACGTGCCCGATGCCGCTTTGCAAAAAGCCTTGGCCGAGTTCAAAGGCGTGGGCCGTCGCTTCCAACGTCACGGCGACGTGGCCGCGAAGAACGGTGGCGCGTTCACCCTCATCGAAGACTATGGCCATCACCCCGTTGAAGTGGCGGCGACGTTGGCCGCTGCACGTGGTGCGTTCCCGGGTCGCCGTTTGGTGTTGGCGTTTCAGCCGCATCGCTACACCCGCACACGTGACTGCTTTGAAGACTTCGTGGCAGTCATGGGGCGTGCCGATGTGCTGTGGCTGTCCGAAATTTATGCCGCAGGCGAAACCCCGATTGCGGCGGCCGATGGCCGTGCACTGTCGCGTGCCATGCGTGTGGCGGGTCACGAAGCTTTGGTGTTTGTGGACGACATTCAAAACATGGCCCAGGTCATTGCCGACAACGCCCAAGACGGCGATGTGGTGATGTGCATGGGCGCAGGATCGATTGGCCAAGTGCCAGCCAAGGTGCTGGCGTTGGTGCAACAACGTAAGAGCTGAGCTATGACCTTCCATCTTCCAACCGCCAAAGTCGCTGTCCTCATGGGTGGCCTGTCTGCCGAACGCGATGTGTCCCTCATGTCGGGCAACGGTGTGCTCACGGCTTTGCAAAGCAAGGGCGTCAACGCCACCGCGTTTGACCCCGCTGAGCGCAGCTTGGACGAACTCAAGCGCGAAGGCTACACGCATGCCTTCATCGCCTTGCATGGCCGCTACGGTGAAGACGGCGCCGTGCAAGGTGCGTTGGAGTTGTTGGGCATTCCCTACACAGGTAGTGGCGTGATGGCCTCGGCCATGGCGATGGACAAAGTGATGACCAAGCGCGTGTGGAGTGCGGTGGGTTTGTCGACACCCGGCTATGTGTGGCTGTCCCCCGAAGACCAAACCACAGACAACATCCAAGCGATTCCTGCCAAGCTCGGCTTGCCGTTGATCGTCAAGCCACCCCGCGAAGGTTCATCCATCGGCATGAGCAAGGTCACACAAGCGAGCGACATCAACGCCGCCGCTGAGTTGGCCACGAAGTACGACCCCGACTTGTTGGCAGAAGAATTCATCACCGGCGAAGAGCTGACCTGCCCGATCTTGGGCAACGGCCCCCATGCCCGTGCCTTGCCCGTGGTGCGTATTGCCGCCCCCGATGGTGCCTATGACTACAACCACAAGTACTTCACGGACGACGTGAAGTACCACTGCCCCAGTGGCTTGCCTGAGGCCGAAGAGCAAGAGATTCAACGTTTGGTGGTCGCGGCATACCGCGCCTTGGGGTGCCGTGGCTGGGGTCGCGCCGACATCATGCTGCGTGCGTCGGACCGCAAGCCGTTCTTGTTGGAAATGAACACATCCCCCGGTATGACCAGCCATTCGTTGGTGCCCATGTCGGCACGTGCCGCAGGCATCAGCTACGAAGACTTGTGCTTGATGTTGTTGGAAAGTGCCACGCTTGACCATCCCGGAGGCCCGAAAGCCGTATGACCACGCGCTACACCCACATGCGACCCCGACCTGAGGTGAATGCCTCGGTGCCGGTGCCGCTCGACGTCAAGCTCATGCACATGGCGGCTTCGCTCATGGTGGTGGGTTTGGTCGTGGGTGCATTGCTGGGCGGCGTGTGGGCTTTGGTGCAGTTGCCCGCGTTTGCGCTGCGCGGCATCACAGTGAAGGGGGATGTGGAGCACAACAACGAAGTGACGTTGCGTGCCAATGTGGTGACCAAGTTCACAGGCAATTTTTTCACCGCCGATTTGGCCCGTGTGCGCAGTGCGTTCGAGAGCGTGCCTTGGGTGCGACTGGCCTCGGTGCAGCGCGAGTTTCCCAATCGCTTGCGTGTGACTTTGCAAGAGCACAAGCCCGTGGCTTATTGGGGTGACGACGGTGAGCAGCGCATGGTCAACAGCTATGGCGAAGTGTTTGAAGCCAACGTGGGTGATTTGGATGACGACAAGATGCCGCGTTTGAGTGGGCCAGATAGCCAATCGCAACAGGTGTTGCAAATGTATTTGGCATTGCAACCCGCGTTCAAGACGTTGAGCTTGCCTTTGGATAGTTTGGTCTTGACCGATCGTGGCAGCTGGCGTGCCAAGTTGGCACATGGGGCGGTCATTGAGTTAGGGCGTGGGGGTGTGGACGACGTGATGGCACGCGTGCAGCGTGTGTCGCAAACACTGGCGCAGGTGACGAGCAAATTGGGCCGCAAAGTGACGGCCATTGAGTCTGCAGATTTGCGACACGACAACGGTTATGCGCTTCGTTTGCGCGGAGTGAGCACGCAAGACGTGTCTGCCAAACGCTAACGAACACAGAGAGAAGTAGAGAAAGAACGAGGCTGTTATGGCAAAAGATTACAAAGAACTGGTGGTCGGCTTAGACATTGGCACAGCCAAGGTCATGGTGGTCGTGGCCGAGGTGTTGCCCGATGGCGAACTCAAGCTCGCAGGCCTCGGTGTGGCACCCAGCAATGGTTTGAAGCGTGGCGTGGTGGTCAACATCGATGCGACGGTGCAAAGCATCCAGCAGGCGTTGAAAGAAGCCGAGTTCATGGCGGATTGCAAAATCACGAATGTCTACACCGGCATCACGGGCAGCCACATCCGCGGCATCAACTCCACAGGCATGGTGGCCGTGAAAGACAAAGAAGTCACCGCCGCCGATGTGGCGCGTGTGGTGGAAACGGCCAAAGCCATCAACATCTCCACCGACCAACGTTTGCTGTTGGTGCAGCCGCAAGAGTTTGTGATTGACGGGCAAGACGTGCGCGAACCGATTGGCATGAGCGGCATCCGCTTGGAATCGAAAGTGCACATCGTCACGGGCGCGCAAAGTGCGGCCGAAAACATCATCAAATGCGTGCGTCGTTGCGGCTTGGATGTGGACCGTTTGATGCTCAACCCCTTGGCGTCGAGCCTGTCGGTGTTGACCGACGACGAGCGTGAGTTGGGCGTGGCGTTGGTGGACATTGGCGCAGGCACGACCGACGTGGCCATCTTCACCAATGGCGCAATTCGGCACACCGCGGTGATTCCAATTGCGGGTGACTTGATCACCAGTGACATCGCGATGGCCTTGCGCACGCCCACCAAAGACGCAGAAGAAATCAAAATCGAATCAGGCTATGCCAAACAGCTGTTGGCTGATCCAGACATTCAAGTGGAAGTGCCTGGCCTGGGTGACCGCACACCACGCATGTTGAGCCGTCAAGCATTGGCGGGGGTGATTGAACCGCGTGTGGAAGAAATCTTCTCGCTCGTTCAACAAGTGATTCGTGATTCAGGCTACGAAGAAGTGTTGTCGTCGGGCATTGTGCTCACAGGGGGCAGCGCGGTGATGCCGGGCATGGTCGAGTTGGGCGAAGACATTTTCTTGAAGCCCGTACGTCGCGGTGTCCCGCAATACAACAGCGCTTTGGCTGACATGGTGGCGCAGCCCCGTGCTGCCACGGTGATGGGTTTGTTGGCCGAGGCGGGCGTGGACCGTCAACGTGGCTTCAAAGTTTCACAAAAGAGTGGGTCGGTCAATTCGTTGATGGACCGTCTCAAAGATTGGTTTGTGGGGAATTTCTAAACATGATCTCTCACACCAAGCTTCACCTCGCACGCGGCAGTCCGCCGCAACGACCGCACAGGCATCGACGATGTCGATTCTGTGCCGCTCACGCGCCACCCTCATAGAAGGAGCGCGATGAACCAAAAGCAAAAAACAAACAAACGACTTAGGCAACTGCAAATTTTTAGATTAGGAGAAACATCATGAGCATCGAAATGATCGAAGTTGAAGCCTTCAACTCAGGCACCCAAATTAAAGTCATTGGCGTGGGTGGCGGCGGCGGTAACGCTGTGGAACACATGATCAGCTCTGGCGTTCAAGGCGTGGAGTTCGTTTGCGCGAACACCGACGCACAAGCCTTGCGCGTGAGCAATGCGCACAAAGTGATTCAACTCGGCTCTACCGGCCTCGGCGCAGGCAGCAAGCCAGAGCGCGGCCGTGAAGCGGCTGAAGCGGCGATTGACGACATCCGTTTGGCGCTGGAAGGCACCAACATGTTGTTCGTCACCGCTGGCATGGGTGGTGGTACAGGCACGGGCGCTGCCCCTGTGGTGGCCCGTGTGGCACGTGAGATGGGCATCTTGACCGTTGGCGTGGTGACCAAGCCTTTCGAATTCGAAGGCAGCCGTCGCATGAACAACGCCGAGACAGGCTTGGCTGAACTCGAAGCCAACGTCGACTCACTGATTGTGGTGTTGAACGAAAAACTGATGGACGTGTTGGGCGAAGACGCCAGCCAAGACGAAGCCTTTGCATTTGCCAACGACGTGTTGAAAAACTCGGTCGGTGGTATTGCCGAGATCATCAACGTCGAAGCTTTGGTGAACGTCGACTTTGAAGACGTGCGCACCGTGATGAGCGAAACAGGTAAAGCCATGATGGGCACGGCAGTGGCCAATGGCCCAGACCGTGCACGCATCGCGGCTGAGCAAGCTGTGGCTTGCCCGTTGCTCGAAGGCGTGGACATGTCGGGTGCCAAGGGCGTGTTGGTGTTGATCACCGCAGCCAAGGGCGGCCTGAAGTTGTCCGAGTCGCGCGAAGCCATGAACACCATCCGCAAGTTCGCTTCACCAGATGCACACGTGATTTACGGCACGGCTTACGACGAAAGCTTGGGCGACCAAATTCGCGTCACTGTGGTGGCCACCGGTTTGGCTGGCAGCCGCCGTGCGGCACCTCAGTTGCAAGTGTTGCGCACAGGTACGGACGGCGTGGGTTTTCCCACCACGCAAGCACCTAACGCATCGCCCGCAGGTGTGTTGGCCGCTGCCACTGGCGGTTTGGCTGGTTTGGCTGCAGGCTTTGGCATGGGCTCAACCGCTGGACAACCTAACTACGATGCGATGACTGCGCCGGCCGTTTTCCGCAACAACCGCACCTCTGCTGCAGCCAAGGTCGATGCTTTGTCTTCTGGCGGTATGGACGACTACGAAATCCCAGCCTTCTTGCGCAAGCAAGCCGATTGAGATTCATTAATCACCGCGATTAAATAAGTGAATCACCTCTGCGGAGGGGATTCACTAAAATCTTCCTGTGCTTAAACAAAGAACCCTTCAATCGCTCACCAAAGCGGTGGGTGTCGGTCTTCACAGCGGTCAACGCGTGGAGCTGACACTGCGACCCGCGCAACCCGACACGGGCATCGTGTTCCGTCGGGTGGATTTGCCGCAGCCCGTCGATATTCCCATCACGGCGACCGCTGTGACGGATACGCGTTTGGCGTCGACCATTTCCAATGGCAGTGCGAAGGTGTTCACGGTGGAGCATTTGATGTCGGCCTGTGCGGGCTTAGGCATCGACAACCTCTACATCGACATCACGGCGGAAGAAGTGCCCATTCTTGATGGCTCGGCTTCGTCGTTTGTGTTCTTGCTGCAAAGCGCGGGCATCGTGGAGCAAAACGCCCCCAAGCGTTTCATCCGTGTGTTGAAGACAGTCGAAGTGCGTGAAGGCGAGGGTGCCAACGTGAAGTGGGCACGCTTGGACCCCCACCACGGCTACAAGCTCAGCTTTGAAATTGATTTCCGTCATCCCGCGGTGGACTCCACAGGCCAAAGCGTGGTGTTCGATATGGATACAGATGTGTACACGCGTGACATTGCACGCGCCCGCACGTTTGGTTTCACACGCGATGTGGAAATGATGCGCGCCAATGGCCTCGCCTTAGGCGGTGGTTTGGACAATGCCATCGTGATGGATGACTACAAAGTTTTGAACAGCGATGGCTTGCGCTATGACGACGAATTTGTGAAACACAAAATCCTCGACGCCATGGGCGACCTGTATTTGATTGGCAAGCCTTTGCTCGCTTCGTATGTGGCTTTCCGTTCGGGTCATGCCATGAACAATGTGTTGTTGCGTGCGTTGCTTAGCCAGCCAGATGCTTATGACGTCGTGAGCTTTGACGATGCACGCAAAGCACCTCCGGGTTTGGCGCAGCTAGCGCCGGCTTGGTAACCACGTTTTCACCCACCCCACATGAGGCCCGTGCCGGGATGAGATAGCAGATGTATCACATTCCCACGGCTTACCTCATCATTGGGTTGCTTTACATCTTTCTTCCCATCGTCGTGTGGTTGGTGCTCAAGCACCAAGCCTCTGGCACGATTTGGCTCTGGTGCGTGGGGAGTGGCATTTTGGCCATTGGCATGCTGTTGATTGCGGGAAGGGCCGCATTGCCCATGTGGCTGACTTACCCCGTTGCGAACATTTTTGCTTGGATTGGCATTTTGATGCAGGCGACGGCGTTGCGTCACGTGCTTCAAAAAAACTGGCGGATGAAATGGTCGGTTCTCTTGGTGGTGGTGTGGGCTGTGGGCTTTGAGTACTTCCGGGTGGCGCTGGACAATGACCAATTTCGCTTTGCTTGGGCAACCACATTGTTCGTTGGCGTTTTTTTCTACATCGCCTATTTGGCATGGCAAATTTCGCTCCGACATGAGTTGAGAAGTGGACGTTGGTTGTCGGTGGCGTACCTCTTGGCTGGTGGTGCCTTGCTGCTGCGCGTTTGTCGTGTGCTGTTGGGAATTGCTGAGCCCGATGTTGTGACGCAAGGGGTAGACAGTGTGCTCACGGTCATCAGTGGTTTGTTGGTATCTGTGATTGGCAGTTTTACGTTTGTCAGCATGTTTTTAGAACGTGCAGCAAAACATGAAATTGTGAACACCGAAAAACGCATTCGCCAAGAAGAGAGTGCTCGCTTGGGCGAGCAAATTGCACAGCTCGAACGGCAGCGCACCTTGGGCGCCATGTCGTATTCATTTGCACATGAGTTGAGCCAACCTTTGACGGCGATTTTGATGGACACGCAAGCGATCAAAACCAGTTTGCAAGCAAGCCCAGTCGACTTCAAAGAAGTTGCAGCTTCGGTGGAAGAGGTGGCGTGCAGTGCCAATAGAACGGTTCAATTGATTGAACGAATTCGTAATTTCATTCGACCCACACACCATGCTTATGCGTATGTCGATATGAAAGTGCTGGTGCACGACGTGCAACACCTTTTGATGCACGACATACGCACCCATCGCGTGAGTTTTGCATGGGATTTTGATGAAGCCACATGTGGGGTGCATGGTGACAAGGTGCAACTGTCACAAATCATTTTGAATGTGTATCGCAACGCCATTCAAGCCATGGTGGAGAGCCCTCAGCGTCACATCGATGTGGCGTTAGAGCGGGATGGACAGCGCGTGGTTTTGCGCGTGCATGACAGTGGCCCCGGTCTTCAAGAGGACATGAAGGACCGACTGGGGCGTCCCTTTGTGACCACCAAGGCGGACGGGTTAGGGGTTGGTTTGTCCATTTCAAAAACCATTGCAGAAATGCACAACGGAAGTTTGAGTGTCACCAATGCGGTGGATGGAGGTGCTTTGGTTGAGCTGAATTTGCCAGCGGTGGATGGCTGAGCCAACGGATCAACGGCTTCGTCCGCTTTTGTACATGCCACTGGTGCTGCGCTGCAGTTCGGTGGCGGCCGCGAGCTTGGCCATGGAGTGACCTGCATGTGCATGGGTGATCGCAATGCCTAAGGCATCGGCTGCATCCGGCCCTGGCAAGCCTGGCAAGTTGAGCAGGCGTTTCACCATCTCTTGCACCTGTTCTTTTTTCGCCAAACCATGGCCTGCCACCGCTTGCTTCATTTGCAAAGCGGTGTATTCGGCCACCGATAGGTTGCAGGTGGCCAAGGCAGTGATGCAAGCGCCGCGTGCTTGACCCAGTAGCAGCGTGGCTTGTGGGTTGACGTTGACAAACACAATCTCTACCGCAGAGGTGTGAGGTTGGTAGCGATCCACCACTTCGTGAATGCCATCAAACAACACCTTCAAACGCTGGGCCAAATTGCCTTGGGCTTCTTTGTTGGTTTTGATGGTGCCACTGGCCACATACAGCAATTGATTGCCGTGCTTTTCCACCACGCCGAAGCCGGTGGTCCGCAAGCCGGGGTCAATGCCAAGAATGCGCATTCAGGGTAACTGTGCGCTGCCCATGCGCATCAAAATAATTTCGGTTCGACCCGCCAGGTATTCAGACTGCGGGAACTTTTGGTAGTGCTTGGGGCGCGGCAACATGACGGCCAAGCGACCTGCCTCCCAAGGGGTGAGTTGTGCGGCGGGTTTTTGAAAGTAGTGTTGTGCTGCGGCTTCTGCGCCAAAGATGCCTTCGCCCCATTCGACATGGTTGAGGTAAATCTCAAGGATACGTTGCTTGCCCAACACACCTTCGAGCATCAAGGTCAGCACAAACTCTTGACCTTTGCGAATGAAGGTGCGCTCGCCTGACAAAAACAAATTCTTTGCCAATTGTTGGGTGATGGTGGAGCCGCCGACGACTTTGGGCATGGATTTGCCTTGCGCTTTTTTGCTGGCTTGTAGCTCGGCCTTGGCATTTTTCGCCCATGCCTTTTCAATCGCATCCCATTGCACACCATCGTGTTGCGCAAAGATGTCATCTTCAGACGCAATCACCGCGCGTTTGAGGTTGTTGGAGATTTGGGCATAAGGCACCCAGTCTTGCCGCCAACGCAAACGGTCTTTGGTGCTGACGATGCGCCAAGCTTCTGAACGTTCAAACGAGGTGGACTCGGGCGCTACGCGCGCCATGACGGCAATGCGCGCTAAGAAGAAAAATTGCAGCGCACACCACGCCACCAGCACCAGCAGCAACCAGCGTAACCCGGGACGAAAGCGTGTGGTGTTCATCGTGCTTCGCCGCCTTTGGTTTGCAAGGTGTTGTCACGGCTGAAGATGAAACGCGACACAACCGCCAATTGGTCTGCTTGTTTGCGCATCTCTTCTGTGAACTCGCCAAATGGCCCTGCGGCGGTGGCAATGGCTTGGGCGCGGCGGTCGAGGTCGGCCACGCCTGAGCTTTGCACCACCTCGGTCGCGAGCACACGGCCATCGGTGTTGACGGTGATGATCATGGTCAATTCGCCATAGAGTTTTTGGCCGCTGCTGGTGGCGGGGAAGTAGCGTGTGCCGCGGTCTTCAATCTTGCGTCGCAGTGTGTCGTAGTACAGCGCATAGGCCACTTGCTTGGTGGCAGGGCTCACATAGTGTTTGCGTGGGCGGGCATTGTCTTGGTTGATGCGTTCTTCAATCTCAGCCAGCAGCTTGAGCAGTTGCCGGCGTTTTTGCTCGATCGCGTCCTGCTCTGCTTTTGATTTTTGAGGCTGTGGTGGTGGCAATTGGGCGAGCACATGTTTCACTTGCGCCAACAGCAGCGATTGCTCTTTGCGCATCTGCGCCACTTGGCGCTGCATCGACTCCGTCATGTCGCCCAGCGAGGTGGTGGCCGCGGTGGGGAGCGGCGATGCGGCACGCCCCTCTTTGAGTTCACCACCGCCTGCCAATTGTGTTTGTGCCAAGGCTTGCGCTTTGTCAGGGGCCTCTGCCTTTGCACGGGTGTTGACCAAAATCACATCCAGCGGTGCATCGCTGAACAAGCGGTCAAAGCGCTCAGGTGCCGCAATGCGCAGCGTCAACAGTGCGCCATGAAAGACGAATGAAATGAACAAGGCCTTTTGCAGCCTTGACCAATGCTTCCATGACAAACGCGAGAGCATCACGCGGTTGTTCCTTCCGCCGTGGGTGCCTCGTTCACGTCCATGGCTAACGCGATGGGGCCTGCGGCGCTGTCGTCTTCGTCGTCCGTCATTTCGGCCTCTTCGGCGCTGGTGGGGGCATCGACTTCGAGCAAGTGCAACAGATGGCCGCTGATGTCGAGGCTGATGTCGTCCACCTCACCCAAGCGCAGTTGTACGTGTGCGCCGCGTGGCAAATCACCCCCACCCAACACGGGCAAGACCAAGGGCAAGTTGTCAGCACGCGCCATGGGCGGTTGGCCCGGGAAGGCTTTGAACACCGTGGCGCTGAGCTCGGTGATGTGGTTCTGCTTCAAGTACTGCAGCGTCCAAAAACGCTCCATGCCGTTTTGGTAGGCGTTGTACGCACCATAGGCACCATCAAACGCAGAGATGATAGAAAACAGTTCGGCATCTTTGGGCTTGAACGGGGCCGCCAAAGCGGCGGTGCTGCCGTGTTTGGCGCAGGCAATGATTTGCCATTGGTTGACGAGGTCGGTGTAGCGGCGCAACGGCGATGTGCTCCAGGCGTAGCTGGGCACGCCAATGCCCGCGTGTGGCAAAGCCTTGGTGCCCATGCGTACTTTGACGCCAGGCAACAAGCTCGCTTGGCTGCGGTAAATGCCGGGCACGCCCAGCTCAGCCATCCAGTTGCCCCAAGTGCTGTTGGCCAAGATCATGGCCTCGGCCACCATCAAGTCCAGCGGCGCACCGCGTTGACGGATGCTGATGAGCACCTGCTCATGACCTTGAGGTTCTTGCCCCTCGTTGCCAACGAGGCGGAAGTTGTAGTCGGGACGGTTGAAGTTTTCGGGTTTGCCGCGTACCACTTCGCGCTGGGCTTTGAGGTGCTGGGCCAAGCGAAACAGGAACGCGAGCTGCACGCGTGGCATGGCAGGCTCGACCGTGCCTTGCGCGTGCGTGAAGTTGGCGTCGTTCAACCAAGCTTCGGTGACGATGGCGTCGAGCTGGTCGTGGCGCAAGTTGGCCGCGATGGGCACGCGTTCCACGCGTGTTTCTGTGGTTTGCAAGGCGAGGGTGGCTTCGTCAAATGTGGCGTACAGCGACACGGCGGGGCAGTCGCGTCCTTCTTGCAAGGTGTAGGTTTGCACCACGTCGTCGGGCAACATGGTGATTTTGTAGCCCGGCATGTAGACGGTGGACAAGCGCTGGCGACCCAGCTGGTCAATCGCATCACCGGGCTTCAACGCCAGCGCAGGGGCCGCGATGTGAATGCCCAGCGTGACTTTGCCTGTGCCCAAGCCTTGCACCGACAAGGCGTCGTCAATCTCGGTGGTGTGCGAGTCGTCAATCGAATACGCCTGCACGTTGGCCAGTGGCAATGCGTCTGCAATCGCGGGGGCTTGCAAGTTAGGAAAGCCTGTGCCCTTGGGAAAATTGTCAAACAAAAAGCGCTGCCAATGGAACTGGTACGCCGAGGTGATGGCACCTGCTTTTTGCAGCAAGGCGAGTGGCGCGGTTTGTGTGGTGCGCGCGGCTTCGACCACGGCTTTGTATTCGGGCGCGTTCTTGTCCGGCTTGAACAAGATTTTGTAGAGCTGCGTTTGAATGGGGGCAGGGCAAGTGCCTTGGCCCAACTCGGTCGCCCAGGCTTCGATTTGCGCTTGGATTTGTTTTTTCTTTTCGATGCCCGCGAGCGCTTGGGCAATCACCTCGGCAGAGGCTTTCTTGAAGCGGCCTTTGCCCGCACGGCGAAAGTAATGCGGGGCTTCGTACAGGCGAAGCAGCGCTGCCACTTGTTCGGTGAGGGGGGCTTGTGCGCTGAAGTACTCGCGGGCGAGGTCGGCAAAACCAAATTCGTCTTCGGGGGCGAATTCCCAAGCGAGGTCTAGCTCGATGGTGGTGCTCACAGCCTGCGCCTCGCGCATCAGGTCAGCGGGCGAGGGCTTCTCAAATTTGAGCAGCAAATTCGCGGCTTTCACTTTGACCCGTTTGCCGGATTCCAGCTCGATTTGGGCCGAGCTCTCCGCTTCGGAAAGGATGCGGCCCGTCTGGAATTTTCCAGCTTCTTCAAACAATGCGTACATGGGCGTCATTGTCCCATGCTCCACCTAGGCCGTTGGCTGCAAATCTAGAAATTCCAACAGCTGAGGCAGGTACTGCTCGAAGTTGCTGATGGCATGGTCGCCACCGTCCATCACCACCTGTTGCGAGCCAGGGTAGCGTGCCGTCATTTCGCGCCAATCGAGCACTTCATCCCCTTGGGCGATGAGGGCCCAAATGCGCTCGGGGTGAGGCAGTGCGCCAACTTGCAAGGCGCGCAACTCATCCACAAACGCGGGGGCAAAGTAAAACCGCTCAGCGGGGTCGTGCCAAGCGGTTTGTTCCCCGATGTATTTGGCCAAGTCGCGTGCGGGGTCCACGGCGGGGTTGAGCAACGCCGCTTTGCAGTGGCGAAGCGCTGCCAGCCATGTGGCGTAAAAACCGCCCAACGATGAGCCGATGACAACCATGCGCTGCGCAGGCCAACCGGCGGTGCCCTCTGCAATCATGGCGGCGGCGGCTTGGGGTGAGGGCGGCAGTTGTGGGCACCACCAGGTGACGTGTGGAAACTGCGTGGCCATGAGGGCTGCGACCTGGCGCGCTTTGGTGGACTGTGGCGAGGAGCGAAACCCATGCAAGTACAGCACATGGGTGGTGGGTGAAAGTGTCGGCAGAGGTGTGGCTGATCGGGGCATGCCGAATGCTAGCAGTGCCGGTCTGGGGCACCCTGTGACAGGGGATAATCTGGCCCATGTCCACCGTCATCCACAAACCCAGCCCATTTCAGCGTTTGATGCCTTTGCTCAAAGGGTTTGATGGCCCGTTGGCATTTGGCATTTTCTTGTTGGCGTGTGCGGGCTTGTTGACCATGTACTCGTCAGGCTTTGCCAACGGTGCGCGTTTCTTTGATCATGGCCGCAATATGTTGATCGCGGGATTCATCATGTTTGTGGTGGCTCAAATTCCGCCCCAACGTTTGATGGCATTTGCCGTGCCGCTGTACACGGTGGGTGTGGCCTTGTTGGTGGCTGTGGCTTTGTTTGGGTTGACCAAAAAAGGCGCACGTCGTTGGTTGAATATTGGCGTGGTCATTCAACCGAGCGAAATCATGAAAATCGCGATGCCGTTGATGTTGGCATGGTGGTTTCAAAAGCGCGAAGGTCAGTTGCGTCCACTCGACTTTTTGGTGGCGGGTTTGTTGTTGATGGTGCCCGTGGGCCTGATCGTGCGTCAGCCAGATTTAGGGACCGCGATTCTTGTGTTGTCTGCTGGCATGGCTGTGATTTTTTTTGCAGGCTTGAGCTGGTGGCTCATCGTGCCGCCCATCCTCATGGGTGTGGTGGGGGTGGGCTTGGTGGTGTGGTTTGAGCCCACCTTGTGTGCCGATGGGTTCCGTTGGCCTATTCTGCATGACTACCAACAGCAACGCATTTGTACCTTGCTAGACCCATCGCGAGATCCGTTGGGCAAAGGCTTTCACATCATCCAAGGCATGATTGCGATTGGCTCAGGGGGCTTTTGGGGCAAGGGCTTCATGCAGGGCACGCAAACCCATTTGGATTTCATTCCTGAGCGCACCACCGACTTTGTGTTCGCCGCATTTGGCGAAGAGTTCGGCTTGGTGGGCAACTTGATGTTGATCGTGTCCTTCATCTTTTTGATACTGCGTGGCTTGGCCATTGCGGTGGAAGGCCCCACGCTGTTTGCCCGTTTGTTGGCGGGCAGCGTGACTTTGAGTTTCTTCATCTATGCCTTTGTGAACATGGGCATGGTCAGCGGCATGTTGCCAGTGGTGGGCGTGCCGTTGCCTTTCATCAGTTATGGCGGCACCGCCATGGTGACGCTGGGCTTGGGCTTAGGGATATTGATGTCGGTGGCCAAGGCCAAACAATTGGTGCAGTCATAATTCGCGCATGATTTCACGCGAACCCACCCTTGAGCGATTGGCCATTGCCCGTCAACTGTTGTTAGAGCCTTTTGGTTTGGACGAAACCGACTTGGCCAAAACGCTGGCCGAAATCAAAGCGCACAAGGTCGATGAAGCCGATTTGTACTTTCAATACACCCGTGCCGAAGGCTGGAGTTTGGAAGAGGGCATTGTCAAAACTGGCTCCTTCAGCATCGACCAAGGTGTGGGTGTGCGCGCGGTGAGTGGTGAGAAAACCGCCTTCGCGTATTCCGACGACATTTCCAAAGCTTCCTTGATGGATGCTGCGCGCACGGTGCGCACCATTGGCGCAGCGGCCAAAGGCGGGCGCGTCAAAGTGCCCACGCGCAAAGTGGCGTCAAGCCGTTCTTTGTATGGCGGCTTGGACCCCATTTCTTCGCTCAACAGCACCGAAAAAGTCGAGCTGCTCGGTCGTGTCGAACACATGGCCCGCGCCAAAGACCCGCGTGTGATTCAGGTCATGGCGGGTTTGGCCAGTGAATACGACGTGGTGATGGTGGTGCGTGCCGATGGCACCTTGGCGGCCGATGTGCGCCCCCTCGTGCGCTTGAGCGTGACCGTGATCGCCGAACAAAACGGCCGTCGTGAAGTGGGCTCTGCCGGTGGCGGCGGCCGCTTTGGCTTGGACCATTTTGACGATGCGCTGGCGCAAAGCTATGTGGACGAAGCGGTGCAATGCGCCCTCACCAACCTCGATGCACGCCCCGCCCCAGCGGGCGAGATGAGTGTGGTGTTGGGCCCCGGTTGGCCCGGCATTTTGTTGCACGAAGCCATCGGCCACGGTTTGGAAGGTGACTTCAACCGCAAAGGCTCCAGCGCGTTCAGTGGCCGCATTGGCCAACGTGTGGCCGCCAAAGGCGTGACGGTTTTGGATGACGGCACCATTCCTGATCGCCGTGGTTCACTCAATGTGGACGACGAAGGCAACCCCAGCCAACGCAATGTGTTGATTGAAGACGGCATCTTGAAGGGCTACATCCAAGACGGCATGAATGCCCGCTTGATGGGTGTCAAGCCCACGGGCAACGGCCGTCGCGAGAGCTATGCCCATGTGCCCATGCCGCGCATGACCAACACCTACATGTTGGGGGGTGACAAGTCGCCAGAAGAAATTGTGTCCAGCTTGAAAAAAGGCTTGTATGCCGTGAACTTTGGGGGCGGCCAAGTGGACATCACCTCAGGCAAGTTTGTGTTCTCGGCCAGCCAAGCGTTTTGGGTGGAGAACGGCAAGATTCAATACCCCGTCAAAGGCGCCACCTTGGTGGGCAATGGCCCCGACGCACTGACGCGCGTGAGCTTGATTGGCAATGACATGAAGCTCGATCCCGGTGTGGGCACCTGCGGCAAAGAAGGCCAAAGCGTGCCGGTGGGGGTGGGGCAACCGACCTTGCGCATTGATGGTTTGACCGTCGGTGGAACAGCCTAAACGCCCCGCGTAAACCCTAGCGCTTTGTCAGCAAACTGCCAGATTCCCTGTGCTACATTCCAACCCATGAGTTCAGCCCGTTTTTACTTTGCCTACTTTTTTATCTCACGCCCCCACGGCGGTCGAGAGATCTGAACGTAGCCCAAACGCTCTGAACTCCCAAACCAACCGCCGGACCCCCGGCGGTTTTTTTTTGCCAAATTCTTAAATCACTTTTTTTCAAACTTCAGGACGAGACCATGAAAACGAACACCAGTTATCCAAGCCACGTTGAACACACCAGTCAAACCGACGATCAACGTATCAAGGACATCACCGTGCTACCTCCTCCCGAACATTTGATT
>Ga0228700_1000712_pt1 | contig 26902 bp, 37 predicted proteins | sample McNCre317_Aug_MG_FD_178019 | JGI IMG/M metagenome (GOLD analysis project Ga0228700, IMG submission 178019) | Freshwater microbial communities from McNutts Creek, Athens, Georgia, United States - 3-17_Aug_MG | ecosystem: Environmental > Aquatic > Freshwater > Creek | place: USA: Georgia...
CGAAGCCGGATGACAGGCCCTGCACATGCAGCCCTCAAGACAGCCCGCCAGAGCCGTGCGCCAAGCAGTACGCGGCCAGCGAATGCATGTGCCTGACCACCGCCGCGCGTGCGGGTGGGGCCTAACGACTAGGTTAAGGCGGGTCCGACAGCGCGCAGCGCTGTTGGGCCTCGCCCTTGAACCGCCAGTTCGGCCTGTAGCCGAAGCGAAAGGATGATATGACCAAGCACTGCCCAGGATGCAGCCACCCGACGATATGCCGCACGCATGGTTGCGGAGCCGAAGAGGCGCGGCGAAACAAGGCGACCCTGAAGGCCCCCAGCGACGCTGCGCGCTCAATCGCCAAGGCGCTGAACCTGCCCAAGAACACCGTGGCGTTCACTCTCAGCATGCGCGTCGGCGAAGCAGCCAAGCTGGTAGTGGAAACGCAGCCCGGCCAAGAGGAGGGAAAGCAACTGGCCGCGATCCTGCAGCACTACCGAATTCAAGAGATTGAAGGGCCTAACGCCGAGTTGAGCCCGCCGAGCCCCATGGGCGAGGTCGGCTTGAACGAGAGGTTAGGCCGATCACTGCTGCACAACCTGCGAACGCTTGGCACGGAGCATTCTGATTTCAGCGTCGGCGACGAGGCTGCGGACGAGATCGTGCGCCTGAGCTGCGCGGTCGAGTTGCTGATGGTTGGCCTCAAGCAAGTGTCCACGCGGCCAGCAGAGGAATCCGCCTTCATCGCCGAGGTGTTTTTGAAAAACGCGAAGGACAGATACGGGGTGCGCATCGTATGACAGAGGCACAGATCCTCCGCGAAGAGTTTGCGCGTCTGAGGCGCGATTTTCTTGCCTTTGCTCAGGCTCAGGACACTTGGGCCAACGAACGCCGATGGCGCGGCGATGAGGCTGGCATGCGCCTGCATTGCGAGGTGCGCGAAGCCTACAGGTCTGCCGCTCACTGCCGTTCGCCGGCGAGGGTCCGCTCGATGGGCGTGTTGTGGTGCACCGAGACGAACGGGGCGAGCTGCTGGCCCCACCACCAGCAGCACCCGAAGGAGTGAAGCATGGGCTTCAAGTTCAACCTTGGCGAGAAGGTGACCGTGGAAGTGAGCGGCGAGACCGGCGAAGTGCTGGGCCGCGCCGAATACACGACGGCCGCCAACAACTACCTCATCCGCTACCGCTGCGCCGATGGCCGCGCCGTGGAAGCGTGGTGGCAGGAGGACGCGCTGCGCACCGCGGCCTGATGCAGCGGCGGTGGCCTGCCTGGGCTGCTGCCAGTGCACCACAACGTTCGAGCTAAGCCGCCGAAGGTCGGCTTGAGCGAAGGGTTAGGGCGCTGGTGGAGAAACTAGGAGAACGTGGTGAGCAAAGGAATGACATGGGCGCTGACCGACCACCTATGCAAAGGGTGCGGCGGGCGGGTACTACGGTGCGTGAGCGGGGGCGGCCCGACTGGCGGCGGCAACCCGATATGGAAGTGCGCCGACTGCGGTAAGGCTGCGGCAGCGATGGGGCCGGAAGTGCTGTGCTGGTGCGGCTACAGCCACAAGCACAACCACAACGCGACGGCCTACGTGTGCCAGCCGTTCACGGTGCTGGAGGCCAAGCCCGAACTGCTGGCCGCGTTCCAGGCTTGCGGCTGCGATCCGAAGCGAGGCGGCGAAGTGGGAATCATGCTGGAGCGTGACCTACAGGCCGTGATGCGCGGTGCGCCCTAACGCAAAGTTGACCGGCCCGAGCGAACACAAAGGACACACCGAATGAGCACTGACGACACGAACGCAGCCCGTCGAGGGTCCGGGTCGAACGACCTGTTAGGCGTTGCGTCCGAAGCGCACAAGCTGACAGACCGCCAGATTGCCGACATGGCGTTTGCAGTGCTGCGAGAGCACAACGACAACCGGCTTTGGCGTGCGCTGACCTATGACAGCGGACCCTATGACGTGACCACCCCAACATTGGCGCTATGCCACCTGGCGCGGGTGTTCTTTGCAGCCGGGGTTGCTGCCGCACTGGCTGGCTGCGTGGACATGGTGCAGCCACCCGACATTGCTGTGGCCGAGGAACTGTGCGCCAAGCGCGGGGGCTATTCGCACGCCCAGCGCTGGGAGCGTGGCACGGTCCTGGATATTACCTGCAAGGACGGCACGCAACTGCAAGTGCGCGTGCCGAAGAAGGGTTGACCGTGTTGATACTGAAGGACGAGATTCGCACCGCCCGCAAGTTCTACGATTGCGACGCGAGCGCGGCGTGGAACAACTACGGCCCGCCGCGCGATGAACTGCCGCCAGATGACCGCCTAATCCTTGAAGGCGCGCAGGCGGACAAATGGAAGATCAGGCCGGGCCAGCGATACCGCTGCATCGTGTTCCGCGATGGGCGCGAACTGGTGACGCAGCGCACCAGGCTGGATATGGATGCGCTGTGCCATCGGCACGAGTTGTATGACGACGCCTAACTAGCAGTTATCCGAACCATGAAAAGTCGCCGCCATCACCATAGCCGTTGGCACCACTGCAACACGCCCGAGGCCCTGCGCCGCCGACGTGCAGCGGCGGACGCCAGGCGCGAGGCATTGGCCGCGACTCTGCCGCCTGCCTATGAGCCGCCCGCCTGGATGATGGCGGGGCTGTGGTGCGGTTTCATGGCGCGCTCACCGGCCAGGCCCTGAGCAGCGACCGAACGTCGGCAGCGTGAGACTCAGCCGCGTCGATAACTGCTCGATACTCCCGCAGTACAGATACAATATTCCCATGCACCCAAGCCCCCAGCGACTTCGTGAGTTGTTGACCTATGACCCAGATACGGGAGAACTGCGCTGGCGAGATCGACCAGTGAGCGACTTTCGATGGCCGTGGACACACGCCCAATTCATGCGCACGATGGCTGGCAAATTGGCAGGCACAGTTGGCGCGAATGGGTATCTCTACATTAGGCACAAAGCCCAAAATCTCCTTGGGCATAGAGTCGCATGGGCTATTCACTTTGGCTCCTACCCTGAAGACCGAATTGATCACATCGACGGAGACAAAACAAACAACCGATTGCACAACTTGCGCGACGCAACTGCATCTATCAATTCGCAAAATATCAAGCGCGGCAGAGGAAAGGTTGGACTTCTCGGTGTTTGCCATGTGCCAAGAAACAAGACGAACCCGTATCAAGCATTCATTGCTATTGGAGGCGTTTCGCGCGGACTTGGCGTCTACAAGACGGCGGAAGAAGCACACGAGGCGTACCTGCATGCAAAACGTCGGCTGCATGCCGGGTGCACTATCTGATCACTTTTGGCCAACTGGCTTGCAATTGTCTGAGGCGAGAAGCGAGGTCTTCAGCGTCTTCGACAGTTTGTCGATAGTCAGACAGTAACGTTCCAACCACGTCCCCAAGGGGTATACCGGGCTCTTGTCTGGTAGATCCGGGATCACTGGCGGCGCCACTGGCGGCGGCTGAACAGGTGACAGCGGCGAGCTGGTCGAGCACGCCGACAGTGCGGCGGTCAGCAGCAGCGCGAGCGGCCACCAGGGACGTGCGTTCGGTCGTGCGTGCATCGGTGGCCTCCTTGAGCCGTTGCTGCCAGGTCTGCTCGGTGCGGCGGTTGGCCTCGGATTGCGCCAGGGCGGCGCTGGCGGCGTTGGCGACGAGTTCGGCATGCTCTGCCTTCACCCGCGAGGTTTCGGCCCGCTGCTGCTCGAGCTGGCCGCTCATGCGCCAGTGCTCAAGCCGCGCTCCCGCGCCTGCAATGGCAAGCACCGCAGCGCCGGCCGCGACCCAGCGCACCCAGCCGAGGCCGAAAAGGTCGGCAACGCTCACGGCCGAGGCTCCAACACGCGCTGCGCCACGTTGGCGGCCGGGTAGCCCAGCATGGCCGCCAGCATCACCGTGACCCATGACTCGTCTGCAATGACGCCACGCCAGCGCAGCGCAGTTGCCAGCACCATCCCAAGGATGGCGACCCACAACTTGCGGCTGCCCCACTCGGCGTTCACTCGTCGCCTCCATCAGCACCGCCGCGCCAGATGTCCACAGCCAGCCTGATCATCCAGGCCACCAGCGGCAGCAGCAGCGACACGGCGAGGATGGCCAGCAGCGCGTCCATCAGCCGGTCACCCCGAGGGCGGCGACATCAGGCAGCGGGTGCCGGCCCTCGCAGACCGCGCGCTCAAGGTCGCGGCGCTTGACGATGCCGCCGCACTTGTTCGCCGGGTCTCGGCAGTCACGCTTGCCGATGTGTGTCCAGCGGCTGATTTCGGCGCACGCGCCGGCCCAGTCGCTGGCGCGCAGCTTGGCCGCGAACGTGCTCTTGCATGTGGCCACGACGCCGACGTTGAACGCAAAATCCAAGGCGGCGACGTGGACGTGCGTCGGCATCTCGTTGGGCACGCACGCCCGCAGGCCCTTGTCGTGCTCGGCCAGGTCGCGCACGAGGATCTGCAGGCACTGCTCGTGGGTGTACTTCTGCCCCATCTGCACATCCGGGCCGGTGTGCCCGACGCACGCCGTGGCAATCCCGGCCGGGTCGAGGTAGGTCTGCAGCATGTTGCCTTCGCTTTGCAGCACCAGCGGCGCGGCCAGCGCAGCCACGACGCCAGCACCGGCCGCCACGTAGCGCGGGTTGATGCTCACGGTCCAATCCCCGGCGTTTTGTCGACCACCGCCTTGATGGCGGCCCAGATGCCGACCACGCCCATGCCGATGGCGCCGAGCCAACCGATGACCGTCTTGAGCGTTTTGACGGTCGTCAGGCCCGCTTCCACCTGCTGCGTGATCTCGGTATTGCGCGCCAGTTCTTCACCCTGGCGGGCAATGGTGGCTTCCACTTTGGGCCGCCACTCTGCCGACTCCTTGACGTGCAGCCGGAGGTCATCCGCAATGCCGCGCACCGTGCGCAACACCTCGGTCTGCCCCATGGTCAGCTCGGCAATCTGCGATGCCTGGTGCCGAGCGTGAACCATCAAAACGCGGATCTGCTCGCGGTCGTGCTCGAGGTCGGTCTTGCCCGGCTGGTGGGGCACGGTCAAGGGTATGGGTTCGGGTGCACTCATCTCGGGCCCTCGTCAGTACGTGGCGAATGGCTTGGCCGGCCGGCTGTAGGCAGCGGTGCGTCGAGCCCAGCCGCGCGTAAACCGGAACCGCTGCAGGTTGCCGGCGACGGCGTAGGTGCTGGACGGCCCGTAGCCGTAGTTGCCCAAGTGGACCTGCATCGTGCCGCTGGGCATTACGCCCGGCACATAGGTGCCCTGGCTCACACCATCAAGCCACAGCGTGGCTGTGGCGTCGTCGTACGTGACTTCGACGTAGTACCAGGTGTTGATGCTGATCGACCCGCCGGTGATCCTGTACGCACCGCCGCCGGCCGCCGTCTGGGTGAAGAAATGGATGGTGCCGGTTTCCACGTTGACACTGATGCGGTTGTTGCTGGCAGTGCCGATCTCGCACACCACGGGGATGTTTGCCACGCTCGTGAGCCGCATCCAGAAGCTGAAGGTCCACGGCCCGCCTCCGGTGTTGAAATCGGTGGACGAATCGCTGGACAGCCACGACCCGGTGCCGGCAAACGACGTCGAGCTGGCCGCATAGGCGCCATACGTGGCGTTAAGCGACTGCGCCGTGCTGGTGGTGATGCTGGAGCCGTTCAGCGTCCAGGTGCGCCCCGATACCGCATCGGTCCACGTAGTGCCGCCGTTGGTGCCCTCCAGGCTCAGCGCACTGGTGGTCAGGTCCCAGCCAGGGTCTCCCCATCCGCGCTCGCCAATCAGCCACAGCGCCAGGCCCTTGGTGCCGGTGCCTGCGGTGTCGACGTCGACGTTGATGTCGGCGTCGTCTGCGATCACCGCGCCGTCAGCCGTGAAAGCGTAAGCCGCTGCCGCGGTGGTGCTGCTGGTTTCGCTCACGTCGATGGTGAGCTTGGTTCCCAGGATGCTGTCGGTCCCGTCGTTGATGTCCACCGTCGGCAGGCCGCTGCTGGAAACCGTCGAGACCGAGGCGCGCACATTGGTCAACAGCATGGCCGCAGGCGCCCGCAGTGCCAGTTTTCGCGTGCCGGTGGTCAGCGCGGTGGTGGGCGTGTCCAGCGTGAGCGGGATTTCGATGCGCTCGGCCGTGGCCGTTCCGCCAAACTCGGCGCCAAAGACACCACCGCGGCCGAATCGGTAGTCGCTGTAGCTCGTGATCGAGTACGTGGCGCAGACGACCTTGTACAGCCGCGCGTAGGTCTGCGGCGTGCACCAGTTGGCGCCGCTGGTGCTGCTCGACACCGCGCCGGTTGACTTGTTCACAACCACATAGTTGGTGCGGCTGCCGGTCAGCGTCAGCGTGCCATTGGCCACGGCCACGCCGGCAATGCGCCCGCCGAAGTATCCCCAGGTCAGGCCCAACGTCGTCGAGTCGTTGCGGCCAAAGTAGGCCGCCGGCGACATGGCATCGAACAGCGCGTTGGCAGTGGCCTCCTTGTTGCTCTGGCTGGTCGTGATCAGCGTCAGGTTGGTGGTGCTGTCTGCCATGGTTATCCGATCGAAATGGATGCGGTGTTGCCCAGTCCCACGCGGTCGGAGACCTGCTGCACGGTGAGCGTGTAGCCGCTGAAATTGCTGCCGGTGCCGAACGTGGCCGTCGTGGTGGTCACCTCGGTGTCGACGTCGTAGGTTGGCCCGAATGACACCCGCACGCGGTAGCGCTCGCTGGCTTCACCCAGCGGCACGTCGCCGCCGTTGGCCCATTGGCTTGGAATGCGCGTGCGGCGTTTCCAGGTTGCTACGTAGGCGCTGCCGTTGCTGTAGCAGCGCAGGTCGACCGGATCGAGCGGAAGCAGCGACGTCTGCGTTTCAGTGGCGCTGACGTCTGCGCCGGCTGTCACGGCGTTGCCTAGACTGACGGCCCGATAGATCACCGTGCGGCCCAGCAGCGACAGCGGAGAATCCACGCGCGCCACGGCATCGTCGAGCAGGATGAATCGGTCGCCGATCACCTGCGTGCCAATGGCCGACTCGGTGCCCAGCCTGCCGCGCAGCAGGCCGGTGAGCTGGTATTTCAACGTGCCCACCAAGCTGGCCGCCTTGAACTGCACCACCTCGTTGCCGATCAGCGCCAGGTTGCTGCCGGCCAGCAGCAGCGCATGCGTCACCGACTCCAGATCGCCAGCACCCATGAGCTGCACGGTGACGCCGCCGGGGTCGACGGTGTTGCCGCCGCGCCAGGTGTTGGGCAGGTCTTGAATCACGCCCAATGTGGCACGCTTGGTGATCTGCGCGATTTCTGCAAAGGTGGTGCCGCCGTCGGTGCTGCGAAACAGCGCACAGCCGCCCCAGCTGGCCTGCGCGCTGCCTGCGGCCACGTAGATGCCGGGCGTGTCGTCACCATCGGCCAGCAACGGCAGCTGCAGCACCTCGAGCACGGTGGAGCCGATGCCGGTGAGCGTCGAACCGGGCGTCGGCGTGGCACCCGTGCTGGCGCTGGTGTAGATGGTGGTGTCGCCATCGTCCACGCACACAAACTTGAGCACGCCGCCGTCATCGGTGCGCTCCAGCACGCGCAGGGTGTAGCTGCTCATGTCACGTGTCCTGCACCGTGATCACGTCAGTCGGCTCCACGGTGCTGTAGGCCAGCGTCGTCGAGATCGTGCGCTTGGTGCGCTGCGCCCAGGCTTGATACAGCAGCACGTCGGCCACCTGGCGGGCCTTGTCGGACTCCATCACCACCGGCAGCTCGATGCTCGACTGCTGGTCGCTGTAGCCGGCCTGCCGGCGCGCTTCGGCGGTGTTGATCTGGTAGTCCAGCGTCGGGTCCTTGAAGGCGACCGTCACCACGTCGGGCAGCTCGCTTTCCTGGCCTCGCTCGTGCTGGATGAGTTCCTGTGCGGCCTGGCCAATGCCGGCGCCCAGCGCGGTGGCCGGGATCGTGGCCGAACTGGTGCGGCCCCGCTTGCGGAACGCAATCTTGGTGCCGCTCTCCACGGCGTCGAACTGAAAGGCCGCCGCCAAAGGCTCAAGCGCCGCACGAGCGGCCATGCGCTGGGTGCGGGTGTAGCCGATGACCTGGTCAGTGAGCTCGGTGACGTCGATCTGGCCCGAGGTCAATCCGGCCTGCGTGCAGACGTGCGCGACGATGGCCGAGAGCGTGACGGAGCCGGCGGCGTGGTTGCCGGCATTCCAGGTGCTGGCAACGCTGGAGGTGCTTTGCGCGTAGCTGCTGACCACGGCCGGATAGGTCACGTCGGTGCTGAAGTACGGCGGCGTGGCGGTCAACGTGCCGCGCATCAGGCCCAAGGTGATGGCCGACAGGGCCTGCGCATCCCAATACGCCGAGCTGCTGTAGTTGGGGTCACCCGGCAAAAGCACAGGGCCGAGCGCGTTCTGGTAGAGGATGTTGTTGCGGTACTCGATCGCGCACAGTTGCTTCGCCGTGCCCACCACGGTGGCCCAGATGCGGTTGGGCACGACGCTGCCATCGGTCAGCACGCAGTGGCCCGGGTCGCCCTGCACCTCTACTGCTCCCTCGGGTGCCGTGTAGGGGCTGCTGCCAGCGCGGCAGGTGTGCACCGGGTGATAGGCCTCGCGGGTGGCCGTCAGCTCCAGCAAATAGTTGGGGCTGGCCGTGCTGAAGTCGCCGCCGCCAACCGCAACGGACCCGAATGGCGTGGTGGCATAGCCTGCCGGCGGCGGCACGGCTGCCGGGTATTGCGCTGGAGGCGGCCCCCAGATCTGGCGCCACAGCGCAATGAATCGCGTGTCCCAGCTGCTGGCGTATCCGGCCAGGCGCATGTCCACCACGCCGTGCGTGAGCACCGGCACGCTCAGGCCATACAACCCGGGCGCGAAAGGCCCGTTCTGGATCTTGTAGGCCGATGCCATCGGGTAGGTGTACTGCACCGACCCTTCCACGCTGGGGATGTATCCCGGCACGTCTGGCAACGGCTTCTGCTCGATGATCTGCGCACCACCCGCGGCCACGTTTGGCGTGTCGTTGTTGGCCGTGTACCACCAGCCGCGGCCCGCCCAATTCACCGACGCCCGCGCCGGGTCGTTGTTCCAACCGGTGAAGTTGGCCGCCTGTTGCGTGGCAATTTCACTGAAGGTGTAGGCCGTGGCTGGCGAGGTGGGCTGCGTCTTCCAGCCAAACACGGTGTTGCCGATGGAATGGGTCGGCATGCCGTCGTTCTCGGTGACGTCCCAGCGGTAGATGCGCAGCGGCTCACGCAGCGCTGACGATGCCGGGTCGCTCTCGGCCTCTGGCACCGTCCCGCTCACCTCGACGCTCACCTGCGGCATGCGGTTGCCGTGCTTTTCCAGCGGCAGCGCAGTGAACACGAGGTAGCTGATGCCGCGCAGCGCGGGCACCTTGCCGGCGCCGACCACGGCCTCGATGGTGGGATCCGGGCTCTGCAGCTCGTCGCCCGTGTAGAACGTCATGTACTGCGACCGGAACTTTGCGCTGGCGGCGGCCACGTCGGCCGTGGCGGTGTCGCGCGCGTCGTAGACGCATTTGGCATCGAGCCACACGCGCCGCAAGCCGGAGATTTCACCCTCAGCGATGAGCACGGCGAAGCTCAGCGAGTAGCTGTACGTGGTGACCTTGGGGCCGCCCTTGCCGCCTGACTTCTTGCTGGTTTCGACCAAGCTGCCCGACCAGATGGCTGGGCAGCTCACGCGGTCGCTGCCGTAGATGTGGGGCACCGGCGCGCCGTAGGTCGACACCGAGACCGTCAGGTCGTCGAGTCGCGGCCCTTGCATGCGCGGGCCTGCCACGGCGCCGCCAATCATCGAGCCGATGGCAAACCCCAATTGGGGCATGCCGAAGAAGCTGCCGACCGCTGCGCCGGCAATGGCCAGTGCAAGCTGTGACACTACGCCACCCCCGGGTAGCCGTAGGCGCACACGATGCGCGATCGCCAGATGGGCGATAGGCGGTGCTCGATCACCTTGCCGGCTGCCTCCAGCGCGTGGACGATGGACAGCCCGCCCCACCGGTAGTCGGCCAGGATGGCAACATGCTGCGGCTCGCTCGCAAAGCTCATCAGCACCACGTCGCCACACTGGGGCTCGTCAACGCGCGCCATGAACGACTCCAGCACGCGCTGCAGCGTGCCGTTGGCAGGCTGCCGGCCGTAGCCGCCAAAGCGCGGGTCGAAGTGCACCTGCCACCAGTCAGGCGGCACGATGCCCAGCGCCACCGCCACGCCGCCCACCAGGCCACCGCAGTCGGTGCCCAGGCTCTTGGTGCGGGCCTGGTGTGCGAACGGCGTGTCAAGCCACGCGCGTGCCTCGGCGGCCACGTCGGCGCGGCTGGTCATCCCTGCCCCCCGACGATCAGCGTCTTGTCGCGGCCCGGGACGGCCCAAAACCCGCGGAAGTTCACCACGTTGTCGAACTTGGTGCTGCAGTCGCCGGTGACCACGCCAGCGCTGCTGACCAGGTGCCGCTTGTCGCAGCCGGCAATGAGCGTCACGCCGTCGGTGGCCGCCAGGTCATACGGCAGCGGCAGTTGCAGCGTGATGGTCGCGCCGGTGTTGTTCTTGATGTCGGCCACGATGCCGCTGTTGGCGCCGGAGGTGAACGTGGCCTTGCCGGCTGCAAAGTATGCGTCGGCCTTGGTGACGGCGACCACGAAGACGCGCCGGCTGCTGGCGCTGCTCACCGTCGTGGCGTGCGTGAAGGTGGTGAGGTCCTTTGTGCACCGCGCATCGCCCAGCTCGGCGTTGCACAACGGCTGCACCACGGCGCCGACGTTGTTCTGCAACTTCTGCATCAGCCCGCGCAGCTCGGCCACAAAGCCGCCGCCGCGGCGCTGGATGTTGCCGATCTCGCCCACGCGCATGACCTCGGCGCCGTCGGACAGGTTGGCCCAGTTCACCTGCCGCAGCTCCACCGCGGCGCCATCCCACAGGCCGGCCTCGATGTCGGCCTCGGTGATGCCGGCAGAGTCAATCAGCCCCACCACCTCGAGGTCATCAACGTTGAATGCGGCCTTTGTGGCAATGGCGCTGCCCGAGAAAACGCTGGTTGGCTGGTACGTCGTGCCGCTGTACGTGATGGCCACGTCGTGATCGGTGAAAGCGTACACGTCGCCATCGGTGCGCGTGATCTTCCAGATGCGCGCCAGCGTGAGCGCGCTGCCGGCGTAGTGCGTGACCAGGCCGCTGTCGATAGCCTTGGTCACAGCCGCACCTCCACCAGCGGGATGCCGGCCCAGCGCATCAGCACGCCACGTGTCGGCGTGCGCGCCAGGGCCTCGGCCGTCATCTGGTCGACGTCGAACCGCACCGGCACGTCGAACTCGCCAGCCCAGGTGAGGTTGGCGGCCGTCTTGCTCGTGGTCGTGGTGACGATGCCGGTGGTCGCGTCGAGCGTGTAGTCGGTGGTGAGCGTGAGCGTGCTGCCGCTGTTCTTCAACTCGAAACCCGACGCAATCGGCTTGCTGATCTTGCGATCGAGCGACTGCGCTCCGCTGGTGTAGCGCTTGACGAGCTGAAACGTCGTGCTGGTCAGGCCGGTGACCACGCCGGTGGTGTGCGTGGCGGCGAAGTCTGTCCAGTCCTTGAACCGAAAGGCGTGCAGCTTGCCGCGCATGGTCATGAAAAACGCGCGCAGCTCGGCGTGCGTGGTGGGCGTGTTGTCGGCGTTGATGCCCTGGCTCACGTCCCACTTGTGGAGCGGGTAGGTCCACGCGCCCAGGCGCGATTCGTAGCCAGCCGTGGTGGTGACCACCGTGGTCTCGAAACACGGCCCGCCTTGAGCGCCGACGGCGATGCGCTCGGGGAAGCGTGGCGACTCGTAGAAGGCCATCAGGTGCCCCTCATCTGCGCCAACTGCAGCCCGCGCGCCGCGGCGGCGGCCAGCTGCTGCTGCGTGGCCGCGCTGACCGGGCCTTGCACGGACAGGTTGATGACAACCGAGCCGGTGGATGCCGGGTGCACGGTGACGCCGCTGCGGCCGCCGTAGATCGGCTCAGGCCCGCGCTCGCCGGTCATGCCCCACTTTCCTGGGGGAATGTAGCCGCCGGTGGCAAAGCCGCCAGCGAACAGGCTGGAGAGCCACCCGCCCATCTTGCCGAAGATGTCGCCGCCGCCGCTGCCGCCGATGGCCCCGGTGATCCAGTTGCCCAGCGGCTCGGTGATCATCTTGCGGGTGATGATGCGCAGGATGTCTTGCTCGAGGCCCTTGAGCACGCCGCTGAGACCCTTGCCGCCGACGATCGCGTCCTCGAAGGCCGACGAGAAGGTCATGCCGAGTTCTTCGGCCAGGCTCTTGGTCTTTGCCGTCTTGCCGTTCATGTCGTCCAGCGCCTTCTGTGCCGCACGCTGTGCCGTGGTGTCGCTGATGGCGCCCTTTTGCAGCAGCGTGTTGATGCGCTCGATTTCCTGCGTGTAGCGCTCCAAAGGCGTCAGGTTGGCCTGCGTCAACGCCACGCCTTCGCGCATCACGTCTTGCAGTTCCTTCATGGCCTCGGTGGCCGCCCTTGCAGCGGGGTCCAGCTTGGTGATCTCGTCGGTGATGCGAGAAAACGCCGAGTCAGGCACGTTGCCGCCGGCGGCGCGGATGTTGGCCAGTTGCGTGAGCGTGTCGCGCAGCCGGGCCAGCTTGTTCTCGTCGGCACCTTCAATGCGCTTGAGCGCGTCGGCCACGGCCTCGGGGATGTCGGGGCCGAAGATGTCTGGCTTGTCCTTCTTGCCGGAACCTCCAATCACCGCGCGCACAGGGTTGAGCTGCGGCTTTGCGGCGGTGCCGAACAGCGTGCTGCGCGGGTCTGAAAACGCATTCGCACGCACCCCGGTAAGCCCCAGACGCGCTGCCTGGCTGGCCTTCTCGATGGCCTTGCTCATCCGGTCGCCGTCGTAGTTCCACAGGTCGATGTAGCGTTGGTTTGCGTCCGCGACGGTCTTGTTGCGCTCGTCAAGCAAGCCGCGGATGGCCAGCAGGCGCTGAGACACCGAGCCGCCGCGCGGATCGACCGCAGCAGCGGGAACCGTAAACGCCAGCGAGATATCGGCGCCCACCGCCTGGAAGCTGCCGGCAACGGCCCGCGCCAGCTTGGCCAACCCAATCAGCGCCTCGACCAACACGGCAACGCCCTTGGCGCCCGCGAAGGCCCATTCCTGCACGGCGTTGACGGATGCCATGCCGCCGCCTGCGGAATCAACCGACAGCATGGCCTTCAGCGCTTCAGACAGCGCGTCCTTGAATGCAGTGATGGCCGGCAGCGCCTCTACCGCCATCACTTGCGCGTGTTGCCGCAACTGGCTGGATGCGCGGGCCTGAGCATCGGCAAACGCATCGGCGCGCTGGATCTGCTCGTCGGTGAGCCGGATCGATGACTCGCCGCTTTCCTGGTACTCCTTGAAGAACTTGAGCACCGCGGCGCCAGACTTGCCGAACAACGCCAGCGCGTTGCTCGTCTTGGCCTCGCCATCGGCAAACCTGCCGAACGCCTCGGCCAGCGCCTTGATCTTTTCGTCGGGCCGCATCTTCGAGAACTCCTCGAAGTTGATGCCCAAGTTCTTGATGGCCTGCGCGGCGCCTTTGTCCTCGTCCTTCAGCGCGCTGAGCTTGCCGGTAAGCCGCGTCATCAGCCCGGCCAGCGTCTCGACAGACACGCCGGAGACATCGGCAGCAGTCTGGAAGCTGGCCAGCGCAGCCGCGCTCGCGCCGGTTTCTTCGGCCAGGTCCTGGAACTTGGCGACGCCGTTGATCAGCGCCGGGAAAACGGCGGCAAGTTCTTGCAGCCCCTGCTGCAGCTTGTCGGAGATGAAGCTGCCGGCAAAGACGTCTTTGATGCGGCCCAGCGAGGTCTGTGCGTCGCGGCCAAACGACTCGATGACGCCATTGGCGCGCGACAGGTCTTGCTCGAGGCGCGCGACTTGCGCCTCAAGGTCGATTGTCAGCTTGGCGATTGCCATGTCAGTCCACCTTTGGGGGCTTGTGCATCTTGATGACGAGCAGCCGCTCGATCAGGTCTTCAACGTCTTGCACGTCGTACATGGCCGCAAACAACGGCAGCGCCTGCCAATCCAGCCCGCCCATGCCATTGGCCAGTGCGTTGTGGATGCGAATGGCCACGATGTCTTTGGCGGTGGCCTCGGGTTTGTCTTCACCCTCCCACTCGACGCCCGCTGCAGCGTCTAGGAGGGTGGCAAGTTTCCCGAGGTGGCGCCCCTGCCGTTGATGTGCTGAGTAATCATCGACAGCGCCTCGCCAGTAACTTTTGAGGCCCAGTCGGCGCGGTCTTCAACCAGCGCCATCCAGACGCCAGCGTCGAACTTGATGGCCTTGTCGCCATCGCCAAACGCATCGGCCTCGGTGAACCCGCGCCAATCGACCACGTAGCTGCAGCACAGCTCGGGCGACAGGCCGGCACTCAACTGCGCCAGCGCCAACTCGCCCGGGCGACGCACGCACACGGAGCGCGCGTCGTCCAGATCCACCCAGCGTTCCCGCACCTTGCGGATGCGGGCAATCAACTCGGCGGAACTGTCCATCAGCTAGCCGACTGGTTCGGCTTGACGCACCAGCCGTCGCCCAAGATGTTGAACTGACCCGAGGCCAGCGCACCGGCCTGCACCGACTCACCGGGCATCGACGGGATGCCGTAATACACCCTCAAGGTTTTTGACCCTTGCATGACCCTGAACAGCAGCGCCGTGCTGGTCTGCGCGGCGGCTTCGATGGCGCTCATGGCAGCGCCTTGCACGTCGGCGTTGCGCACGTCGATCGTGAGATCCTGCGGCGCCAGCAGGCCGGCGATGTTGCTGGTGCGGGTGTGGTACAGCCGCGTGTCGTCCAGGCTGTTGGCAGCACCGCCGCCGACGGCGTAGCTGGCCGCCTCGGCAATGGTCGACCACGCGGTGGCCGCCGTGAAAGTGCCGGCGCTGTAGGTCGAGTAGCCGCTGGTGTTCAACCCGTTCATCGTGAACGTGCTCGAGCTGGTGGCGATGACGTGCGCGGCCTGGTTGTTGAGTTCGACCATGCCGGCCGTGACCGTCCAGTAACCCACGGCACCGTCGGTCAGGCCGTGCGCGGTAAGCGTTGCCACACCCGGGTTGGCCTTGGTGACGGCAGTGGGAGAGATGGCGGATGCCAGCGTGCTGGCGTATTGCACGGTGATGCCGCGCCCGACGATGGTGCCCATGATTGGAGCCTTTCAAGTGACGGGCTGCGCGCCCAAAAAGAAACCGCCCGAAGGCGGCGGAAGACAACGGCGAAGAAGTGCCGTATTCAGGTGATCCAGCGTTGAACGGTGACGCTCACGGCGTCAATGCCGAGTTCCTCATCGAAACCGCCGGCCTTGTCGGTGACAACGTAGGCGTCATTGGTAGCCACGGCGCCCATGACGGCATCGGCCACCTCCTCGGCCTCGGCCGATGTCTCTGCGTAGCACTGCACCTGCCATGTGCAGTCGGTGCCGGCCGCGGAGTTGTTCAGGAGCAGCTCGCGCGACTGCTGGCCGACGAACACCACCAGCGGGAACGACTGGCCCTGCCCGACGGCGTTCTGCGCGATGCGCGCGGCAGGCACCAGGGCCGTGAGCGCGGCGTGGCCGGTGAGCAGCGCGCGGAAGTCTGCGTCGGCGCTCATGGGGCGGGTGCCTTCGGCCTGTTGAGCTTGGCGATGGCCGGCTCGATCTTGCGGTTGAACTCCTGCAGCGCAGCGCCCAGCATGGCCACGCCGGCCTCGATAAACTTGGCGCCCGGCACATGCTTGCGGTTGCCGCCGCGGCGGTTGAGCTGCGCGCGCGCGGCCTTGTGGCTCTTGCTGCGCCCGCTGGCCGGCGTCCAGCCGAAGTTCAGCCAGCGCCAGTAGAACGGGTCGCGGTAGTTCTTCGCGCCGCGGTTGCCGCCCTTGGCGGGCCTGACGTTGACGAACACGCCAACGTTGCCAGATCGCCTCGCCACCTTGCTGGTGCGCACGCTGATGGCCTTTTTGAGAGTGCCTGGCACACGCCACCCTTTGCGGTAGGCATGCGCGCTGCTGCGCTTGGTGAGGTTCAGCACCGGCGTCGCACTGCGTGCCGCACGCTGCACCAGGCGCGCACCGGCGGCCAGTGCGTTGCGCAACGCCCGCACGCGCAGCTTCGGCGCAATGCCGGCCAGCGCTTCGCGCACGTCCTGGATGCCGTGGATCTTGGCGCCGATGCCTTCGTTCATCGCCCGTCCCTTGCTCCGGTGGAGCACATCAGTTCGAGGTACTCGCGCCCGGCCTTGGGCTCGATGACGCTCACGATGTCGTACGGCTGCGAGCGCCACAGCACACGCATGGTCGGCACGATGCCATCGCGCCAGCGGATGCGGAACCGCACCTCGACCTGGCTCTGCGCCTGGCCGGCGGCAAAGAACTCACGCCCTCGCAACGGCTCTGCCTGCGCCCACACCGTGAGCGTGTCCGACCAGGTGGTGAGCACCTGGCCGCGCGCATCGACGCCGCTGTCGCGCGTCTGCAGCGTGATGCGCTGGTCGTACTGGCCCGCGTTGACTGGCATGGCTCAGACGTGCAGGCGGTAGCGGTCGAGCAACCGATCGGTCCAGCCGCCCGGCAGCGCCTCGGGCTTGGCGCCAGCCATGATCTCCTCGCGGAACTTGTACAGCGTGCCCACGCGCAGGCCGATCCAGTCGATGATGGTGGCCGGCACGTCGCTGCTGGCCGCACCGTAGCCTGTGAGGAACCGCACCCGCACCGCGTTCGATGTGGCGTAGGTGACCGGCCACACGTAGCCGTAACTGGGAAGCAGCCATCCTGGGTCGTTGTCGGCATCGAGCCGGTACGCGGCGCTGCTGAGCGTCTGCTGGCTGCCAGAGCCGTCGATGTAAATCACCGAGGTGATGGACTGCACCGGCGGCACGCCGAGCTCGATCTCGCAGGCCGGGAAGTAGTCGAGCACGCGCTCCCAGGTCTGATTGATCAGCGAGCGGCCCAGCAAGTGCTCGCACTGCTGACGCGCCGAGACGATCAGCGAGGTGATGAGGTCGTCGTCGTCGGTGATGTCGGAGTCGACACGCAGGCGCAGCTTGGCATCGGCCAGCGCCAGCGGCTCGGCGGCCGGCTCGGTGATCAGCTTCAGCGTCATGCAATGACCCAAAAAAAAAGCCGCCCGGAGGCGGCCTGGCGTGATGACTGCCCGCGTTACCGCGTGCGTGCGTTGGCGTTCGGCGAACGCCTGGACATGAGCGAAACGGGCCGCATCGACTGACCTGGCCCGTGACCGACCGGGTACAGCGTCAACCCACCGTTGCCGATGGCCGGCGTGAGCGTGCCGGCCGATGCGGTGACGGCCTCACCGGTGAGCGCCCTGGTGGTGACGCCGCCCGACGAATAGACGACCGTGCCGGCGCTGGCCGTGCTCGAGCTGCCGGCCAGCGGGACGACGATGCCCAGCGTGAGCGTGCCGGCCGACGTGGTGATCGCCGCGCCGGATGCGGCGATTGCCGCGCCAGGTGAGGCCGTGCCAGCCGATGCAGTGACGGCCTGGCCGCTGAGCGCTACGGTGACCGAACCGTCTGCGCTGTAGGTGACGGTGCCGGCGCTGGCGGTGACCGCTGACCCGGACAGCGCGACGGTGCGTGTTGGCGCAAGAGTGCCGGCGCTGGCTGTAGCTGCTAAGCCAGACAGCGCAACGGTGCGGGTCGGCGAAAGCGTGCCGGAACTGGCGGTTGCGGCCTGACCGGAAGCGCTGACTGTTGCCGATGGCGCCGTGGTGCCGGCGCTGGTCGTGACAGACTGACCGGACAGTGCTGCAGATGCGCCACCTGCTGACGGCGTAACAGGCACCCAAATGCTGCGAGACTCGTATAGAGCTTGCGGGCGTCGGTACTCTGCTGTTACCTCGTCCTGCTGTATCGTGTACCCGCCCCGGATGACCAGATTGGCAATCCGACCAGCGCCAAACAAACTGGCGTTGTTCCGACTGAAGACGTACAGCGTGCTTGATGGGAAATTCGCAGCCGAGCCAGCGGTGGCGGTCGTCGTTAGAGACTGCGAGACGCCATCTACATACGCTGCCGATACGCTCCCGGAACCCGCCAACGACTTGTCAAAAACAATCGCATAGTGATGCCACTTTGCGGCACTAGGGCGCGCAAATGAGCGAGATGATCCGCCGCTGCCGCCGCCAGCTCCGACCTGGAAATTTCCCGCCGCTGGTGCGCCGGAATTTGGGTCAACGATAAAACCGTTGTTTGTGTTGTAGTTGGCTGTGAATTCAAGCGCCAACTTGTCATCGTTCGCGTATGAATCCCAATACAGCCAAAACGACAGCGATAGGAAATTCCACGCGGACAGGTCGAGCGGGATCGAGGCGCACGCGGTCGAGCCATTGCCGCGAATAGATGCGCCTGTCGAGTCGTAACTGCGACCATATCCCGCTTGTATGGTCACCTGCTTTCCCGTGACCAGATCAAAATCCCAGTCACGAAACGGAATCAGCGTCGTAATGTTCCGCGTTAGCGGGTCATTGCGATTGATCCGCAAAGGCCCAGTAGGCTGCGCAACAAATCGCCCGCCGCGCGGGATCATGGTTACAGCCATGATCGATCAGGCGTAATAGATCTCGGTATACGTCGCCGTTACCGTTGCTCCGAGTGCCGTCCCTGCGTCGTTGTAAAGGACGATGCCCCACTTCTTGGGAATCGTTCCGAACGCCGTCACAACATCAAACACGCCGCGAGCCGTGACGGCCACCCCGCCTTGATTGAGCGGGATGGTTCCGATCAGTGACAACGCGGTCGGGCTGCCAATGGCGGTTAGCGCTTTGTCGGTGCCGTCCACGTTGTCGGTGGTCCCGCTGTTGCCCTGGTAGTTGGTGCCGTCTTCGCTCTTGTAGCCGTAGACGATCACCTGCTTGTTGCCACTGGGCGCCGTGCTGGTCGTCAGGATGTTGACCGTCAGCAGGATGCTCGTGATGTTGTTTGTTGCCGCCGTGGTCGTGACAGCAGCAGACGAACGATTCGCAGCAGACGAAAGCGAGCCCGCAGTGATCGTGATCGAGGTGGAAGTGCCAAAGGTCAAGCCGGCCATGCTTAGGCTCCAATCGCTGCGATAACTTCTGCCACGCTCACGGCGTCAGGCGTCTCTGCGATGGCTTTAAGCGCGGCCACCTCTTGACTGGTCAGGATGTTGAGTGTTTGGAAATGCTCAAGCATCGCGCGCAGCGCAGCGCTCCCGAAGTCAAGCCCGTCAGTTCCCAAAAAGGCCAACTGCCGACGCAGCAGCGAGCCCATCACTCGCGTGCCGGCGTCGCCGCTGGCAAGCATGCTGTCGCGGGCACCTTCGAGCTTGAGCAACACGGTCTCCGCTGCCAGCGGCCCGCCGCTCATGCGCTCGGCCAGTCCGCGAGCGCTGCACATGCGCGGTTCGACTCGCGTTCGACCGATCGACAAAGCGGCGGCAATCTGCCCATGCTCATGTGCCGCTGCAAGTGCTTGCAATGCCGGGTCGGCTGCAATCGCCTCGGTGATCTGTTGCGGGGTCATGGTCGCGCCTCCGGCGGCATCTGGTATCGCTCTAGCTCTTTCAGCCACGCAGAGTGGCAGTGCCCAATGGCTCCCGGGTGCAGCGTCTGCCACGCAAACAACAGATCAACCGGCCGCATCAACCAACCCCATGGCTTGCCGTCGCGGTGTAGTCGGTAGAAGTGCGCGCTCATGGTCTCGTCGCACCAGCCGCCGCAGACTGCGTTGAGCAGCTGGTCAATGGCGCACAGCAAGTTGATGACGTACCAGCGCACACCGACCTCACGCGAATCGAATCAGACCCGTGCTGCTGTCGTTCGTCGGCATCGTCAGCGTAAACGTGCCGGCGGTGATGGTCTGCGAGCCAAACGTGAACACGCCCAGGTTGCGGTTGGTGTCCGTGGTGCTGTAGATCATCACGGCGTCAAACGCGGTGGAGAGCGTCACGTTGGTGTACGTGATGCTGGCGCTGGGCGTCCAGTAGGCGGTGGTGCTGGTGAGGCCAGCCGTGTTGCCGTTGGTGACGCTGACGCCGCCCGCGGTGTAGTTGGTGCCGCTCACTTCACCGGTGGCGGTGTAAGCCGTGTTTGTGCCGTTGGTGGTGGCGCTGGCCAGGTAGAGCGCGGCTTTCAGCGTCTTGCTGTCGACCACCGCGCTGAGCGCGGCTTGCTTCATGGTGCCGGAGATTGCTTGCGTGTTGGCCACGGTGACCCCTTACAGTGATTGAGCGATGGCCCCGAACTGGTGCCCGGTCTTGATCTGGCCGTCGATGTCGTTGCCGACCCACTCGCCGCCGATGAACTTGTCCACACGCACGAGCGTGATCTGGTCGTCATCGTGCGTGACGGTGCGGCGCAACTCGACCTGATCGGCCGGCACCCAGCCGCGCGTGGTGAAGATGTGGCCTTCCATGACGCTCCCTCGACGGAAACAAAAAGGCCGCCCAAAGGCGGCCCTTGACGTTTCAGCCGATGGCCAATCAGTCGGCGATGGCTTCAGCAGCGGTTGATCCGCTGTAGCGTTTGCCATACAGGTTGTAGATCACGACGCAGCCGCGCGATGCGGTGGCGGCATGACCCGTGCAATCGACGCGGAAGCAGTCGAAACCGTTCGCCACGTCGAGGTCGCTTGCCTGCAGGTCGATGATGTACAGCGAGTCCTTGCTGTTCGTCGTCTGCGTGGTGAACGTGTTGGACGTGACAGCGGTCTCCGTCATGGCCTTGCTGGCGCCGTAGTCCGTGTTGGCCAGCATGCGCGTGAAGGCCAGGGCCTTCTCGCTCGTACCGGCCACGGCAGTCGCCTGCTTGAGCGTCACCGCTGTGCCGGTGACGGTGGTGCCGTCGGCAATGCTGATGATGATCTGAGCCCGCGAGTAGCCCTTCATGGACACGTAGGTCGTGTCGCCGAGGGTGGAGGTGAGCAGCAGACCAGCCGCCGCGACGACGGTGGTGCATTGCTCGTCGAGTCGTGCGTTGTTGTTCATGGTGATGAACCTCTTTCAGTCGTGTGGGTGGTGTTCAGCGAGCGCCGAGAGCCACGAAGTGGCTCAGCGTGTTGCTGCCATTGCGACGCGCCATCGCGGCCGACAGCCACGGCTGCCCCCCCAGACGGAACACGAAGCGGAAGGCGCGCATGTTCTGATCGAAGTAGAAGTGCATCGACTGGTCGGCCTTGACGCCGCCCTTGGTGATGCAGATGTACTGGTTCAGATCGGCAAGGATGATGTCGCCGGCGCTCGACAACGCAGGGGATGCCTCGGTCATCACGATGGGGCGTCCCAGCAGGGTGCCGTATTGCGCACCCGACAGACCGCCTGGCGGGATGAAGATCGGCCCGCCGCCGACGTTCTCGGTGCCTGCCACGTTCTTCACGTTTACCGTGACTTGAGGCAGCAGCGGCTCCACGTCCTGATTGATGATCCAGACCGCATTGGCGCGATTGCTCGCTGGCATGCGGCTGTACATCTTCAGCACGTTGGCCGCCAGCACGGTCGAGGCAGCCTGCGAGGTCTCCTTGGCCACCGTGACCAGGCACGGCGCGGAAAGGATGCCCAGCGGCTGACCATCGCCCAGGCCGTTGACGATGGCGTCGGTGACCTTGTAGCTCATCTTCTCGCCGGCCAAGGCGTTGACCCACACGCCCAGCGCTGGCGCATCCTCAAGGGATTCTTCCGTCACAGGCACAAGCGCGGTGAGGCGATTGAGCTTGATGGAGACGTTCTTGAAGATCGGCTTGGTCTGCGTCAGCGTTGCCGCTTCCGAATCCCAGTAAGCCTGCACGCCGGTCGTGCCGTGCGCGGTTTCCTCGTTGATGGGCATGACGAACTGGTTACCAGCCACCGGCACCTGGCGCGTGCGGCTCAGCAGCGATTCGCCAGCGTTGATCACGGACATGATCTCGCTCGCGTACTGCGGAGGCACGAGGAAACCACCGTCTGCACCGACCGACTCGTTGCCGTAGGTCGTCGCCGCGGCTCCCATCGTCAGGCGCTGGTCAACCGATTGCGGGCGCAGCGTTGCACCGCGGACAGCCCCGAGGAACTGGCCGAAGTGTGCGAAACCGTGCGACGGGTCGTCGGCGCGGTTGTCCGTGACGCCGATGACGTTGGCGCCCTCGGGCAGCACGATCGCACGCTCGGCCTCGATGACCTCTTGCATCTGCTCGATGCTGGCTTGCGCCGACGTGGCGTCGGCCTTCGCGGCGTTGAAGGCCGCAGTCTGTTCGGCGGTGAAGTCGGCATCGCCAGCCGCCGCGGTGATCGTCTTCATGGTCTCGACGGCCGCGGACTTGCGCTGCAACAGCGCAGAGAGTCGCTTGTTCATGGTGAACCTTTCAGAAATGAAAAAGCCCGCTCAAGGCGGGCTGGATGGGCTTCGACCGGTGCGGCCGTCGGGCCGCTGCCACGTCGTCGGACGCGGCAGGAACTGGAGCCGGTCAGGTCTCCAGAATCTGGATGTCTCGCAGCGCTGCTGCGGTCTTCATGCCGCGCGCCGGCTTGCGGTACTGCGCGATCACGTTGTCGAGGGTGTCCACCGCGTCAGCCATGCCGGAGGCAATGGCGTCTGCGGCGAGCTTCATGCGGCCCTGGCCAAACGCGGGGCCGCGCACGTCTTCCACCGACACACTGACGCCTGCCGCACGGCGGCCCTTGGCCACGGCCGAGGTGAACTCGGCGCCGTAGGCGTCGACCATGGCCTGCAGGTTGGCGCGTGTCTCGGGTGACAGCGGACCGGTGTCGTTGCCCTCGGCCTTGTGCTGGCCGTAGGTGATGAACTCGCGTTTGATGCCAGCCTGCTCATAGGCGGCCGACAGGTCGTCGTGCGGCAGCACCACGCCGATGCTGCCAACCATGCCGCCAGGCGCGACGACGATGCGGCTGGCCTGGCTGGCGATCCAGTAGGCGCCGCTGGCGGCCGTGCTGTTGGCTACGGCGACCACAGGCTTGACCTTGGCCGCGGCGGCGATGGTCTGGCCCAGTTCTTCGACGCCAAACACCGAGCCTCCAGGGCTGTCGATGTCCAGCACGATGGCGCCGACGTTGGGATCCGCCGCGGCAGCCTTGACAGCGACCGACAGCGCCTCGGTGCTGGTGAGCGGCTGCGAGGTGTTGCCGGCGGCGTGGGCGCGGTGCGTGAGCACGCCGTAGACCGGCACGACGTAGACGCCGCCGCCGCTGGACTGTTGCGCAGCCAGGCGCCGCTGCGCAGCGGCCTCGGGCGCGTCGCCCACGGCAGCGCGGATCTCGGCGGCGCTGAGTTTGACGCCAGCTGCCCAGCGGTGCAGCACGGCGGTCATGGAGCGCAGCACGGCCTCGTCGAGCGCCCAAGGCGTGCTGTGGAAGGCGGCGAGCAGGTGCAGCATGGTGGTCACTCCAGGCGCAGCAACTCGGCCACGCGGTCGGCGAGAAAGTCGCCGTCGGTTGTCTTGGTGTCGGCGTCCGCAAAGATGCCCGGCAGTGCTGCTGCGCGGGCCATGGCGGTGCTTTCGGACACAGCCAGCACCTCGGATACCCAGCGGGCATGCTCTGCCCCCACTTCGGCGCCCTTGCGCCACATGGCGCACTCCTTGCGCGCCACGCGCTCGGCCGCCGCGGTGAGCAGCAGTGCGCGGCGTTCGCCGCTTGGGCCGGCTTGCGTCGGCGCCGCGCTGGCGGTGGTCATGTTCAACGGCTGCAGCGGCTCGTCCAGGCCGTCCAGCGGGTTGAGGTTCTCGCTGGCGCGGGCTTCGTTGCGCGTCAGCCAGCCGTCGTTGATGCCGCGGCTGTAGGCCGAGTAGCGCGACGTGGTGTCGCCACGCAGCAGGCCCGACAGCTTGAACTCGGCAAAATAGCCGTCGCCGAAGTCGAGGTCTCGCAGCAGCGCCTGCTCCCATGCCACGCAGGGCGGCATGATGGTGTCGGTCACGAAGTCGAGCTGCTGGTGTTCGATGTTGCCCCAGGTGGCACGGTCCAGGATGCCGACCTTGTGCGGCGGCATGCGGAACAAGCCGCAGATGTCCACGTCGGCGTACTTGCGGTTTTCGATGAACTGCGCGTCGGCGTTGTTCAGCGCCGGGATGGACTGAATTTCTTTGCCGTCCTCCATGACCGGCACCTTGCCGCTGTTCATGCCGCCGTAGCCGTCGGCGAAGTCTTTGGCGTAGCGGCGGCGGTCGTCTGGCGTGGCGAACTTGCCGGCCATCTTGATCCACAGCGACGTGCGCGGCGCCTGCGAGAAGTACCTCGAGCCGTAGTCGCGCGCGGCGATGGCGGCACCGAGCGCCTCACGTTGGGCTTCGATGGGGTTCAGGCCGCAGTAGCCGTCCATCGTGAGGCCGGTGATGTGCAACACCTCGCCGCGCACGAAGGTTCGCTGCTCGCCACCGTTGCCGCTGTAGATGTAGCGCGGCTCGCCGTTGGGCAGCACCTCGATGCGCACGCGGTCGGCCGGCATGGGCACGAGCATGTCGGCCCGGCCGCTGCCGGCGTACACGACCTGGCTGTACGCATTGCCGCGCAGATCGACCCAAGCCTGCATGGCCTGGCGCCACTGGCTGCTGGTCATCCACGGGTTCGGCGCGTCGTGCAACAGCGGGTACAGCGGGTGATCGGTGGCCGCCCGCTTGCCGCCGCCGGCCAGGCGCTCGTACACCATGAGCGGCAGCATGCCGATGGTTTCGGCACGCACCCTCACGCACTTGTAGACGGTGGAGAGCCGCGCCGCGGACTCCACCGACACGGTGACGCCCGACGACGTGACGCCGCCCACCGGGCCATACCAGAAGTCGTCGTCGAAGCCGCGCGTGGCGCCGATGTTGCCGGTGACGAACATCAGCGCACGAGCCTCGCGGTGTTGATGGTCATCGCCAGCACGAGCACGCCCGCGGTGATGACGCCGGCCGGCACGTAGATCATTCCCGCGCCGATGCTGACCAGCGTGACGCCGGTGAGGATCGATGCGTTGTAAACGTGTCGGTTCATGAGGTGGTCACACCCAGGCGATGCTGTCTTCTTCGGAGTAGCGCGACACCGCGGCGGCAGGCGCCCGGCTGAGCAGCTCCACCGCGTTGAACATGGCCATCACCGGGTCGATCTTGGCAACGCCGCTGGCTTGCTTGGTGATCAGCATGGCGTTGCCTTTTGGTTCGATCTTGCAGTTGCCCACGCACCAGGCCATGAGCTCCATGGCGCCATGGTGCAGCGCGCCCTCGGCCAGCTTGCGCTCGCACGTCTTGATGGCGCCGGCCAGGCGCCAGCCTTGCGACACGGCCACGATGCGCTCAATGTCAATGCCGGTGTCGGTGATGGCGTCGACGATGGCGCCAATGCCCACAGGGTCGACGCCGATCTTGTCAAGCTTGCCCGACGCATCCATCCGCGCAGCGATGTCGGCCACCTCGGCCACGTCGTCGCCGATCTTTTCCACCAGCGTCATCTGCCCGGTTTCGGCGAATCCACTGAACCGGGCCGCCTCGCTTTTGCGGCGCTCCAGCACGCTGGGGTGCGCCCAGGCGTGATGCCACGTCAACCAGGCGCCGGTGGCCGCCTCGCGGCCCGCAACGCACACGCCCAGCAAGTCGTCCAGACCGCCGCCGTCGATGCCCAGCTCCAGCACTTCGCAGCGCTCGATGACCTGCTCGAGCGTCAGCTCGGGCCGGCCGGCGGCAATCCACCAGTCGGCGCCCACCCAGCGGTCGCTGCGCAGGTTCAGACCGATCTCGACGTTGAGGTGCTTGGCGAGGAAGATGCGCATCTTCGCTTCGCCGCCGGCCTCGGCTTTGCCCAGTTCACGCGCAAGGTATTCCTCGTCGACGCTGGCCCCGAGGTTGGGGTTGGTGACGTAGAAGTACCGAGGATCGCGCTCGAGCCGCCGCTCCAGCACCCACTTCGGGTGCTCGTAGATCACGGGCAGGAACTGCGGATCGACGATGCGGCCGTCGCGCACGGCACGCGCGTAGTCGAGCTTTTCCTTGAACACCCCGGCCGGAGGTTCGTCGGACTGCGTGCTGGAGTACAGCACAAAGCCCTCGGGCCGGCTGGCCAGGCCGCCGGTGGCCTCGAGCAGCATGCGATCGGCGCCCGGTTTCTTGCCAAAGAGCCACAGCTCGTCGACCAGCGTGACGATCCACTTCTTGCCGGCGACGGTTTCGCTTTCCGCCGCCACCACCTGCAGCGTCGCCCCGGTCGTGCGATGCGTGATGGTGCGGATGTGCTCTTGCACATGCAGAAGTTTCGACAACTCCTCGCTGGCGAAGATCGCGTCGCGCGCCGGCCGCCAGGCGCCGTTGGCCACCTCCACGGTCGGCGCCAGGATACCCATTTCGCCAGAATTGCGCTGGTTGACCAGTAGCGCCGTCAGCATGATGCCGGCGGCGTTGGTGCTTTTTCCGTTCTTCTTGCTGATGAGCAGGAAGAACTCGCGGATCAGGCTCCGGCCGGTGTCGCGGTCGTACGCGCCAAAGATGGCGCCCACCAGGTCGAGCATCCACTTGCGGCTGATCTCGCCCAGCGTCGGCGTCGGGCTGCCAATCACGTCAACCGCCGGCAGAGACCTGAAGTAGTCCAGGCCCATCGTGGCATCCTGCTGGAACAACGGCCCGCAAGGTACCAGCGACTCGCCGGCCATCACGCGCCGCTCCCAGTCGGGGCAGGCGGTGGTCCAGCTGGGCACCGTCATGAAGACACAACCTTCAACGACGGCGGCGGCCTGGGTCTGTACCGGCCCTCGCTGGCGGCCTCAGCAAGCCGCGCCGCTTGTTCCTTCTTGCCGACAACCCCTCCCCCCGCGGGTTGCGCGTACCGCGCCGCCGCAATGGCAGCCTTGAGCTGCGCAGGCGTTGGGTTGATGAACCCCTGCATCACGCGGCGCAGGAAATCCACCGGATCTTCGATTTTCGATGCGTCGGGTGGCTTTCGTGGACGCCCCGCACCAGGCCGACGACCACCATGACCGTTGGCCATCTTGATTCAGGCTTGATACAGCCTAGATTTTGTCCGCGTGGT
>Ga0228700_1000713_pt1 | contig 26889 bp, 25 predicted proteins | sample McNCre317_Aug_MG_FD_178019 | JGI IMG/M metagenome (GOLD analysis project Ga0228700, IMG submission 178019) | Freshwater microbial communities from McNutts Creek, Athens, Georgia, United States - 3-17_Aug_MG | ecosystem: Environmental > Aquatic > Freshwater > Creek | place: USA: Georgia...
GACGCCGAGATTGAGGCCTACGACGGCTTCAGGTTTCCAAATTGCGAGAGCTGCAACGGCATCTTGAAGCCAGACGTCGTCTTTTTTGGCGAACAGGTGCCAACCGCAACCTCAGAGGCTGCCATGGCCGCACTCGATTCGGCGGATGCCCTGATCGTGGCCGGGTCTTCGCTCTCGGTCAACTCTGGGTTGCGTTTTGTAAAACGAGCCCATCGCTCTGGCAAGCCCGTGGTCATTGTGAACCTGGGGCCGACCAAGGGCGATTCATACGCGCTGGCCAAGATCGAAGCCAATACCTCGCTCGTTTTAGACAGGCTGCTGAATGACTGAAACGACAACGCTCGGGCTGCTGCGTCACGGGCAGACCGACTGGAATGTTGACTTTCGCCTGCAGGGCGTGACCGACATCCCTTTGAACGAAACTGGTTTGGCGCAGGCTCGCGCGGCCGCGGCCGTGCTCCGGTCGGGCGACTGGGATGTTCTGCTGACATCTCCCCTGGTTCGAGCCAGCAAGACCGCCCAGATTGTTGCCGAGTCGTTTGGTGGGCGCGCGGCCGAGCTCGTGGTCGAACCGTTGTTGCTCGAGCGCAGTTTTGGCAGCGCTGAGGGCATGCTGCATTCGGAGTGGCTAGCCAACTTCAAAAACTCTGAAATCGCAGGTGCCGAAACCAGGCAGCAGCTGGCGACGCGTACACAATTACTTTTCGAGCGCATCGCTGAGGCCTATGCCGGGCGACGCGTGCTTGCGGTTTCTCATGGCGCGCTCATTCGCGAGGCGCTCGGGCTTGCCAGTGGTTACACCCTGCCGCCCGAGGGCGAACGTATCGGCAACGCCTGCTTGAATCGGTTCGAATACCACGCCAGCACGGGTTGGCTGGTCAGCGAATACGCGCCTAAGACGCTTGGAGCCTAATCAGCCGTTTGGGCGCCCCAACGGCCTTTCGGTGTTTAGGCGAGGCGCTTGGCCAGCCGCAGCAGCTCGCCCGCGCTGTGATCCCAATTGAACTTGGCCGCCTGAATGCGGCTGGCTTCGCTTCGGCGCATCCACTCGGGATTCGATTCGAGTCGGCGCACGGCAGAGGCAAAGGCGTCGGGTGATTCCTGGTCAAAGAACAGCGCGGCGTCGCCACCGATCTCGGCGAAGATCGGAATGTTGCTGACCACCACGGGAACCCCGCGCGACATCGATTCGACCAGTGGAATGCCAAAACCCTCGTCGCGCGAGCCGGTCACAAGCGCGACAGACTCATCCAGATGCTGGTGGTATTCGGCCTCTGATACGCCATCGTGAAAAAACACGAATCCGCCACTGTGTTGCACAAGAGCCTCGAGTTGAGCCCGACGTTCAGGGGCAATCTTGCTCAACAGGTGTAGCTCGTATTCCGGCAGCAGGGCCATGCCACGCACGAGCACCTCGACGTTCTTGTAGTCCATGAATGAACCCATGTATACAAGCTTCTGAGGGCCTCGTGGGCGATTTTGCGGCGACCTGTGTTCATAGTCACGAATAAAGGTGCCGGCGGCGTTGTAGACCACCTCGACCGGTCGTTTCGTGAGGCGATACTTGTGAATTAGGTCGCGTGAAGTGTGCGAAACGGTGGCAACGGCGTCGGCTCGGTTCAGGATTAGCCGCTGCGGCCAATACGCCGAATGAAACAGGCGCCAGGCAAACCGAATTGCCAGGTTGAAGCTCGGCGGAGGCGTTGGGTGGGCGTAATAAATCAGGTCGTGCAGTGTGAGCACGAGCTTGTATTTGCGCCCCCAGGTGCCCATGGTCTGCATTGGTGAGAACACAAACTTGGCGCCGGCTTTGTTTAGGGTCTGGGCGACAAAGAGTTCGCTGGGCTTGGTTGGGTCGTTAATCAGCAGATAGTCGCAACCCTTTGGCAGGCGCAACAATTGACGCCGATCAAAGATCAGCGCGGTGACCTTGGTGCGACGGTGCAGCGCATCGAACAATCCCGCCGAGAAGCGCGATATTCCGTCGTGGTGATCCCAGCGAATAAACCGTGCGTCAAAAAAGATTCGATCAAGAGCCATTGCCAGCCACCAGGGTCTTCTGTTCTAGGCCGGCAAGGAACAGCCGGATGTCGTTGGCTACCTCTGCTGGTATTTCGTAGTGGGTCAGGTGCCCCACGCCATCGTGTTCACAAAGTCGACTTGGCACTCGCAGACTGGCAAACATGCGGTGTTGCTGCTTTGGCGAGGTGATGTCGTCCTTGGTGCCCGTGATTACCAGGGTTGGCATGGCAAAATCTGGCGCCCACTGCCCCACACATTCGCTCGTCGACGCCCGGTATGCCTCTTGAACCACGCGACGAGTCGCAAAATCACTGAAGTTTTCGTCGTGCTGCTTGTGAATCCACCGGCGCAGCTGGGGGTCGCGAGTCTTGGCCATGATTATGCTCATGCCGCGCACCATAGGCCAGCTCTTCAAGGCACGTTCGGCCTGCCTCAGCGGCATGCGCTCGGTTGCGGCATAAAAACCGTTGGCAATCTTGGTTTGGATAACCTTGGGGCCCTTTAGCGCCGGTGCGCTGACCGGGTTCTCGACCGTCAGGGTTCGCGTTGGGAGCCCCTTGGCAACGGCATGGGCTACCACGATCGATCCAAAACTATGACCAAGCAGGTGGCCTCGGCCCTCTAGGTTCAGCGCCCGCCAGAACTTGCCTAGCCAATCCGCATAGGCCGCGACGCTGTGCTCGCCAGCAAAAGCGCTGCTTTCGCCGAAACCAGGCAGATCGGGAATTACTACATCGAAGTCGTTCAACGCGCCGGCGATGGCCTCGAGTCCGCGGTGGTTGCCACGGAAGCCGTGCACCATCACGAGGGTTGGGGTTTCGGCAAGCACCGAAGGCACCGACTCGGCTGGGTAAACCCAATAACGCGTGGCGACGCCGTCGATCTCGACCTCATGGCGCACACCACGGGCCTGTGCCTGTTCGGCTAGGTGCTGTGGACTGTTGCGCATAATTGAAGACTAAACCGAGAAGTACTTTGCCTCGGGGTGGTGCAAGACCATTGCGTCGGTTGACTGCTCGGGGTGCAGCTGCAGCTCCTCGCTCAGCGTCACACCAATAACCTCGGGTTTCAGCAACTCAACGAGCTTGACGCGATCCTCGAGCTCTGGGCAGGCCGGATAGCCGAACGAATAGCGAGCACCGCGATATTCGAGCTTGAACAAGCCCTCGACCTCGCTCGGGTCTTCGGTCGAGAAGCCCAGCTCCTCGCGAACACGCGCGTGCCAGAACTCGGCAAGTGCCTCGGTCAGCTGCACCGAAAGGCCGTGCAGTTCGAGGTAGTCGCGATATTCGTTGTTCGCATACAGTTCGTTGGCAACCTCAGAGACGCGGTTGCCCATGGTGACCAGCTGGAACGGCACGATGTCGATGCGACCCGAATCCTTCGATGCGACAAAGTCGCTAAGACACAGGTGACGATCGCGTGCCTGGCGCGGGAACGTAAATCGCATGCGTTCGGTGCCGGGTGCTCCCCCGCTGCCGCCGTCGCTGGCCGGAATGCCGTTCAAGCCATCGGGGCCGTGGTGCAAAATTACGAGGTCGTCGCCGTCGGATACGGCTGGAAAATAGCCGTAAACCACTGCGGCCTCAAGAAGACCCTCGGTCTGGATGCGTTCCAACCAGGCGCGCAAACGCGGACGCCCCTCGGTCTCTACGAGTTCTTCATAGCTGGCGCCGCCCTCGCCGCGACCAGGCTTGAGACCCCACTGGCCCATGAACGTGGCGCGCTCATCGAGAAACGCCGAATAGTCGCGCAGCGGAATGCCCTTGACCACGCGTGTGCCAAGGAAGGGCGAAGTCGGGATTCGATTGTCGGTTGCAACGTCGCTGCGAGTTGGCATGTCGGCCGCCTCGGTGCGCACCAGCTTCGCCCCGCCCTCGACGAGGCGCTTCTTGAGCGGAGGGAGCTCGACCGTGGCGTCGCCACGCTTGATGCGCACCAGGGCATCCATAAGTCGCAGACCCTCGAACGCATCGCGTGCGTAGCGCACTTCGCCATCAAAGATTTCGGCCAGGTCTTGCTCGACAAAGGCGCGAGTCAACGCGGCACCACCCAGAATGACCGGCCAGCGCTCGGCAACGCCGCGTTGGTTCATCTCTAGGAGGTTTTCTTTCATGATCTGAGTCGACTTGACCAGCAGGCCAGACATACCGATCACGTCGACGTTGTGCTCTTCGGCCGCACGCAGAATCTCGTTGATCGGCTGCTTGATGCCAATGTTGACGGTGTCGAAGCCGTTGTTGCTAAGGATGATGTCGACCAGGTTCTTGCCAATGTCGTGCACGTCGCCGCGGACCGTGGCGAGCAGGATTCGACCCTTGCCCGAGGCCTCGGTGCGTTCGATAAGTGGTTCGAGGTGGGCAACTGCGGTCTTCATGACCTCGGCCGACTGCAGCACGAATGGCAACTGCATTTCGCCACGGCCAAAGAGTTCGCCAACGACCTGCATGCCCTCGAGAAGAAAGTCGTTGATGATGCCCAGAGCGGTCAGGCCGGTGGCGATTGCCTCGTCGAGATCGGCCTCGAGACCCTTCTTTTCGCCGTCGATGATGCGGCGCTTCAGGCGTTCGTCGAGTGGCAGAGCGGCCAACTCGGCTGCGCGGCTCAGTCGCGCGCTGGTCGAGTCGACTCCGCTGAAGACATCCAAGAATTTGGTGAGTGGATCGAAAGTGACCAAACCCTCGGCGTCGTATTCGCGGCGGTCGTAAATCAGATCCATTGCGGCATCGAGCTGCTGCTTGGGAATCTGGCTCAACGGCATGATGCGGGCGGCGTGCACGATGGCCGAGGTCAGACCCACCTTCACGCACTCGTGCAAAAACACACTGTTCAAAACGTGTCGGGCAGCAGGGCTCAGACCAAACGAAATGTTGCTGATGCCGAGGGTCGACTGCACGCCAGGATATGCCTCGTTGATTCGGCGAATCGCCTCAATCGTTTCGATGCCGTCGCGACGGGTTTCGTCTTGGCCGGTAGCAATCGGGAAGGTCAGTGCGTCAACGGTGATGTCGACACGGCGCATGCCCCAGTTGCCGGTTAGGTCGTCAATCAAACGGGCGGCAATAGCGAATTTGGTATCGGCGGTGCGGGCCTGACCCTCTTCGTCGATCGTCAGCGCAACCACGGCCGCGCCGTGTTCCTTGACGATTGGCATCATTCGCGCAAATCGCGACTCAGGGCCATCGCCGTCTTCGTAGTTGACCGAGTTGACCATCGCGCGGCCACCCATGCACTCCAGACCGGCCTCGATTACGGCCGGCTCGGTCGAGTCGAGCACCAGCGGAAGGGTCGTAACGGTGGCCAATCGGCTAACCAATTCGCGGGCATCGCGCACACCGTCACGGCCTACGTAATCGACACAGACGTCGAGCAGGTGGGCGCCCTCGCGTGTCTGCGACTTGGCGATCTCTAGGCACTCTTCCCAGTTCTCGGCGATCATCGCCTCGCGGAACGCCTTTGAGCCATTGGCATTAGTTCGCTCACCGATTGACAAGTAGGTCATCGTCTGGTCGAACGGTTGGTGCTGGTACAGGCTCGCGAGGCCTGGGTCGTCGGTGACGGCTGGGCGCGAAGGAACCCGATTGGCTACGGCTTCGGCCAGGGCAGCAATGTGCGCCGGCGTAGTGCCACAGCAGCCACCGACCAGACCAACGCCGTACTCGTTTACAAACTGCAAGTGAGCCTGAGCAAGTTCGGATGGGCCAAGCGGATAGCTAGCGCCGTTCGGGCCGAGCACCGGCAGGCCCGCGTTCGGCATGACCACCAGAGGTAAGCTCGAAAACTTTGAGAGGTAGCGCACGTGCTCGCTCATCTCGGTCGGGCCGGTGGCACAGTTGAGGCCAATACCATCGATTCCGAGGGCGCTAAGAGCTGTCAGTGCGGCGCCAATTTCGCTTCCAAGCAGCATCGTGCCAGTGGTTTCGATAGTGACAGAAACCAGGATTGGGGTCTCGAAGCCAAGCTGCTTCATGGCGCGCTTGGCGCCGATTACGGCCGCCTTGGCCTGCAGCAGGTCTTGCGCGGTTTCAATCAGCAGTGCATCGGCGCCGCCCTTGATTAGGCCAAGTGCAGACTGCAGGTATGCGTCGCGCAGCACAGAGAACTTCTCGTGGCCGAGGCTCGGCAGCTTGGTGCCTGGACCAATCGAGCCGAGCACCCAACGCGGCTTGTCGGCCGTGGCGAATTCGTCGGCTGCCTTGCGCGCCAACGCAGCGCCAGCAAAGGCAAGTTCTTCGATTCGGTCTTCAATGCCGTAGTCGGCAAGGTTCGGAAAGTTCGCACCAAACGTGTTGGTTTCGATTGCCTCGGCGCCCGCGGTCAGATAGGTGCGGTGAATGCGTTCGATGATGTCTGGTCGCGTGACGTTCAGAATCTCGTTGCAGCCCTCGAGGTTTTCATAATCGACGAGCGTCGGATTCGACTCCTGGATCATTGTGCCCATGGCTCCGTCGGCCACAACAACGCGCGACGAGACTGCTTCAAGAAGTTGCTGAGAACGAAGGCTGAACATAGACCTCCAAGTTTACCCGCGTCGCACATGGATATACTTGTCTAATGCCTGATTACGACGTGCTTCGAAGCCCAGCGGCCACCACTCCTGCGAGTTCTGTTGCCGAGGTAATGAAGATGCGTGCGGCGGCATCTGAACCAACGCTCTCGTTCGAGTTTTACCCACCGAAAGACGACGAAGGCACCGAGAAGCTCTGGCGAACTTTTGACCACCTGCTCGAGGCGCGACCCGACTACGTTTCGGTGACCTATGGCGCCGGCGGTTCTAACCGCGACAAGTCGTTCGCAATTGTTGAACGCATGGCGCCACTGGTGTTGACGATTGGTCACCTGACGGCCGTTGGCGCATCGCGCGAATCGACGCGCGAAATCATCCAGCGCTACCGTTCCTGTGGCGTGAACACGATCCTTGCCCTCCGAGGTGATGCCCCAAAGGATGCGCCTGACGCGCTCGAGCAGGGCGAACTAAAGCGCGCCGTCGAACTGGTGCACCTTGCACACGACGAGTTTGGGCTCGAGGTTGGTGTCGCCGCGTTTCCGGAGGTGCACCCAGAGTCGCCTTCGATCGAACACGACGCCGAGGTTCTTCGCATCAAGCAGGATGCCGGTGCAACCTTTGCCATGACTCAGCTCTTTTTCACGGTCGAGGCATACACGACTTTGGTTTCGGCAAGCACGGCGGCGGGTGTCGTGATGCCGATTGTGCCCGGCCTGATGCCAATCGCTAATGCCCGCAACGTCATTCGCATGGCCGAACTTTCGGGCGCTGCCCTGCCTCAAGAGCTCGTTGACCGCCTCGAATCGGCCAGCGACGACGCCGAGGCGCGACGAATCGGCATGGATTACAGCATTCAGCTCGGCCGCGATCTGCTGGCCGCGGGCGCGCCGGGGCTGCACATTTTTACGCTGAATCACCACGTGGCAGCACTCGAACTGGCGCGTGGCGTTGGATTGGTGTCATAGCCAACCCATAGGCTGGGCGCGTGAATCAACTCAGCTTCGAATTTTCGTCGCGTCCCAAGTGGGCCGACAGCATCGCCGTCTTTGACACCGAGACCACCGGCCTCGACCTTCGTGAGGCTCGCATCGTGACAGCCTGTGTGGTCGAGCTCGGCGCCGACGGCAACGTTGTTGGTCAGAATGTGGAGTGGCTGGCCGATCCCGAGATCGAGATTCCAGAGGTGGCGGCAGCCGTGCACGGTGTCACAACCGAGTTCGCGCGGGCCAACGGTCGCCCCGCGGCTGAGGTCGTGGCCGAGGTGCTAGACGCCCTTCGTGGCTTCATGCAGCGCGGCATTCCAGTAGTCGCCTATAACGCGCCATACGACTTCACGATTTTGAAGTATGAGGCCCTCCGACACGGTCTCGAGCCAATCGCCGAGCCTTTTCCGATTCTTGACCCGTTGGTTATCGACAAGGCTGTTGACCGCTATCGCAAGGGCAAGCGCCGCCTTGAGAACGCCGCCGAGGTTTATGGGGTGGCACTTGACGATGCCCACAACGCGACGGCCGATGCCATCGCCGCTGGTCGAGTGATGCAGGCCATCGCGACTCGCTTCGCAGAGAAGCTGCCCGCAGATGTTGCCGAACTGCATAAGTTGCAGCAGACCTGGGCCGACCAACAGGCCGAGAGTTTCGCGCAGTGGTTGCGCGAAAAGGGCGAAACAGTTGTTGCCGACTCCGGCTGGCCGATCAAGAACGTTTAGCGTCTAAGGGCAAAGAAAAACCCCGGTCGATTGACCGGGGTTTTTGAATTCCTGCGAATTACGCGCCGAAGCCCTTGTAACGAGCGTTGAAGCGCTCGACACGACCAGCTGCGTCCATGATGCGCTGCTTGCCGGTGTAGAACGGGTGCGATGCCGACGAGATTTCAACGTCGAGAACTGGGTAGGTGTTGCCGTCTTCCCACTCGATGGTCTTGTTGCTGGTGACGGTCGAGCGAGTCAGAAATGCGACACCCGATGCCAGGTCGCGGAACACGATCTGCTCGTACTTTGGGTGAATGTCAGCCTTCATTGCGTAACTTCCTATTGATTGAAAACTTTTGATTGCTCATTGAGCACTAAGGGTCAAGCATACCAGACCCAACGCGCCCCGCCAAGCATCTGACACGTTTTGCGTCGAATCGCTTGGCGTCGTCGCTCGTTTAGTGGGCGGCACGAGCGCGGTAACGGCCGCCCTCGTTGGTGACGATCATGCCGAAACCGAAGGCCTCGCTAATTTTGTCGCTGGTGAGAGTGCTTGCGATCTCGCCGGCCGCAAAAATCTGCCCGTCGCTAAGAATCAGCGCGTGAGTGAAACCTGCAGGAATCTCTTCGAGGTGGTGCGTGACCATCACGATAGCCGGAGCGTATGGCGATTGTGCGTATGCCCCAATCGTGCTGATGGTCTGCTCGCGGGCCGCGAGGTCGAGGCTGGCCACCGGCTCATCCAGAAGCAGTAGCTCAGGGTCTGGCATTACCGAGCGAGCGATTTGTGCGCGCTTTCGCTCGCCATCGCTGAGGGTGCCAAATGCGCGGTCGGCCAGGTCGGCAAGGCGCCACTCGCCCAGCACGCGACGCGCACGGCGCTCATCGATGTCTTCGTATTTCTCGTTCCAGCGACCGGTCACGGCATACGCCGCGGTCATCACTGCGTTTAGCACGGTCTCGCTGTTAGGAATGTGCGAAGCCAAGGCGCTCGAGGCAAAGCCGATGCGCGTGCGCAGGTCGAATACGTTGATCTCGCCAAGGCGCTCGTTCAGGATCGTGGCCTGACCAGCCGAAGGGTGAATCTGGGCAGCCGCAACACGCAGAAGCGTGGTCTTGCCGGCGCCGTTAGGGCCAATGATTACCCAACGCTGGTTGCCTTCGACCTGCCAATCAACATTGTTGAGAATGGCACGGCCCTCTCGGAGGACGGTGACGTTGTTTAGGTCAATGACGCGCGACATGCCACCAGCGTATTAGATAACTTCGAGAGCCTTGCGATACACGCTGATGGTTTGCTGCGCGATGCTTTCCCAACTGAAGTGCTGTTCAACGCGCTTGCGGCCGGCGGCACCGAATTCAGCCAGTTTTGGGTGCTCGAGCATGCGATTCAGCGCCGCGGCAAAGTCGGCCACAAACTTGGCCTCGTCGAGTGGTTTGCCCGAGCCGTCCTGAAGCTGCTCGATCTGCACCAAGAGACCGGTCTCATCGTGAGAAACGACCTCGGGAATGCCTCCGGTCGCCGTTGCCACTACTGGGGTGCCACAGGCCATGGCCTCTAGGTTCACGATTCCCAGCGGCTCATAGATGCTTGGGCACGCAAAGACGGTAGCGGCCGACAGGATTGCAATCAGTTCGGCGCGGCTGAGGTGCTTTTCGACCCAAATTACGTTGTCGCGCACCTTGCGCAGTTCGGCAACGAGCTCGGTGACCTCGGCCAGGATTTCAGGGGTGTCTGGTGCACCAGCGCAAAGCACCAGTTGAACGTCGCTAGGCAGCTCGCGAGCCGCCTTCAGCAGGTAAGGTAGGCCCTTCTGCATGGTGATACGGCCGACAAAGACCACCGAGCGCTGCTCTGGGTTCACACCGTTTTGGCGAACCAAGTCTGGGTTGTCGGCGGCCTTGAACGCCTCGAGGTCGATGCCGTTGTGCACGACTGAAACCTTCGCTGGATCGATTTGTGGGTACGCCCGCAGGATGTCCTTGCGCATGCCATCGCTCACCGCGATTATGCCGGTTGCGCCCTCATAGGCCGTGCGCTCAACCCAGCTCGACAGACGGTAGCCTCCAGCAAGCTGCTGCTCCTTCCATGGGCGCAACGGCTCGAGCGAGTGGGCGGTGATCAGATGTGGAATGCCGTGCAGGGTGCCGGCAACCTGACCTGCGAAGTTCGCGTACCAGGTGTGTGAGTGCACGATGTCGGCGCCGGCGATGTCGGCAACCATGTTCAAGTCGACCGACATGGTCTGCAGGGCGCCATTCGCGCCGTCGAAATTCGGGCTGTGCGAGTAAGAAAAGGTATCGGTTTCATCACGGGCGTCGCCGAAGCAACGCACCTGAACGTCGATGTGCTTGCGCAGCACTCTCACCAATTCAGCGACATGCACGCCCGCACCGCCATAAATAAACGGTGGATATTCCTTGGTGATCAGATCGATTCTCATGTCGTCATGTTAATAGCGTTGTAATAACTGAGGGATAACATTCTGAACATGAGCGCTAAACGCATTTTTGGAATGGTCCTCGCGGGTGGAGAAGGAAAGCGCCTTATGCCGCTGACCGCAGACCGCGCTAAGCCTGCCGTGCCCTTCGGTGGCAGCTATCGACTTATCGACTTCGCGCTCTCTAACCTGATCAACAGTGGCCTTCGTCGCATCGTCGTGCTGACGCAGTACAAGTCGCACTCGCTCGACCGCCACATCTCGCAGACCTGGCGCATGTCGCCGCTTCTTGGTTCGTATGTGGCATCGGTGCCGGCCCAGCAGCGTCTGGGCAAGCGCTGGTTCTCGGGTTCGGCAGACGCGATTCTGCAATCGATGAACCTGCTCGGCGACGAGCGTCCTGACATCGTCGTTGTCATTGGTGCCGACCACGTCTATCGAATGGACTTCGAGCAGATGGTCGAGGCTCACATTGCCTCGGGTCGTGGCGTCACCGTGGCGGCGATTCGCCAGCCACTGGCCTTAGCCTCGCAGTTCGGCGTGATTGAGGTCGACGACAACGACCCAACCAAAATTGCCGCATTCCGCGAAAAGCCAGCTAACCCGAAGCCGCTGGCCGAGGCCCCAGGCGAGGCGCTGGTATCGATGGGCAACTATGTATTCACCGCCCAGGCGCTGATCGATGCGATTACTCAGGATGGCGACCGCGAAGACTCAAGCCACGACATGGGTGGCGACATCGTGCCTTACATGGTCTCGCGCGACGACGCGTCGGTCTATGACTTCACCTTCAACGAGATTCCAGGCTCGACCGAGCGCGATCACTCATACTGGCGCGATGTTGGAACCATCGAGAGCTACTACGAGGCTCACATGGACCTGATTTCGACAATGCCGATCTTCAACCTGTACAACAGCGAGTGGCCGATCTTTACGCAGCAGATCAACCTGCCGCCGGTCAAGTTCATCCACGACGCCGAGGGCAACCAGGGGCGCACCACCGACTCGATTGTTTCGCTTGGCACGGTGGTATCGGGCGGCATTGTTGAACGTTCGGTGCTCTCGCCTAACGTTCGAGTGCACTCTCGTGCGCTGGTCACCGATTCGGTGCTGCTTGACGGTGTTCAGATTGGCCGCGACGCAACGGTCAGACACGCTATCCTCGACAAGAGCGTCGTGGTCACCGACGGCGCGTCGATCGGCGTGAACCGTGAGCGCGACCTAGCGCGAGGCTTCACAGTCACTGAAACAGGAATTACCGTGGTGGGTAAGGGAGTACTAGTCACCCCGTGAGCAAGTTTTTCGTCGTTTTTGATGTCGATTCCACTCTCATCGAGAACGAGGTAATCGAGCTTTTGGCCGATGTGGCCGGTCGTCGCGAAGAGGTTGCAGCCGTAACCGAACGCGCCATGGCTGGCGAACTCGACTTTAGCGAGAGCCTAATTCAGCGTGTCGCGACCCTTGAAGGTCTGCCAGAAAAGGTATTTGGCGAAGTCTTTCAGCAGATCACCATCACCCAGGGCGCCAAGGAACTGATTCATCGCATTCACGAGGCGGGAGGCCGGGTTGGCGCCGTTTCGGGTGGATTCACTCAGGTGCTCACTCCCCTGGCCGATGAACTCGGTCTTGATTTCGCGCGCGCGAACGACCTCGAGGTCGTCGATGGAAAGCTCACCGGAAAGGTGCTTGGCCAGATAGTCGACAAGGCCGCAAAGGCTCAGTCGCTGCTCGAATGGGCAGAACGAAGCAACTTTAAACAGTCACAGACGGTCGCCGTTGGCGATGGCGCCAATGACCTCGAGATGATGAGCTGGGCTGGACTATCGATCGCCTTCAACGCAAAGCCAATCGTGCGTGCCACGGCTGACATCGTGGTCGAACGTCAAGATCTGCTAGAGCTCGCCGAGATTCTCGGCGTTTAGCCTTAAAAGCAAGAAAGAAAAACCCGGGCTGCCAATCGGCAGCCCGGGTTTTTTTAGTTATGCCTTTTATTCGGCGATGAAGTCGCTCGTGTCGCCAACGAGTCGCGTGTTGTCTGCCGGAACCGGCTCAACCGCCGCAAGGGCGATCTCGGCGGCGAATTCGGCAACGTTGTAGAGCTTGCCGGCACCTTCGCGGCGCGATTCGATTGCGCCAGGGTTGGCTCGCTCGAGCAAGGTCGCGGTGATGGTGCCCTCGATCATGTCGCCCGACACCACGACAAAACCGATTCCGCGCTCTTCAAGCGCGGGAATCATCTTGCGAAGCTCATCCTCACCGGCGCGCTTTGAGAGTGCCACCGGCACATACTCGGGCATGGTCGGTGTGGTGCGAATGAAGTGAGCCTGGTGGCTGGTCACGAAGACGACACGGGCGTTATCGGCCAAATAAGGCAGCGCGGTGGTGAGCAGGTTGACCTGCGAGTCGCGGTTGAGGCGCATTGCGTAGTCTTCGCCGAGGCCCGCCTCCATGCCGCCCGAGGCGTTCATCACCAAGATGTCGATTGCTCCGAAGGCCGACTTGGCGGCCTCGAACATGGCCTTAACCGAATCGGCATCGGTTAGGTCGGCGCCAACGGCGATTGCGCTGCCACCTGCCGCCTTGATGCCATCGACAATCTTGGTCGCACGTGCCTCCTTGTTACGGAAATTCACGACGACCGAGGCTCCGGCCTCGGCAAAGTAGCCAAGCGTGTCTGCGCCGATTCCGCGCGACGAACCGGTGACGAGTGCGGTCTTGCCAGCGAGACTGCCGGCTGCTAGTGGGTTGGTCATGATTGCCTTTCGGAACGAAGCGTTAGGTGAAGCTTTAGAAGTGCGCGACTCGGGTTAGTGGCCCATGCCGAGGCCGCCATCGACAGGAATCACGGCGCCTGAAATGTAGCCAGCATCGTCGGAGGCCAACCAAGTGACCACGCGAGCGACCTCTTCGGGCGAGGCAAAACGGCCCGCCGGAATCTTCTTCTTGTATTCGTCTTGCTGCGCCTCTGGCAGCGCCGCGGTCATGTCGGTGTCGATGAAGCCTGGAGCCACCACGTTGGCGGTGATGCCACGGGCGCCGAGCTCTCGGGTGATCGAACGAGCCATGCCAACCAGGGCGCTCTTGGTTGCCGAGTAGTTGACCTGGCCGGCCGAACCCAATAGGCCGACAACCGATCCAATCAAAATTACGCGGCCAAACTTGGCCTTGATCATGCCGTTGCTGGCGCGCTTGACCACGCGGAATACGCCGTTGAGGTTGGTGTTGACGACGGTCTCGAAGTCGTCGTCGGTCATGCGCATCAGCAGCATGTCGCGAGTGATGCCAGCGTTAGCCACCAGCACTTCGATTGGGCCAAGCTTCTCGGCGACCTCGGCGAATGCGGCATCGAGGCTGGCCGGGTCGGTTACGTCGGCAACGACGCTCAGTGCGCCCGCAGGGCCTTCGCCCGAGCGAACGGTTACGGCAACACGGTGACCCTGGCGAAGGAATTCCTCGGCGATGGCGCGACCGATGCCGCGGTTTCCGCCCGTGACCAATACTGTGCGTGGATTCGTCAAAATTTCGCCTTTCGCCAATTCGCGCTTGTGACAGCAAAAGTTTAGTCTTGAATGTGGATTTGGCAGCCTTGCCACCCCGCCCAAACATTGGGCAATCGGGCGATTTGAGGAGTTTCTATGGCACGTTTCGCCGGCTCCCCTGCCTCGCGAAATCGCGACGTGCAAAGTGCTACCTCGGTTGGCGTGAATCCAGAAGACGAGCGCAAGGCTCGCATGATCAAATACACGATAGCCATGAGCGTTCGCGTGGTCTGCCTGATTCTTGGCATGGTCGTTCAGGGCTGGCTGATGTGGGTGTTTTTCGCCGCGGCAATCCTGTTGCCATACATCGCTGTGGTTATCGCCAACGATGTGCGTCACGAGCACGAGAACCGTGCCGAGGTGGTTCAGGCGCCAACCCTAAAACTCGGTGCGGGCGACATCAAGGTCGTGAACCACGATGACTAAGTGCTCGAGGGCCGGTTGCTCTGCGCCGGCAACGGTTTTGTTGGATTGGCGAAACGCGACTGTGCATGCCCCCGACCGGGTCAAGACCTGGAGCGCTTGCCCAGATCACATCCAGTTTCTTTCGGAATACCTCGACAACCGCGGCTTTTTGCTAGGGATGCGCCCGCTGGACGCCGACTCGATGGCCGGTGAACCGGCATGAGTTATTTCAAGCTCTCGTGGCGTCGCTGGTTGAGTTGGCTGGCGGTCGTGATTGTCTTTGCTATCGCATGCACCTTTTTGTCGCGCTGGCAATTTGCCCGTCGAGCCGAGGTGGTCGCCAAGAACGACCTCATCTCGGGCAACTACGACATGGCGATCGCTCCCATTGAAAAGCTGGCTCCACGCGGCCGTTTCGTTGCCGCAAATGAATGGCGACCGGTGTCGATCTCGGGTCACTATGTGGCAGGCACCCAGTTGCTGGTGCGCAACAAGCCTTACGCGGGCGAGCCTGGCTTCTTGCAGGTTGGCGTGTTTCAAGCTCGCGACCTGAGCCTCTATCTGGTCGATCGAGGCTGGCTGCCGACGGGCAACGAACACGACTCCCCCGACATCGTTCCGGTTTTGCCAAGTGGCGAACTCGATATCGTTGGTCGCATTCGTGCAGCCGAACCGACTGGCTCTAAGACGGCACCGAAGGGGCAACTGCCAACGGTTGACCCAATCGCGGCCGCGCACCAGCTTGCCCTGAAGGAACCCATTGCTGCGGGGGTCTATGTTCGCCTTGCCAGCGAGACCCCTAGCGCCAAGGTTGCGCCGCGGCTCGAGACCATGCCCGAACTATCTGAGGGCAATCACCTGAGCTATGCCATTCAATGGATCATGTTCGCCATCTTGGCGTTTGCGACGCTCGTGTGGTTTGTGCGCCAGGAATTCGAGCACTACAGAGCGGCCACCGAGGCGAACTTCGTGCCGCGCAAGCGACGCGTGACTCGCGCTCAGCGCGATAACGAGGCCGAAGACGCTAACTGAGCGAGATCAGCTCGGCGTAAGACTCGTTCCAGTGGTCTTCGACGCCGTCAGGCAGAATCAGCACTCGCTCTGGGTTTAGGGCCTCAACCGCTCCGACATCGTGCGAAACCAGTACGACGGCACCCGTGAACGTCGACAAGGCGCGAAGGATCTCTTCGCGGCTGGCTGGGTCGAGGTTGTTGGTCGGTTCGTCGAGCAGCAGCACGTTGGCCGACGAGACCACGAGCGAAGCCAGGGCCAGACGGGTCTTCTCGCCGCCCGAGAGCACTCCGGCTGGCTTGTTTACGTCGTCACCCGAGAACAGGAACGAACCCAAAACCTTGCGGGCATCGGTCTCGCCAAGCTGAGGCGCCGCGCGCTGCATGTTTTCAAGAACGGTCTTCGAGACGTCGAGCGTCTCGTGTTCCTGTGCGAAGTAGCCAATCTTTAGGCCGTGACCCGGTTCGATCGCGCCGGTGTCGGGCTTGTCGATGCCGCCGAGAATGCGCAGCAGCGTAGTCTTGCCGGCACCATTGAGACCGATGATGACCACCTTTGAGCCCTTATCGATCGCCAGGTCGACCGAGGTGAAGATCTCGAGCGACCCATAACTCTTGCTGAGATTCGAGGCCATGAGCGGGGTCTTGCCGCAAGGCGCAGGGTCGGGGAACTTGATCTTTGCGACGCGATCGCTCTCGCGCACGTCTTCGAGGCCGCTCAAGAGCTTTTCGGCACGGCGAACCATTTGCTGCGCGGCAACGGCCTTGGTGGCCTTGGCGCCAAACTTGGCGGCCTGAAGCTGCAGAGTCGCGGCCTTCTTCTCGGCGTTTGTGCGTTCGCGCTTGCGGCGCTCCTCATCGGCCTCGCGCTGCTTGAGGTAGGCTTTCCAGCCCATGTTGTAGACGTCGATCACGCCGCGCATCGCATCTAGATAAAAGACGCGGTTCACGGTCTCGCCAATTAGGTCGACATCGTGACTGATCACAATCAAGCCGCCCTGGTAGCCCTTCAAGAAGTCGCGCAACCAAACGACCGAATCGGCATCGAGGTGGTTGGTCGGCTCGTCGAGAATCATGGTTTGCGCATCGCTGAACAGAATGCGGGCCAACTCGATGCGACGACGCTGACCACCAGACAGGGTCTTGAGCGGCTGGCTTAGCACCTGCTCTTTTAGCCCGAGGTTGCTTGCGATGGCCGCCGCCTCTGCCTCGGCGGCGTACCCGCCCAACGCATTGAAACGCGCTTCGGCGTTCGAGTATTTGCGCATCGCGGCGTCATAGACGGCCTCATCGACGCTGCCCATGTCTTCGGTCGCCGCCTGCATTTGAGCCAGCAGGTCGCCCAGACCGCGGGCATTCAGGATGCGCGTGCGGGCTAGTTCTTCTGGATCGCCGCTGCGTGGATCCTGCGGCAGGTAGCCGATTTCGCCAGATTTTTCGACCTTGCCCTGACTCGGCTGCCCATCGCCCGCCAGTATTTTGGTGAGTGTGGTTTTGCCGGCGCCGTTGCGGCCCACGAGACCAACCTTGTCGCCCTTGTCGACACGAAAGTTGACCTCAGACATGAGCGTGCGTGCGCCAATTTGAATCTCGAGGTCGCGAACGCTGATCATGTTTTGCCTGGCTTTGTGTCGATTTAGTTGCGGCGACGAACACCGCCAAAGCGCCTAGTCTACAATCGATACGTCCCCCGACAGAGAGAGAAAACCCATGTCAATGCTTTCATCGGCTCGCCCGACCCTTATCGACAGCGTCGTGCCGCGCAGCCTCGTATCAGACGCCACCCTTGTATTGTCGGGTGCCGTGCTTACCGGTCTTGCCGCGCAGGTCAGCGTGCCAACCCCAATCGGCGTTCCATTCACCCTGCAGACCTTTGCCGTTCTAGTTGTTGGCGCAGCCCTCGGTTCGATCCGCGGCGCGGCCTCGATGCTGCTTTATGTTCTGCTCGGTGCCATCGGTCTGCCGATGTTTGCCGGTGCCACTAGCGGTTGGGCCATTCTCGTGGGCAACACCGCAGGCTTCCTCGCTGGCTTCGTCGTAGCCGGATTCGTGGTCGGCAAGCTGGCCGAGCTCAAGTGGAGCTCGAACGTTCTCAAGATGGCAGCCGCATACGTTGTTGGCTCGGTCATCATCTATGCGCTGGGCATTCCAGTACTCGCCGCCGTCTCGGGTGTCGATCTGGCAACCGCAACCGGTTGGATGACCCCATTCATGGTTTGGGACGCCGTCAAGGCCGTAGCCGCAGGTGCCGCGCTGCCTGCAGCCTGGGCTCTGGTTCGCAAGCTCAAGTAACACTTTCAGCAAAAAACCCTCCCGATTTAGGGAGGGTTTTTGTTTTAAGGTCTTCGTTCGATCAGATCGAAAAGCCGATGGCGCGCATCTGCTCTTTGCCGTCTTCGGTGATTCGCTCAGGACCCCAAGGTGGCATCCAGACCCAGTTGATTCGGTATGCGTCGACTATGCCATCGAGCGCCTGGCCGGTCTGCTCTTCGAGCACGTCGGTCAGAGGGCAGCCAGCCGAAGTCAGGGTCATGTTGATCAGCAATGCGCCGTCTTCTGACTTGAGTAGGCCATAGATCAATCCGAGGTCGACGATGTTGACGCCAAGTTCGGGGTCAATCACGTCTTTTAGTGCCTCGATGACCTCGTCGTATTTGACCGGGTCGAGTTCGTAGTCTTCGGCCACGATTATGCGTTCACGTAGCGGTCGTAGCCCTCGGCCTCGAGGCGCTCGGCCAGCTCTGGGCCGCCCTCTTCGGCGATCTTGCCGGCCACGAACACGTGCACGAACTGTGGCTTGATGTAGTTGAGGATTCGGGTGTAGTGCGTGATAAGAAGCACACCGAAGTCGTTGGCTTCCTTGGCGCGATTGACGCCCTCTGAGACGATCTTGAGTGCGTCAACGTCGAGACCCGAGTCGGTCTCGTCGAGCACAGCAAACTTTGGCTTGAGCAGCTCGAGCTGCAGAATCTCGTGGCGCTTCTTTTCGCCGCCCGAGAAGCCCTCGTTGACGTTACGTTCGGTGAACGATGAGTCCATGCGCAGGTTCTCCATTGCGCCACGGACATCCTTGATCCACTGGCGCAGAGCCGGTGCCTCGCCGGCAATCGCGGTCTTCGCGGTACGCAAGAAGTTGCTAACCGAAACACCAGGGATCTCGACCGGGTACTGCATGGCCAAGAACAGGCCCGCGCGGGCGCGCTCGTCGACGCTCATCTCGAGTACGTTCTCGCCGTCGAGCAAGATTTCGCCCTCGGTAACTGTGTACTTAGGGTGACCAGCGATCGTGTAGGCCAGTGTCGACTTGCCCGAGCCATTTGGGCCCATGATCGCGTGGGTCTCGCCCGAACGAATGGTCAGGTCAACGCCCTTCAGGATCTCTTTGGTGCCCTGGTCGGTCTCGACTGTTACGTGCAGGTTCTTGATTGAAAGAATCGACATGGTTTGCTTTCTTGTTCTAAGTCTTGGGCGCTTATTCGGCGTCGTAATCGATGTAAATCTCGTCGTTTTCGACCAGCACCTCGTAGGTGCCAACCGGTTCGAACGCAGGAAGGGTCAGGGCCTCGCCGGTCTCGAGCGAAAACTTGGCGCCGTGCGCCCAGCACTCAACGGTCGTGTTGTCGACGAAACCCTCGCTGAGCGAAATCTCGCCGTGCGAGCACTTGTCGTCAAGGGCATACAGCGCACCGGCCTTGGTCTTGATCAGCGCAATCGGATGGCCGCTGATCACAAGGCGAAGGGCCTTGCCAGGCTTGAGGTCGTCAACCTTAAGGGTCGTGTTGATTGCAGGCATTAGGCGATGCTCCTTGCCAATTCTTCTTCGATGGATGCGGTCAGGCGAGCCTCAAGGTCTTCGACGCCGATGCGCTGAATGACCTCGTTCAAGAAGCCACGAACCACGAGGCGACGCGCCTCGAGCTCAGGGATTCCGCGTGCCTGCAGATAAAACAGCTGCTCGTCGTCGAAGCGACCCGATGCGCTGGCATGGCCGGCACCTTCGATCTCGCCAGTCTCGATTTCGAGGTTTGGCACCGAGTCGGCGCGAGCGCCATCGGTCAAAATCAGGTTGCGGTTGAGCTCGTAGGTGTCGGTGCCCTCGGCGGCCTTGCGAATCAGCACGTCGCCCACCCAGATGGTGTGCGCCTTGTTGCCCTGGAGCGCGCCCTTGTAGGTCACGTTTGACTTGCAGTTTGGCTGTGAGTGGTCGACGAACGGGCGGTGCTCGAGGTGTTGACCCGCGGTGGCAAAGTAGGCACCCTGCAGATCGACCGAGGCACCCGGCGCCGCAAAGTCGACGGTCGGGGTGATTCGCACGAGGTCGCCGCCTAGGGTAACCACGACGTGCTCGAGCGAGGCATTGCGGCCCAACTTCGAGTACTGCGCCGAAACGTGCACCGAGTCGCGCGACCAGTCCTGCACCGAAACGACCTTGACCTTCGCCTCGTCGGCAAGGATGATCTCGACGTTCTCGCCAAGCACGGCCTTGCCAACGTGATCGATGACGACGGTGGCCTCGGCGAACTTGCCGGCCGAAATCACCAGGTGAAGCGCGCTGGCCTCGAGGTGGTCGCCGCGCAGGGTCAGGTAAACCGGCTGGTCACCGACGAAGTTGTCTGGAATCGAAATCAGATATGCCTGGCTGGCAGCACCCCAGGCCGCCGCAGCCGCGCGGTCTTCCGGTAGGCCGGCCGAGCCGAACAACGCGTGGTCGCGGTCGATCCAACTGGCCGATACGGCCTCGGGAGCTTCCAGCTCGATGTCGCCGCTGAACTCATCCATTGGCAGGTTGTCTAGGCCCTTGAGGCGCGAAACCTCGACGTAGCGCCACTGTTCGTCGCGCATTGTGATTGCGTCGAACTCGGCCAGGTCGGCCGAACGCTTGCGCTCTGAGCGCATCTGCACCGGCGCGAGGCCGTGGCTGTGTTCGTTTAGAGTGCCGGCCATTAGCCAACCGCTCCTTCCATCTGCAGCTCGATGAGCTTGTTGAGCTCGAGCGCGTATTCCATTGGCAGTTCTTTGGCGATCGGCTCGATAAAGCCGCGCACGATCATGGCCATTGCCTCGTCTTCGGGTAGGCCGCGCGACTGCAGGTAGAACAGCTGCTCTTCGCTGACGCGCGAGACCGTGGCCTCGTGACCCATCGAGACGTCGTCTTCGCGAACGTCAACCGACGGATACGTGTCAGAGCGCGAGATGTTGTCGACCAGCAGGGCGTCGCAACGCACTGTGTTTGCCGAGTGGTGAGCGCCAGCCGCAACACGGATCTCGCCGCGATACGACGCACGACCGCCGGCGCGTGCGATCGACTTCGAAATAATCGACGACGAGGTGTGTGGGGCAAGGTGAATCATCTTGGCGCCGGCGTCTTGGTGCTGGCCCTCGCCCGCAAACGCAACCGAAAGGGTCTCGCCGCGAGCGTGCTCACCGGCAAGGATTACGGCCGGATACTTCATGGTGACCTTCGAGCCGATGTTGCCATCGATCCATTCCATGGTGGCGCCTTCGTGGCAGATGGCTCGCTTGGTCACCAGGTTGTAAACGTTGGTCGACCAGTTCTGAATCGTCGTGTATCGAACGCGAGCGCCCTTCTTGACGATGATCTCGACTACGGCCGAGTGCAGCGAGTCGCTCTGATAGATCGGTGCGGTGCAGCCTTCGATGTAGTGCACATACGAGTCTTCGTCGGCAATGATCAGGGTGCGCTCGAACTGACCCATGTTCTCGGTGTTGATTCTGAAGTATGCCTGCAGCGGAATCTCGACCTTTACGCCCTTTGGAACGTAGACGAACGAGCCTCCCGACCAGACGGCGGTGTTCAGCGCAGCGAACTTGTTGTCACCCGCCGGAATAACGGTTCCGAAGTATTCCTGAAAAATCTCAGGGTGTTCCTTTAGCGCGGTGTCGGTGTCAAGAAAAATGACGCCCTGCTCTTCGAGGTCTTCGCGGATCTGGTGGTAGACCACCTCAGACTCATACTGTGCCGCCACACCGGCAACCAGTCGTGCGCGCTCAGCCTCGGGAATGCCGAGGCGTTCATAGGTGTTGCGGATGTCTTCTGGCAGGTCTTCCCAGCTCTGTGCCTGACGCTCGGTCGAGCGCACAAAGTACTTGATGTTGTCGAAGTCGATGCCCGAGAGGTCGCTGCCCCAGGTTGGCATTGGCTTCTTGCCGAAGTAATCGAAGCCACGCAGGCGGCGCTCAAGCATCCATTCGGGTTCGTCTTTTTTGCCCGAGATGTCGCGCACCACGTCTTCGTTGATGCCGCGACGCGCGCTGGCGCCGGCCGAGTCTGGGTCGGACCAACCGAATTCATAAACGCCGATGCCCTCGAGTTCGGGGTTGCGATCCATGATCGTTTCGGACAAGCCATCCTCCTAATGCTTTGGGCGCGAGTATTAGCTCGGCCTGGCTATTGAGTCGATAAAACCAACTGGCGTTTTGGCGGGAACATTCCCAGGGGTTCGAAACCTTAATGTTGCTATGCGAAACTGGTAACACAGTCAACGCTCGCCGGGTCAAACAAACCGACGACCAGTCTAGCCGCCAGCCCAGCGAACGCCTAGGGTTCAGCGCGAGAGAAAGTCTTGATTTCAGTGAATAGTGCGCTCCAGAAACCTATTGCCGCGGTCTTCGGCGCGGCCCGACTGCGCATGTATGTCTGGGCCTCGCTTGTCGCCCAGATTCTGATCGTGGTAACCGGCGGCGCAGTGCGCCTCACCGGCTCCGGTCTAGGTTGCCCAACCTGGCCCAAATGCACGCCTGAATCGCTTGTCAACGTGCCAGAAATGGGCATTCACGGAATCATCGAGTTCACCAACCGCACGCTCACCTTCGTGCTCGTTGTCATCGCGTTGCTCACGTTCGTGACCATAGTGCGGCTGCCAAAGCCTCAACGCGCCGGAATGGTTTGGCCGGCGCTGACCATCGGCTTAGGCATTTTCGGCCAGGCAATCATCGGCGGCATCTCGGTTCTGACCCAGCTGAACCCCTGGGTCGTCGGGCTCCACTTTGTGCTCAGCGCGGCGCTGATCGCTGTGGCAACCATCTTGGTATGGCGGTTCTATCGGGGTTCGGTTGGCTCGAGCGGCTCCCCCGCACCAGTGGCCAAAGTTGCTGCGGCACTTGCCTGGCCAATCGCGGTCACCGGCCTGGTGGCACTGCTTGTTGGCATCGTCGTGACCGGCGCCGGTCCGCACGCGGGCGATCAAAAGGCGCCGCGCAATGGCCTAGACCTAGCTGTGGTTGAGCACGTGCACTCATACCCTGCGTATCTTCTCTTGATCTTGATTCTGATTGCCTTGGTCGCTCAATTGCGCTCGAAGGGCATCACGAGCCGCGGCACTCAGACTCTGCTGTGGCTGGTGCTTGCCTCGGCAGCCCAGGCAGCGCTTGGCGTCGCTCAGGCGCGCCTCGGTGTTCCGCCGTTGCTTGTGGCCCTGCACATGCTCGGCGCCAGCATCATGGCGGCCCTGCTCACCTATTCGGTGCTAGTGCTTCGCAGCAAACGAGTATGACCCACGCCTTCTGGTTTCGTCGCGACCTGCGCCTAGCCGATAACAAGGCGCTGAACATTGCGGCTCAGGCCGCCAAGTCTGTTGGGCACACGCAATTGCCCCTTTTGTATGCGCTGGACCATGCCAAGTTCGAGGCGCTCGAGGGCATTCGCCAGCACTCGCTCGTCGAGTCGCTTCGTGCGCTAGACGTCGACACGTCTGGGGTGCTTGGGCTAGTTAGCGACACCGGACTCGAGCGGCTTGCTGCGCGCATGGCCGACATCGCCGCGGACGCCTCGATCACCACGCTGCACGCCACTAGAGCCTTCGACCCCGAGGGCGTCGCCGAGCAAAACGCGATTGGCGTGGCCTTGCGCGATCGCGGCATCTTCTTGCAACTGGACGACAGTTACTACGCGGTTGCCCCAGGCTCTATCGCCAAGGGTGATGGCACGGCATACCGCGTCTACACGCCCTTCTCGAAGGTCTGGTTCGATTACGCTGCCGCTCTGCGCCCAGAGCCTCGTGTGACCATCGAATTTCAGCCTCGTTTGGCTGGCACTGCGCCGGTTTCGAATCTCGCCGCCAGCAAGCCAGCGCCATTCAAGGTGGTTGCTGGCGAGGCCTTCGCGTTGCGCACGCTCGAACGCTTCAAGGCTCGCGCGCTGCACGACTATGACACGCTCCGCGATCGCGCCGATCTATCGGGCACCAGCCATTTGTCGCACGCCCTCGCCTTTGGCGAGATACACCCCCGCACGATCCTGGCGGCGCTGCGCGACCTACCTGGGCACAATGTCTATCGCAAAGAAATCGCCTGGCGCGAGTTTTATGCCGATGTGCTCTGGCACAACCCCGACTCGCTAACCGAGTACTACGACCCAAAATACGCGTCGATGCGCTACGACACCGGTAGCGAGGCTGACCGTCGACTAGCGGCCTGGCAACAGGGCCGCACCGGGTTTCCGATGGTCGATGCCGGCATGCGCCAGTTGCTCGAAACGGGCTGGATGCACAATCGCGTGCGCATGATCGTGGCGTCGTTCCTCGTGAAAGACCTGCACATCGAGTGGCAGCACGGTGCCCGCTGGTTCGAGCGAAACCTCAGTGATTACGACCCGGCCTCAAACTCGCACGGTTGGCAGTGGACCGCAGGCTGCGGCACCGACGCAAGCCCATACTTTAGGGTTTTCAATCCGATCACGCAGGGGCAAAAGTTCGACCCGCGTGGCGACTATGTGCGTCGCTATGTGCCCGAGCTGCGCCACATCTATGGTGCGGCAGTGCACGAGCCTTGGTTGCTGCTGGCCGGCCTTTCGCAGGGCTATCCGGCACCGATTGTCGATCACGCCGCCGAGCGCATCGAGGCGCTCGCACGCCTGGCCGAGTTGAAACAGGCCTAGCTAAAGACGATTAGCGGGTCGATTGCCACTGCCAAGAACAGCAATGTCAGGTATGTGATCGAGCCGTGGAACAGGCGCATGGGATTCGTAGGTTCGTTGCGCAGGCCTTCGCGATACAGGCGGAACGACTCGACCAAGAACCACAGCCCCGAGGCGCTAGCCACGATCGTGTAGATCCAGCCCATGTGCGCTGCCGGAATCAGCAGCAGGCTCGAGGCCACGAGTGCCCAGGCATAAAGAATGATTTGAACCGCCACGACCGGTGACTGGCGAACCACCGGAAGCATCGGCACACCGGCAGCGGCGTAGTCCTCCTTGTAGCGCATCGATAGCGGCCAATAGTGCGGCGGAGTCCAGAGGAAAATCACCAAGAACAGGATCCACGGGGCGATCGACAAGTCGTTGGTCACGGCAGCCCAGCCGATCAACACAGGCATCGCTCCCGCGGCGCCACCCCAGACAATGTTTTGCGGCGTGCGACGCTTCAACAACATCGTGTAGACCAAAACATAGAACGCGATCGCCGCGAGCGAGAGCCATGCGGCCAATGGGTTCACCAGGTACCAAAGCCAGACGAACGAGCCAAAACCGGTTGCCCAGCTAAACACAAAGGCCTCGCGTTTGGTTAGCTCACCCGTGACCAGCGGGCGTCCTTTGGTGCGGCCCATGATCTTGTCGATGTCGGCGTCGATGTAGCAATTGAATGCGTTCGCGCTGCCGGCGCTAAGTGCGCCACCAACTAGCGTGCCGAGCACCAACCAAAGGTTAGGAAAGCCGCCACCGAAGTGCTCGCGCTGGGCCAAAATCATGGTCGGCACTGTCGTGATCAACAAAAGTTCGATCACGCGTGGCTTGGTTAGCGCAACATACGCGCGCAGCTTGACCATCCAGCTGGCTTTTGGGGCTTGATTTTGACGCGACATCACAACAAGTCTAAGCCACCACATCTGGTCGTTCTTCCCGACAAAAAAGCACTGCGGCGTTAGGATTATGGCTGTAACGGAATGTGGCGAACCAGAGCATTCATTGCTTATCGGCATAGTGTTCACCAGATTTTTCCGGCCATCAGGCAGAGTCGCCACCAACTCAAACAATCCGTTTAACAGTTACGTAAGGAGCTGTCTTGTCAGCATTCCAGTGGACCGATCTAGATTCAAAAGCCGTCAACACCGCACGTGTTTTGGCCGCCGATGCCGTTGAAAAGGTTGGCAATGGCCACCCTGGCACCGCGATCAGCATGGCGCCGGTGGCATACACCCTGTTCAACAAGGTGATGCGCCACGACCCAAAGGATGACCGCTGGGTCGGCCGCGACCGCTTCATCCTTTCGATTGGTCACTCGTCGATGACCATCTACAACCAGCTTTACCTGCACGGCTACGGCCTCGAGCTCGACGACATCAAGTCGCTGCGCACCTGGGGTTCGGCAACGCCTGGCCACCCTGAATACGGTCACACTAAGGGTGTCGAGATCACGACCGGTCCACTCGGTCAGGGCCTTGCCTCGGCAACCGGCTTTGCCTATGCGGCGCGCTATGAGCGTGGTCTGTTCGACCCAGAGGCTCCGGCAGGCACCTCGCCATTCGATCACTTCGTCTATGTAATTGCCGGCGATGGCGACATGCAGGAAGGCGTTACCGCCGAGGCCGCATCGTTGGCCGGCCACCAGAAGCTTGGAAACCTGGTTGTCATCTATGACTCAAACCAGATCTCAATCGAAGACGACACCAACATCTCGTTCACCGAAGACCTCAGCGCTCGCTACGAGGCATACGGCTGGCACGTGCAGACCGTCGACTGGAAGAAGACCGGCAACTACGTCGAAGACGTAGCCGAACTGTATGCCGCAATTGAGAAGGCGAAGTCGGTCACCGACAAGCCATCGCTCATCACCCTGCGCACGATCATCGGTTGGCCTTCGCCAAAGAAGCAGAACTCGGGCAAGATTCACGGTTCGGCGCTTGGCGCCGAAGAGCTGGCCGGCCTCAAGACCGTGCTCGGTTTCGATCCAGAGCAGACCTTCCAGGTCGATGCCGATGTGATCGCGCACACCCGCGGTTACCAGAACCACGCCGACGCAGTTCGCGCCGAATGGCAGCAGCGCTTTGACGCTTGGGCGGCAGCTAACCCCGAGCGCAAGGCGCTCTTCGACCGCGTGCAGTCGGGTCAGACTCCTGAAGGCCTCGAGGCCGCACTGCCTGTCTTCGATGGTGGCACCGAGGTTTCGACCCGTGCCGCGTCTGGCAAGGTAATCAACGCCATCGCAGCTGTAATGCCAGAGCTCTGGGGCGGTTCGGCCGACCTTGCCGAGTCGAACCTGACCACCATCAATGGCGCCAAGTCGTTCGTTCCTTCCGAGTGGTCGACCCACGAGTGGTC
>Ga0228700_1000715_pt1 | contig 26877 bp, 19 predicted proteins | sample McNCre317_Aug_MG_FD_178019 | JGI IMG/M metagenome (GOLD analysis project Ga0228700, IMG submission 178019) | Freshwater microbial communities from McNutts Creek, Athens, Georgia, United States - 3-17_Aug_MG | ecosystem: Environmental > Aquatic > Freshwater > Creek | place: USA: Georgia...
GTCGTAGCCGCGCAGCGCCAGGCCAAAGCACAGCAGCCCGCCGACCACCACCACGCCCAGCGCCAGCGCATTGAACTGGCCCTGCAGGGCAAAGCGGATCAGCTCCACCACATAGGTAAACGGGTTGAGCTGCGCAATCTGCACCAGCCACAGGGCCCCCGACTCTTCCACCTTCCACAGCGGATAGAGCGCGGTGCTGATGAAGAACATGGGGAAGATGACAAAGTTCATGGTGCCGGCAAAGTTCTCCAGCTGGCGGATGTAGACCGACAGCATCAGGCCCAATGCCGCCAGCATGGTGGCGCCCAAGGCCATCACCGGAATCGCCAGCAGCCAGTTGGTGAGCTCGGCCTCCACCCCAAAGGCCAGGGCAATCAGCAGGAACACCAGCATCTGCAGGAGCGAGAGCGCAGTGGACGCCACCAGTTTGAAGCCCAGCAGCCAGCCCCGTGGCAGCGGCGCGGTGAGCAGGAGGCGCATCACCCCCATCTCGCGGTCATAGACCATGGAGAGCGAACTCTGCATGCCGTTGAAGAGCGCGATCATGCCCAGAAGGCCGGGCAGCATGTAGACCTTGTATTCCACATAGGTCTCGTAGGGCGGGATGATGGCCACGCCGAACACGTTGTGAAAGCCCGCCGAGAACACCACGAACCACAGCAGCGGGCGCACCAGGCTGGATGCCAGGCGCGAGGGCTGGCGCAGGAACTTCTGCAGCTCGCGCCCGACCACGGCGCGCAGCGCGCGTGCCAGGTGGGGCAGCAGTGCCGGGGGGGAACCTAGGGCCGCGCTTTGCATGTGCTCTCCTTTTCATCCACCCCCAGGGTGTCCAGTACCTCGGTGGGGTGCAGCACCCCTTCAAACGGCGCCGAGGCCGCCACGCCGTCGGCATGGGCCAGGAACACCGGCTGGCGCAGCTGGCCGTCCCAGGAACGGTAGGACAGGCGCGGGCCCTTGAAGCCGTCGATGAATACCTCGCCTTTGCGCAGCTGCGCAATCTGCTCCGCCAGGCTCGCCTTGGGGGCGTTGCCAAGCACCGCCACAATCGACTTCACCGCCGCCCAGGCGGCCCAGTCCTGCCCGGCCATGGGGCGGTGCGCGGCACGCATGAAGCGGCGCGAAAGCTGTGGCCCGCCATTGAGGTCCCACTGCGCCTGCCAGGCCACCGGCGTCAGGCCGTTGGCGCCCAGCACCGGGCGCGGCCACTGGGTGTTGTAGGGCACGCCGCGGGCAAACTCGCCCTCGCTGTCGATCACCACCACCACGTCATAGGCCTTGTCGTTGGTGAGCAGGCGCACATTGCTCTGCTCGCGCTCGCGCGGGTCGGTGGACAGCTTGAAAGGCGTGGTCTTGGCGATCTTGACGCCATAGCGCTTGGCCGCGCGGGTGAAGGCATCCAGTTGCAGCTGGTCATTAGGCAGCGGGCCGCGCAGCACCAGGGCCTGGCCCCAGGAGCGCGCCGCCAGGTACTGGGCCAGGGCATCGGCGCGCATGGCTTCGCTGGGATAGGTGTGCAGCAGGTTGGCCGCACAGGCGCTGGCGCGCAGGGCGTCGGCGCCCGAGCCGATATTGAAGAACAGGGCCGGGCCCAGGGCCTGCGGGGCACTGGCCAGCACGCTGCGGATCTCGGCCTCGGGCAGATCCAAAAGCACATGCTGCACCTTGGCCGCCTTGAGCTGGGCCAGCACGCGCGGCAGGTCGGCGGCATTGGCGGCCTGGTAGTTCTTGATGCTGAGCTTGTGGCCGCTGCCTTCGAGCTCCATGGCCGACTCTTCCAGCGCCAGGGCGGCCGCCTCCAGCGGGCGCCCGGCCGGCTGGCCCGGGTAGTTGTGCTCCAGGCGGCGCGGCTGGTAGCGTGCATCGTCATCCAGGCCCAGCACGGCCACCGTCATGGTGGCCGCGGCGGCCAGCTGCGCCAGGCTGCAGGCAGCCAGGGCCAGCAGGGCGGCCAGAGGGCGGACGGATTTGCCAATGGGCTTCAAGGTGTCTGTCTCTCGCATGTCTTTTTTTATGGTGGTGTCACCATGCTTCAAATTGGGACACCGGTATTGTGAGGGCGCAAGATTGATGCCAGCGCATGCTGCAGCGCGGCGAAAATGCAGACTCGTGCGGGGGGCGCCCGGCGCGCGCATCTGGCGAGCGGTTTATTTGTGCGAGATCAAGGATTGTTGGCGCCCACAGCCCCGGCGGGCGCCGAATGGGCTGGCACCTGTTTGGCAGCTGGTATGCTGACTTCAAGCCCTCTGCAGCACCCACGCGCTGGAGCCGGCCGAACCATTTCACAGGAGAAGAAAATGCAAATCACCATCAGTGGCCACCACCTCGAAGTCACCACCGCCCTCAAGGCCTATGTGGGCTCCAAACTTGACAAGATCAGCGCCCACTTTGATGATGTGGTCAACACCAAGGTGACGCTTTCGGTTGAAAAACACAAGGAGAAAGACGGGCAGCATGCCGAGTGCACGCTGCACGCCAAGGGAGTCGAATTGTTTGCGGAGTCCACCCATGCTGACCTCTACGCTGCAATTGATGACATGGCCGGCAAGCTCGACCGCCAGGTGCTGCGCCACAAGGAAAAAATGCAGGACCACAGCAAGCAAGCCGCCAAGCGCGCACCTGCACTCTAAGCCCCTCCCCTACCCAGGCGTCCCACCGGAGCACGCACCATGAGCCCATCCAAGCCCCTGTCCTTCAAGGAGGCCATGAAGGCCGCGGAAGAAGAAACGGTCAGCGAAGAGGTGCTGGGCGAGCTGGTGCACCGCGCCGACGGCTACTACTGGCAGGCCAGTGACGGCTCCCAGGCGCTGGGGCCTTATGCCACCATGGACGAGGCCCTGGCCGCCATGGGCAGCGTTGATGTAGACGAAGACGACGAACCCGGCGAATCGCTGGAAGAGGCTGAGGACGAGATCGGCATCGCCGACTGGATAGACCCCGACACCGGCGAGCCGGCCGAGGGCCTGTCCACCCCCCGCCTTCACGACGAATAGCTGGTCGCGCGGTCCGCCACCACGCAGTTGCGACCGGCCGCCTTGGCCTGGTAGAGCGCGGCATCCGCCGCGGTGTACAGCGCCTCCACCGTGTCGTTGCGCGGTGACAGGCTGGCCACGCCAAAGCTGGCCGTGATGTGCAGGAGCAGCGCCCGGCCGGCCTTGATTTCCAGCGCCTCCAGCATGAGACGCAGCCGCTCTGCCACCTGGCTGGCCTGCTCGGCGTCGGTGTGGGGCAGCAGCATCACAAACTCCTCCCCCCCAATGCGTGCAAAGGTGTCGCCCAGGCGCATGTCCTGCTTGACCGCCTGGCACAGGGCCACCAGCACCCGGTCACCCACGTTGTGGCCATGGCTGTCGTTCACATGCTTGAAGTGGTCGATGTCAAACATGACCAGGGACACCGCGTGTCCGTTGCGCAAGGCCAATGCAATTTCAATCTCGGCCCGGGCCATCAGAAAGCGCCGGTTGTGGGTGTCGGTCAGCCCATCGGTGGTGGCCAGGCGCTCCAGCTCGGAGGTGCGCTGGCTCACGCGCCGCTCCAGCTCCCGGTTGAGGGCCACGAGTTCGGCCTGGGCCTCCTGCAGCCGCTGTGCGCACTGCTGCAGCCTGCGCTGACGCAGGGCCAGGGCATTCAGCAGGGCCAGCACCGGCAGGCTGCCCAGGGCCAGGTCCATGCCGTAGCGCTGCAGCGGCAGGCGACGGGCCTGGGCATCTACCAGGTCCAGCAGGCCGCGGCCCTGGTCACTCAAGACCAGCACCAGCAGGCAGGCCAGGGCGCAACGCTCCGGCCAGTGGGCAGGCCCGCCTGGGCTTGTGCTTGCGGGCAAGTCCGGGGCCGTGCGCTGCAGGCAGCCCAGCAGCAGCGGTGTGAGCAGGGCCATACCCATGCCATACCCATGCCATGCCCCAGCCAGAGCGCCAGCCAGGGCCTTAGCGGCAGACCGCCGCTGGCCAAAGGACTGGCCAGGGTGCAGGCCAGTGCGGCGGTCAGCGCGGGCACCAGCAGCACGGCAATGCCAGCAAACAGCAGCACCTCGCGCGGGCTGGCACAGACAAAGCGGCGCCCCCCAAGGTGGCGCAACAAGGCCGCGCACAGCAGCACTTCCAGGCAGTTCACCAGCGCCAGACCCAGGGCGAGCTGGGGCACATGGATCTGCAGCTGCAGCAACCCATCGCACAGGCCCTGGGTCAGGCTGTACTTCCACCAGTGGTGCACGCTACGCAGCAGCATGGCGCTCAGCACCACGCCATGGGGCAGCCACAGCACCAGCGCCGGCCTGGGGCCCGCCGGCAGCTCCGGGTTTGCCATGGCCACTGCGGCGTCGGCCGCGGCCAGCCAGGCACACAGACCGTAGGCCAGGGCCAGGCAGGCCATTTGCAGGGCCGCAGAGCCGCAGAACCAGGCCGCCGCCGGCGTATCGCTTGGGTGCTGGCTCACAGTCTGCATGCGCGGCCTCCTGCTGCAGTGGACACCCCAGATGGCGCCATTTGTACGTTTGGATACACAAAAGCATACCCACTTTGTACGAATAAGGCGGCAATTTTTTTGCCGCTATGCTTCCGGCCTTATGGAACAAGCGCCCCCATCCCCCGCCTGGTATACCGCCGTGGATGCCGCCACCGGCCTGCAGGTGGACACCCAGTCCGACCAAAGCCTGCTGCTGGCGCTGGAGATGGGCGGCTCCAACTGGCCCAGCTCCTGCCGCAACGGCAGTTGCCGCACCTGCATCGGCCGGCTCGAACAAGGCCAGGTGCGCTATGAAATCGAATGGCCTGGCCTGTATGGCGAGGAAATCGACGAGGGCTATGTCCTGCCCTGTGTGGCCTACCCCTGCTCCCACATCGTGATCCACCCCGGCTGAAGCCAGCGCGCATGGCGGCACAATCGGCATTTGTGATAACCATTGCCCACCATGCACAGCAGCAGCGCCACCGCCCCTGAACACGTGTTCCAGAGCGCCTTCGATTGCGCAGCCGTGGGCATGGCGCATACCTCGCTGCAAGGGCGCTGGCTGCGCGTGAACCGCAGCCTGTGTGAAATCACCGGCTACAGCCAGGCCGAGCTGCTGGAGCGCTCGTTTGCCGGCATTGCGCACCCCGACGACATGGCGCACGGCCAGAACGTGCTGCAACAGCTGCGCGAAGGCAGCGTGGACAGCTGCTCCATGGAAAAGCGCTACCTGCGCAAGGACGGCAGCACGGTCTGGGTCGCGGTGCAGCTCAGCCTGGTGCGCACCGCCGATGGCGCGCCGGATTTTGTGGTCTCGGTGATCCAGGACATCAGCGTGCGCATGCAGCAGGCCCTGGAGCGCGCCGTGTCCCAGCAGCGCTACATGGCCCTGTTTGACCAGCTGCCCAATGGCCTCTTGCTGCTGGATGAATCGCTGCGCGTGGTCGACCACAACCAGGAAGCCGAGCGCCAGCTGGGCTGGGACAGCGCCACCCTGCGCAGCCTGCGCATCCAGGACATCGAGGCCCAGGACGACCAGGACGCCATCGAAGCACGCCGTCGCAGTGTGGAGGCCAGTGGCCGCTGCGACTTCGAGTCGGTCTACCACACCCACGGCGGCGCATTGCTGCAGGTGGACGTGTCGGTGAAGTTCATCGAGCTGCTGGATGGCCAGCGCCTCTACCAGGTGCTGTTTCGCGACATCAGCGAACGCAAGCGGGCCAGCCAGCTGATCGAGCGCATGGCCTATACCGACCAGCTCACCGGCCTGGCCAACCGCCCCCTGCTGGGCGACCGGCTGCACCAGGCCATGAGCCAGGCACGCCGCCTGGGCCACACCCTGGCCGTGGTGTTCCTCGACCTGGACGGCTTCAAGGCCATCAACGACCACTATGGACACGCCACCGGCGACGTGCTGTTGCGCGCCCTGGCCTCGCGCATGAAAGAGGGCCTGCGCGACGGTGACACCCTGGCGCGCCTGGGCGGTGACGAGTTTGTGGCGGTCTTCCAGGGCATGGCCGATGCCAGCGCCAGTGCGCCGCTGCTGGAGCGCCTGCTGCAGGTCTCTTCGCAGGTGGTGGCCGTGGGCGAGCTCAGCCTGCAGGTTTCGGCCAGCCTGGGCGTGACCTTCTACCCGCAGGCCGAAGAAGTCGATGCCGACCAGCTGCTTCGCCAGGCCGACCAGGCGATGTACCAGGCCAAGCTGCTGGGCAAGAACCGTTTTCATGTGTTCGACGCCGAAAACGACCGCACCCAGCGCGGCCACCATGCCAGCCTGGAGCGCCTGCGCAGCGCCCTGCACCAGCAGGAGTTCGTGCTGCACTACCAGCCCAAGGTGAATATGCGCAGCCGCCAGGTGCTGGGCGCCGAGGCCCTGATCCGCTGGAACCACCCCCAGCAGGGCCTGCTGCCGCCAGCCCACTTCCTGCCGGTGATCGAAAACCACCGGCTCTCGGTCGAGCTGGGTGAATGGGTGATACGCCAGGCCTTGCTGCAGCTGCTGCAGTGGCAGCAGCAGGGCTTTGCCATGACGGTGAGCGTGAACATCAGCGCCATGCAGATCCAGCAGGCCGATTTTCCCCAGCGCCTGCAGTCCATCCTGGCCGAGTTCCCGCAGCTCGCGCCCCACAGCCTGCAGCTGGAGATCCTGGAGACCAGCGCCCTGCAGGACATCGAGCAGGTGGCGCGCTGCATCCGCCAGTGCGAGGCCCTGCATGTGGGCTTTGCCCTGGATGACTTTGGTACCGGCTACTCCTCGCTCACCTACCTCAAGCGCCTGCCGGTGGCCACCGTCAAGATCGACCAGAGCTTTGTGCGCGACATGGTGCTGGACCAGGACAACGTCTCAATCCTGGACGGCATCCTGTGGATCATGCGCCAGCTCGGGCGCAAGGTGGTGGCCGAAGGCGTGGAGACCCTGGACCATGCCCGCTCCCTGATGGACCTGGGCTGCGAGATGGCCCAGGGCTACGGCATAGCACGGCCCATGGCGGCGCACCTGCTGGAGCAATGGAAGGCGCGCTGGGAAGCGGACAACGACTGGCAGGCCATCGCGCTGGTGCCGCGCACCGCCATCTAAGGCCCCGCAAATAAGACCCAACTCGGCAAAAGTGCACAGCATTGGGGTTATGCTGCCCGGCTATGACGAATATTGCGAAGCCCTTGGGGCTGTTCGAGGCAGCGGAGCTGGCCGAGCTGGCCCGCCAGGATGTGCGCCTGGCCTTGGCCGAGGATCTGGGCAGCGGCGATCTGACCGCCGGCCTGATTGAACCCCAGCGGCGCGCGCGCGCGCGCATCCTGGCCCGTGAAAGTGCGGTGCTCTGCGGCAGCCCCTGGGTGCAAGCCGCTGTGCTGGCACTCGATCCTGCGGCCCAGCTGCACTGGAGCGTGGCCGAGGGCCAGCGCTGCACGGCCAACCAGACCGTGCTGGAAATCGAAGGCTCGGCGCGCGCCCTGCTCTCGGCCGAGCGCACCGCCCTGAATTTCCTGCAGTTGCTAAGCGGCGTGGCCAGCAAGACCGCCCTGTATGTGGCCGCCGTGGCCGGCACCCAGGCCCAGATCGTGGACACCCGCAAGACCCTGCCCGGCCTGCGCCTGGCCCAGAAATACGCGGTGCGCATGGGTGGCGGCAGCAACCACCGCATCGGCCTGTATGACGCCATCCTGATCAAGGAAAACCACATCGCTGCGGCCGGCGGCATTGCCCAGGTGCTGGCGCAGGCAAAGGCCCAGGCAGCGGCGGCCAAGTTTGTGCAGATCGAGGTGGAGACCCTGGAGCAGCTGCGCGAGGCCCTGATCCACGGCGCCACCATGGTGCTCCTGGACAATATGGACCTGCCCACGCTGCGCGCCGCCGTGGCCATCAACCGTGACCTGGCCGCCAACCGGCCCCAGGGCGCGGCCTTGCTGGAGATTTCCGGCGGGGTTACCCTCAACGGCTTGCGCGCCCTGGCCGAAACCGGGGTGGACCGCATCTCCATTGGCGCACTGACCAAGGATGTCAGTGCCACCGACTTCTCCATGCGCTTCGAGGCCTATTGATGCACCCTGTGACAGAGATCCTGCCCACCAAGGTAAGGGTCGAATACGAGTTGCCGGATTTCAGCCGCGCAGGTGGCCCCAACGCGGTGCAACATGCCTGGGCCCAGGTGCCCGTGGAGCCCAGCCCGGCCGAGCGTGACGCACTGATGGCCCAGATCGCCACCCTGCTGCAGCAAAAGAACGCCGTGCTGGTGGCCCACTACTATGTGCACCCCGACCTGCAAGACCTGGCCGAGCGCACCGGTGGCCTGGTGAGTGATTCGCTGGAGATGGCGCGCTTCGGGCGCGACCATGCGGCCCAGACCCTGGTGGTGGCCGGTGTGCGTTTCATGGGTGAGTCCGCCAAGATCTTGTCGCCGCACAAGACCGTGATCGTGCCCGAGCTGGAGGCCACCTGCTCACTCGATCTGGGCTGCCCCACCGAGGCCTTCAGCGCCTTTTGCGACCAGCACCCCGATCGCACCGTGGTGGTCTATGCCAACACCAGCGCGGCCGTGAAGGCGCGCGCCGACTGGATGGTGACCTCGGGCTGCGCCCTGGATGTGGTGAACCACCTCAAGAGCCAGGGCCAGAAGATCCTCTGGGCGCCCGACCGCCACCTGGGGGCCTACATCCAGCGCGAGACCGGTGCCGACATGGTGATGTGGAACGGCAGCTGCATCGTGCACGACGAGTTCAAGGCCTTCGAGCTCGAAGGCCTGAAGGCCGCGCACCCTGGCGCAAAAGTGCTGGCGCACCCGGAGAGCCCGGCCGCCATCCTGGCCCTGGCCGACGCCGTGGGCTCCACCAGCGGCATTCTGAAGGCCGCGCGCACCCTGGAGGCCAGCACCTTCATCGTGGCCACCGACAATGGCCTGATGCACAAGCTGCGCACCTTGAACCCGGACAAGACCTTCCTCGAAGCGCCCACCGCCGGCAACTCCGCCACCTGCAAGAGCTGCGCCCACTGCCCCTGGATGGCCATGAACAGCCTGCAGAGCCTGCTGACCGTGCTGCAGTCCGGCGCCAACCGCATCGAGGTCGACCCGGCCCTGGCGGCGCGCGCGCGCCTGCCCATTGACCGCATGCTGGATTTCACGGCGCAGCGCGCAGCAGGCGCCGCGGGCCTGGTGCCCCACCTGGGCGCGGCCTGAAGTCTGCCTCCATGCCCATGGCCGCCCATTCGTTTGATGTGCTGATTGTCGGCAGCGGCCTGGCCGGCTTGAGCGCAGCGCTGCACCTGCCTGCGCACCTGCGCGTCGGCCTGCTGACCAAGGGCGCCCTGAATGAAGGGGCCAGCGCCTGGGCCCAGGGTGGCATTGCCGCCGTCATGGCCGACAACGACAGCTTTGCCTCGCATGTCAGCGACACGCTCACCGCCGGTGCCGGCCTGTGCGACCTGGCAGCCACCCAGTTCGTGGTGGAGAACGCACCCGCTGCCATTCGCTGGCTGATCGAGCTGGGGGTGCCCTTCACCGAGGAAGACGGGGTGCTGCACCTCACCCGTGAGGGCGGCCACAGCGAACGGCGCATCGTGCACGTGACCGACGCCACCGGCTGGGCGGTGCAGCAGACCCTGATGCACAAGGTGCTGCAGGCCTCCAACATCACCGTCTTCAACCACCATGTACTGGTGGATCTGATCACCCACCAGAAGCTGGGCCTGCCGGGCCCGCAGTGCGTGGGCCTGTACGCCCTGAACACCGCCACCGGCACGGTGCACACCTTTGCAGCACCCCATACCGTGCTGGCCACGGGGGGCGCCGGCAAGGTCTATCTCTACACCAGCAACCCCGACACCGCCACCGGCGACGGCATTGCCACCGCCTGGCGTGCCGGCTGCCGGGTGCAGAACATGGAGTTCATCCAGTTCCACCCGACCTGCCTGTACCACCCGCATGCCAAGTCCTTTCTCATCAGCGAGGCGGTGCGCGGCGAGGGCGGCCTCTTGCGCCTGCCCGGCGGCGAGCGCTTCATGCCCAGCCACGATGCACGCGCCGAGCTGGCACCGCGCGACGTGGTGGCCCGCGCCATCGACTATGAGATGAAGAAGCACGGCCTGGACTGCGTGTACCTGGACATCACGCACAAGAGCCCGGCCTTCCTGCAAGAGCACTTTCCCAACATCCAGAAGCGCTGTGCCGAGCTGGGCATTGACATCACGACCCAGGGCATACCGGTGGTGCCGGCGGCGCACTACACCTGCGGCGGTGTGGTGACAGACCTTCATGGCCAGACCGACCTGGCCGGCCTGTATGCCATTGGCGAGACCGCCTGCACCGGCCTGCACGGCGCCAACCGCCTGGCCAGCAACTCGCTGGTGGAGTGCATGGTGTTTGCGCGCTCGGCCACGCAGGCCATTCAGCAGACGCCGCTGGCGCCGCCCCCGCCGCTGCCGCGCTGGGACGACAGCCAGGTGATCAGCGCCAACGAGGCGGTGGTGATCTCGCACAACTGGGACGAGCTGCGCCGCTTCATGTGGGACTATGTGGGCATCGTGCGCACCGACAAGCGCCTGGCGCGCGCGGCCCACCGCATCGCCCTGCTGCAGGCCGAGATCCAGGAGTACTACGCCGCCTTCCAGGTCACGCGCGACCTGCTGGAACTGCGCAACCTGCTGCAGGTGGCCGACCTGATCGTGCGCTCGGCGCAAGGCCGCCTGGAGAGCCGCGGCCTGCACTACAGCCTGGACCATCCGCAGATGCTGGAGCAGGCGCTGCCCACCCTGCTGGCCGGCGCCAGCGGGCCGGCCAGGGCCACGCTGCCATGAGCCTCACCCGGCTGGACCCCACCGCCCAATGGCACTGGGAGCAGGACACCACCCTGCGCTTCCTGCCGGTGACGGCCGACCCGGGTGTGGCCCGCAAGGTCTGCGCCCGCTTCACCGGCAAGAGCTGGCCCGAGCTGCCCGCCCAGAACATGGGCAAGGCCGACTGGCACAAGCACCTCAATCTGCTCTATGCGCAGGAGCCATTCTTCAACCTGGAGCTGGAGCTCGACCTGGGCGACGGTTCGCTGTGGGTCAGCCTCTCGGGCGTGCCGGTGCGCGATGCGGCCGGCAGCTTTCGCGGCTACCGCGGCGTGGGCCGCGACATCAGCGTGCACAAGCGGGCCGAGGCCATGATCGCCAGCCTGGCGCTCAACGACCAGCTCTCGGGCCTGGCCAACCGGCGCCTGCTGCTGGAGCGGCTGCACAGCGCCCGCCTGGCCAGTGCCCGCAGCCAGGAGATCGGCGCACTGATGTTCGTGGACATCGACAACTTCAAGCGCCTGAACCACTCCCTGGGCCATGCCCTGGCCGACCAGCTGCTCAAAGAGCTGGGCGAGCGCCTGCTGGGCTGCGTGCGCGAGTACGACACCGTGGGCCGCCTGGGCGCAGACCTGTTCGTGGTGCTGGCCACCGCACTGGGCCAGGGCACAGAGACCGCCTCGCAGAATGCGCAGCTCATCGTGCGGCAGGTATCGGCCGCGCTGGCGCGCCCCTTTGACCTGCCCGACCACCCCACCGAGATCACCGGCAGCATGGGCATCTGCCTGTTCGACGGCACCGATGCCACGGTGGACGAGATTTTCAAGCGCGCCGAGATCGCCCTGCGCCAGGCCAAGCAAGATGGCAACCAGCTGGCCCGCTATTTCGACCCGGTGATCGAGGCCCAGGTCAACCACCGCAGCGAGATCGAGCAGGCCCTGGGCCTGGCCCTGGCCGGCGAGCAGCTGCGCCTGTACTACCAGCCCATCGTGGACGTGCAAAGGCAGGTGGTCGGCTATGAGGCCCTGGTGCGCTGGATGCACCCGCAGCTGGGCCTGGTGGGGCCCAATGCCTTCATCGCCGTGGCCGAGCAGACCGGCCAGATCGTGGCCATCGGGGAATGGGTGATTGCCAAGGCCTGCCAGCAGCTGGTGGCCTTCGCCGCCCAGCCCGAGCGCGCCCAGCAGACCATCGCCGTCAACCTGAGCGCACGCCAGCTGGCCCAGCCCGAACTGGTGGACAATGTGAAGCGCCTGCTGCAAAGCACCGGTGCACCGGCCCATCTGCTCAAGCTGGAAATTACAGAAAGCATGCTGTTGACCGATATTGAAAAGACCATCGATAAGCTGCATGAGCTGGCGCGCCTGGGCATTCGCTTTGCCCTGGACGACTTTGGCACCGGTTACTCGTCTCTTAGCTACCTGAAAAAACTGCCCTTGAGCCAGCTCAAAATCGACCAGTCTTTTGTGCGTGAACTGCTCACCGACCCGGTGGACGCCGCCATCGTCAAGACCATCCTGCAGCTGGCACGCAGCCTGGGCATGTCGGTGATTGCCGAGGGTGTCGAGCTTGAAGGCCAGCGCAAGGTGCTGGCCGACATGGGTTGCCGCGAGTTCCAGGGCTACCTGTTTGGCAAACCCCAGGCCCTGGAGTAGACACCTATGCTGCACACCGGTTTGTCCCAGGACGTGATTGACCGCCTGCCCACGCCCAAAGGCGTGGCCCTGGCACTGACGCAGGCCTGCCGCCGCGATGACGCCAACCTTGACGAGATCGCCCGCCTGGTCAACATGGACCCGGCCTTGAGCGGCCGCCTGCTGGCCCTGGCCAATGCCGCCGCGCTGGGCGGGCGCTCGGTGGTGTCGGTGGAAGAGGCGGTGAGCCGCATGGGCCTCGTGCGGGTAAGCCAGGTGGCGCTGGCCTTCTCGCTGATCGACCAGCACGGCAGCGGCGCCTGCGCCAACTTTGACTACGCCGGTTTCTGGAACCGCTCGCTGCTGATGGCTGCGGCCAGCCGCGTCTTTGGCTCGCTGCGCAAGCTGGGCGTGGCCGGCGAGCTGTTTACCGTGGGCCTGTTGGCACAGATCGGCCTGCTCGGCCTGGCCACCGCCTTTCCCCAGGAATACTCGGAGCTGGTGGGCCAGGACCTTGGCCGCGCCGAGCTGCTGCAGCAGGAGCAGGCCCAGCTGCACACCAACCACCGCGACCTGTCGGTGGCCATGCTGGAGCACTGGGGCATTCCGGTGGAGTACAGCAAGCCCTTTGGCCAGTATGAAAGCAGCCCCCCCGAACTCGGGGCCAATGCCGCACCCAGCGCCTTGCGCGCCCAGCTGGCCCACAGCTGCTGGCTGCTGGCCGACATGCTGGCGCGCGACGGCAGCGAGGCTGCGCTGGACCACCCCGGCTGCGTGGCCGCCCTGGCCTGGCTCAGGCTGGAACGCGAAGACCTGCAGGCCCAGCTGCAGGAGATCGAGGCGGTCTGGCGCGTCTGGCTGGTGCTGATCTCCAAGAAGGGCTGAAGCCGCGCTAGCGCAGGTGCAGCCCGTTGGGGTCTATGGTGAAGATGGGTTCGGTGCTGGCCAGGCCATCGTGGATGTAGCCGTTGATCCAGGGTGCATCGGGGTTGAGGCCGCCGGGCGGCTCGGCCACCGGATCGCAGGCAATCACATCGATCAGCCGGTCCACCAGCAGGACCATGAACTCGCCCCGGCGGCGCAGCACGATCGCCACTCCGTCCTGCGGTCGGACCATGGCGTATTGGCCGGTAAGCCGACAGGCGTCATACACCGGTAGCACCAGGTTCTCACCGTCCAGCCCATACTGCATCAGGCCCACGGCCTCGGACGCCACCGGAGCCGCCGCCAGGCGCGGTTCCACCGCCTCCACCACATGCGCACCCGCCAGGCCAAAGCGCAGGCGCCCGCACTGCACCACCCCGAAGTGGCCAGTGCCGGCAACGCCGTCACCCGCGGGCTGCGGCAACTGCAGAGCCGCCTGCACTGGCTCGCTGCGCTGCACCGGGCTAAGCAGCAGGGTGTGCACATCTTCACGGTAGCCATCGCTGACCTTGAACTCGCGGTAGCCCTGGCTGCGCGCACGGCCCACCAGGTAGCTCTGGCCTTGCCAGTCGCATCGGGCTGCGGGCTGCTGCGCAGCCAGCAGCCCGGCCAGAAAAGCGGGACTCTCCCCCACCGCCAGGCCCGGATCGGTGCTGGCAAGCACCTGGCCCTGGCTGTCCAGGTAAACACCCAGGGCCTGGCTGGCCGGTGGCAGCGAGTCTTTCAGCATGGTGGCCAGTTCATCGGCACAGTTGAAGGCCAGGGCGATGCCACCCAGGCTGTCCTGCCCACCCGGTTTGCGCAGTGGTGCGCAAAACAGGTAGGTGGGAGCGCCATCGGCCAAGGCATGCGGCTGCATGCTGGAGACGGCGTAAGCCTGGTCGCCGCGCAGGGCCAGGGTGCGCTGCACCAGCTCGGCGGGAATGCGGGCGTCTTCCGGCAAGCTGGCGGCATCGCGTGATACCGCCAGGATGCGGCCATGGCGGTCAAACAGCGCCACGCGCCGGTAGACCGTATACAGGCTGTTGAGGTGTGCCAGGATCTCGGCGGCGCGCGTGGCGGCCTCACTGGCGGCGGCGCTGGAGGCGTCGGCATCCTGCAGGGTCTGCATGCGCTCGCACAGCTCCAGCGAGAGTGCCCACCAGCGGCAGTCATTGGCGCGCTCGTAGAGGTTGCGGTCCATGATGTCGGCGGCCAGGCTGGCATGGGCCGCCAGCTCGGCCCGTCGCCCGGCCAGCAGCAAGGCCTTGAGTTCGGCGATCGCGTCATCGAACACCGCAATGGTCTGCTTGCTGGTGCGGCCGATTTCGGCAAACAGCGGGCCCAGGGCCGAGCCGTTGCCGGTGGCCGTCTCGGTGAGCTTGCCGTTCCAGATGACGCGGTTGAGGTCTTCCTCGATGGCGCGCGCCCGCGCAACGATGCGGTGCAACTGTGGATGGTCCAGCGCCAGCTCGTCGTTGGCAGCATCGTTTAACGCGCCATCAGTTGCCTCGGCAGCTGTCTGCTGCAGGGTGTCAAAGGCCTGCTCCAGGCTCTGCAGGGCGGCGGCCGTCCAGCCCGGCCCGCCATAGCCCTGGTAGCCGCGCGTGGCGCAATGGGCATAGAGGTAATCCACCGACTGGTGGCGCAGGGTGACCGGCGTATCGACGGCGCCGGCAGGGCCCAGTGCGGGTTGTTCATGCCGTGCCAGCCGGTTGCCCTGGCTGCTGGCCAGCACCCGCGCCTGGGCATCCAGCAGCAGCAAGACGGTGTCCTGCCCCCCCAGGGCGGCAAAGATGGAAGCCAGCTCGGAGGCCAGGTCGAACTTGAGCACCACGGCGCCCGCCAGCCGCCCGTCGGGTGCCAGGATGCGGTGCGCATACAGCAGCACCGGCCCCTGCCCGGGAAACAGCGGGCTGCTCCCATAGTGCTCCACATAGACCGAGGCGGCACAGGCCTGGCCCCACCAGCCGGGCTCAGGTGTGGGACCGGGCGCACGCGGCTGCAGGCCCAGCAGAACCTGGGCCTGGGCATCCAGCACCAGAATGTCGTCATACACGGTGTACTTGGCCCGGTAGGCCTGCAGGCGGTCCTGCAGCGCGCCGGCCGCACTGTCCTGGGGCGCCATCACAAAGGACACCAGCGGTGCGTCGGTGGCAATGAAGCCCACGTCCGCCGTGCGCTCAAACAGGTTGCGCACCAGGATGTCGATGGCTACCTGGGCCCGGGCAGCCAGATCGTGCTGGCGGTTTTCCAGATGGGTCCGCGCAATCTGCTCCACCATCTCAGCGGCCAACTGGCTGAAGGCCTGGCGCGTGTGCTCCAGCGTGGCGATGTGGCCAGCCGCATGGGGCGGGCTCACCACCCGGGCCGTGGTCTCTATGACCTTCCAGCTCAGATCAAGCTTCTTCAGCGTCTTTTCCAGCTTTTGCAGCGAGGGCATGCGCGGCGAAACGGTTTGGGTGGCGGTATTCATGGCATCAGACCTGGGTTGCCGGGACCAGAAGCAATAAGCGCACCACCGTGGACGCCCGCCGGTGCCCACCTGTCGGCGCCAATTGTTTGGTATGGTGGGCGCCCCTGAACCCCATCCATTCCATGCCAAGCTCTTTCCTGCGGATCGCCCTGGTGCTGGGCCTGCTCCAGGCCATAGGCCCGTTTGCCATCGACATGTACCTGCCGGCCCTGCCCACCATCGGCAGCAGCCTGGCGGCCTCGCCGCATGCGGTGCAGGCCAGCCTGATGTCCTTCTTTCTCTCGCTGGGCGTGGGCCAGCTGGTCTACGGGCCCGCCTCGGACATGCTGGGTCGCAAGAAGCCCCTGTATTTCGGCCTGGCCGTGTTTGCCCTGGGCAGCGTGGGCTGCGCCCTGGCGCCCGACATCCAGACCCTGGTGGCCTGGCGCTTTGTGCAGGGCCTGGGTGCCTGCGCCGGCATGGTGGTGCCACGCGCCGTGGTGCGTGACCTGCATACCGGTGCCGAGGCCGCGCGCCTGATGGCGCTCCTGACCCTGGTGTTCAGCGTCTCGCCCATCCTGGCGCCGCTGTTCGGCAGCTTCCTGATCGAGTGGAGCGGCTGGCGTGCGGTGTTCTGGGCGGTTGCCGTAGCCGCCCTGCTGGCCATGGCACTGCTGGCAGGCAGCCTGCACGAGACCCGCCACGGCGAGCTGCGCCTGCAAAGCAGCGTGGCCAGCGCCCTGGCCGGCTACTGGTTGCTGCTGCGCGATGCGCACTTCATGGGTCTGGTGCTGATCGGCGGCTTTGGCGTCTCGGCCTTTTTTGCCTACCTGGCCAATTCCTCCTTCGTGCTGATCGACCACTACGGCCTGACGCCGCGCCAGTACAGCATCGCCTTCTCGGCCAATGCAGCCTCCTTCATCGGCATGTCGCAGCTCACCGGCCGCATGATCGCGCGCTTTGGCATGGTGCCGCTGGTGCGCGCCGGTGTGGCCGGCTTTGCCGTGCTGATGGTCCTTGCCTTGCTGCAGAACCTGGCCGGGGTAGAGAGCATGTGGCCCATGCTGGCGCTGCTGTTCATGGGCTTTGGCTGCCTGGGCCTGGTGATGCCGTCTTCGGCCGTGCTGGCGCTGGATGCGCATGGCGCCATCGCCGGTACCGCCTCGGCCCTGATGGGCACGCTGCATTTCCTCATCGGCGCGGCCGTGATGGGCAGCGTGGGCCTGTTTGTCGATGGCACGGCCCGGCCCATGCTGGCAGGCATTGCGGCCTCCGCCCTGCTGACCTGGGCGATCACCCACTTCACCCTGCGAGACGGCCCTGCCTTTGCCAAATAATCAGGCCATGTTCGCCCCCTTCTTCAACCCCACGGCCACCGGCCAGGCCCAGGAGCAGGCTGCTGCCCCGGATACGGTGGCGGCCGAGGTGGACCCGCAGGAGCGGGTGGAGCAGGCCTCCGGCATCGGCTTCTGGGACTTCGACACCCAAAGCGGCCTGGTGCGCTGGTCATTTGGCATGGAGGCCATCTATGGCCTGGCCAAAGGGGGCTTCAAGGGCACGGCCGAAGACTTCATCTGCCGCATCCATCCCGACGACGTCAGCCGCAACCTGCGCGAGAGCCAGGCCGCGCTGGACCGCAAGGGCATGTTTGACATCGAGTTCCGCATCCTGCGCCCCGACGGCAGCGTGCGCTGGGTGCGCAGCCGTGGTACCGCGCGCTTTGGCGCCGATGGCGCGCACCTGGGCGCCAGCGGCTTTCAGATCGACATCACCGAGCAGGTGCAGCGCGACCAGCAGATGCGTCTGCAGTCGCAGGTGCTCACCACCATCGCCGAGGGCGTGATGCTGATCGACGCCCAGAGCGCCACCATCCTCTACAGCAACCCGCGCATGGAGGCCCTGCTGGGCTATGCGCCCGGCGGCCTGCTGGGCCAGCCGATCTCCTCCATCAATGCCCGCCAAACGCTGGACCCGGTGGCCACGGCCCAGGCCATCCAGGCGCATCTGCGCCAGCATGGACACTGGCGCGGCGAGGTGCTCAACCGCTGTGCCGATGGCAGCGAGATATGGACCAGCGCCACGGTCAACGAGGTCCACTACGATGGTGTGGGCAAGGTCTGGGTCTCGGTGCATACCGACATCAATGCACAACACCTGGCGCAGGCTGCGCGCCAGGAGGCCCTGGAGCAGCTGCAGCGGCTCTCGCTCAATTTCCAGGACTCGGTGGAGGCCGAGCGGCTGGCACTGTCGCGCGAGGTACATGACCAGCTGGGCGCCTCGCTCACTGGCATGCGCATGCAGCTCGAGGCCCTGGCCGACAGGCTGCGCCCGCTGGCACCAGCACTTGCGCAGGAGGCCATGGCCCTGTGCGTACAGGCCAGCCAGACCCAGCGCGCCGCACGTGACATCTGCGCGCGCCTGCGTCCCCCGCTGCTGGACGACATGGGCCTGGTGGAGGCATGCCGCTGGTACTGCAAGGAATGGCGCCAGCACGGCGGCATGCGCATCAGCACCCGCCTGCAGGCGGTGCAGCCTGAGCCCGATGGCGCCCTGGCCACCGACATGTTCCGGGTGCTGCAGGAGCTGCTGACCAATGTCACGCGCCATGCACGGGCCACCCAGGTGCATGTCAGCCTGCGCGCGCGCGCAGGCGTGCTGACCCTGCGGGTGCAGGACGACGGCTGCGGCTTTGACCCTGCCGCGCGCGCCAGCGGCTTCGGCCTGATGGGCATACGCGAGCGCGTGCGCCACCATGAGGGCATGCTGCAGATCCGCTCCGACACCCGTGGCACCGAGGTGACGGCCAGCATGCAACTGCGAACAACGCCATGAAATCACGCATCCTGATTGCCGATGACCACCTGGTGGTGCGCCAGGGCCTGCGCCAGATCCTGCACAGCCGCCCCGACTGGGAAGTGATGGCCGAGGCCGAAGACGGCGTGGCGGCCGAGCGCCTGGCGCGCAACCAGCTGGCCGACCTGCTGATTCTGGACATCGGCCTGCCCCTGCGGCGGGGCGTGACCGTGTGTGAGCGCCTGCGCGCCGACGGCATCCTTCTGCCCATCCTGTTTTTTTCCATGTACCCGCCCTCGCAGTACGCACCGGTGGCGCGGCGCATCGGGGCCCAGGGCTTCCTGGGCAAGGACGCCAGCGCCAGCCAGGTGCTGGCGGCGGTCGACCGGGTGCTGCGCGGCTACCCCTGCTTTCCCGCCGATGGCGAAGCGCGCCAGGCGGCCTCGGCGGGCGCTGGCGGCGGCAGCCCGTTTGACCCGCTGACCGATCGCGAACTGCAGGTGCTGCGCGCCCTGGTGGCCGGCGAAAGCCTGGTCAGCCTGGCGCGCCGCCTGAACCTAAGCAACAAGACCCTTAGCACCTACCGCAGGCGCCTGCTGGCCAAGCTGGGCCTCACCGGCAATGCCGAGCTGGTGGCCCTGGCCCTGCTGCACGGCTTTCAGTAAGCCCCGGGGGGGCCAGGCATGGCCCCGCGCACACCCTGAAGCACATCCATGTAAGCCTATGCTCACAAAGGGGTGGTGTTGCGCGTGTCACCATGCTGGCAACCGGGGACAGGGCCTATGCAGGACACACGAGAAGGGCGCGGCACTCAGACACCGCGCTTCCAGCATGTATTGCTGGTGGACGACGACGAATACAGCCTGCGCTTGCTGCAGGACACGCTGGGCGCGCTGGGCGTAGGCTCCATCGTCTGCGCCAGCGACGGTGCCAGCGGCCTGCGGGCCTTTACGCACATGCAACCGCGCCCCGACCTGGTGGTATGCGACCTCTACATGCCCGACAAGGACGGCATCGAGCTCATCGCCGGCCTGGGTGAGCGCGGCTATGCCGGCGCGCTGGTGCTGGTGACCGCCGGTGACATGAGCCTGCTGCAGATCGCCCGCAACGTGGCCGAGCGCGGCCACGGCCTTCAGGTGGTGGGAGCCTTTGCCAAGCCGGTGCGCGCAAGCGACCTGGCGCATGTACTGGGTCTGGACACGGCACCAGACCCCTCCTGGCCATGACCCCTTTCCTGCTGCCCTTGCGGCGCTGGCTGCGGACCCTGCAGGCCAAGCTGCTGATCCTGCCCGTCATTCTGGTGCTGGTATTCATCTGGGGCGGCACCCTGGTTGCCGGCAGCTACCTGTTTGAGCGACAAAAGGATTTCCTGGTGGCCCAGCAAAGATCGGCCGCCACAGTGTTTGCCGAGGTGATCGCGCAAAAAGTGGGCGAGCGGACCGCCGTGATGGCCACCCTGGCCAGCCATATCGACACCCGGCGTCTGCAGGACGGCCGCTACCCCCAGGGGTTTCTGGAGCAGCGCTTCTCGCTGGGCCAGCAGTTCCCGGCGGGCGCCATCCTGCTCGATGCCGATGGCCGCGTGGTGGCCGACCTGCCCCAGCGCGAGGGGCACAAGGGCATGAGCTATGCTGACCGCGAGTACTTCAAACAGGCCCGCGATACGCGCCAGGTGGTGGTGAGCTCACCCATCACCGGGCGCATGCTGCACAAGACGGTGGTGGCCTTTGCTGCGCCGCTCCTGGACGCACAAGGCCAGTTTGCCGGTGCCCTGGTGGGTGCCATCGACATCAGCTCTTCAGCCTTTCTGGGCCTCTTGAACAGTGCCCGTGCCATGGGCAACAACGAGTTCTACCTGGTGGACCTGGGGGAGAAGCGCACCATCGCCAGCTCCGATCCGACGCGGGTGATGGAACCCCTGCTGAACAACGAATTCAGCCGCCGCCTGGCCCAGGGCGACACCCTGTTCTTTGCACAGAATCGCCTGGGCATCGAGAAGATCTATGCCATTGCGCCAATAGAGCACACCGACTGGAAGCTGGTGATCGCCCTGCCCACCGAGGTCGCCTTTGCCGCCAGCACCGAAATGCGCCGCGCCCTGCTGTGGGTGGCTTTGCTTAGCACCCTGGTGGGCCTGGGCCTGACCGCCCTGATGTCACGCCGCCTGGTGCAGCCGCTGCAAAGGGTGGCGCGCGAGATGGACGCCATGACCACCGAGCGCGTGCCGCTGGCGCCCATTCCCGAGCATGGCGACACCGAGGTACGCAGCCTGATGGCCAGCTTCAACCGCCTGGTCAACAAGCTGCAAAGCCAGAGTGATGCGCAGGAAAGCACCATCCAGCAGCGCACCCAGGAGCTGCAAGACCTGTATGACCGGGCGCCCTGCGGCTACCACAGCCTCAATGCAGAAGGCGTCATCATCCAGGTCAACCAGACCGAGCTGCAGTACCTGGGCTACAGCCGCGCCGAGTTGGTGGGCCGGCCGGTCTATGACTTCCTAAGCCCGGCCAGTGCCCAACGCGTGCGCGCGCAGTATCCGCTCTTCCTGCAAAGCGGCGACCTGCGCGACATGGAGGTGGAGTTTGTCTGCAAGGACGGCTCGCTGCGGCCGTTTCGGGTCAGTGCCAACCTGGTGCGCGCGGACGACGGCCATGTGCTGTACAGCCGCAGCACCCTCACCGACGACCGCGAGCGCAAGCTGCAAAGCCAGAAGATGCAGGAGCTCTACCAGTTCCTGCAGGACGTCGTGGAGAAGCTGCCCTTTGGCCTGCTGGTGTTCGATGGCCAGCACCGCATCGTGCTGCACAACAGCCTGCTGGAAAGCATGCTGCGCCTGCCTCCCAGCTTTCTGCGCAGCGGGCCGGTCTACCACAGCACCCTGCTGGCCTTCAAGCACCAGCGCGGCGACTTCGGTGCGGCGCCGCTGGAGGAGATCGTGCAGGCCTACACCCAGAGCCTGGACGGTCGCCAGCCGGTGAAGTTCGAGCGCGTCTACAGCGACGGCCGATGCTTTGAGGTGCTGGGCCAGCCGCTGCTGGCCGACCACATGGTGGTGACCTATACCGACACCACCCGGCAAAAGGAAATCGAGCGCGAGATCCTGGCCTCCAAGGCCCTGGCCGAGGCGGCCACCCGGGCCAAGAGCCAGTTCCTGGCCAATATGAGCCACGAGATCCGCACCCCCATGAACGGCATTCTGGGCCTGGCCTATGTGTTGGAGAAGATGCCCCTGGCCGAGGAGGCGCACCGCCTGGTGCACCGCATCAAGCTGACCGGGCGCACCCTGCAGACCATCCTCAACGACATCCTGGACTTCTCCAAGATCGAGGCCCAGCAGATGCAACTGGAGCACAGCCGCTTCACGCTGGACGAGGTGTTCGACAGCGTGAGCTCCATCATGCTGGGCGACCCGACCCGCCCCGGCGTGGAGCTGGCCATCGTGCCACCACAGCAAGCCGTGGCGCCCCTGCTGGGTGACGGCCTGCGCCTGGGCCAGGTGCTGATCAACCTGGTGGGCAATGCCATCAAGTTCACCCACCACGGCTATGTGCGACTGCTGGTGAGTCCGGTGCAAAGCGATGCGCAGACCGTCACCCTGCGCTTTGCCGTGCAGGACAGCGGCATCGGCATGGGCGCCCAGGAGATTGCCGAAGTCTTCAAGCCCTTCAACCAGGCCGACGCCTCCACCACGCGGCGCTATGGTGGCACCGGCCTGGGTCTGTCGATCAGCCGGCGCCTGGTGGAGCTGATGGGCGGCACGCTGCAGGTCAGCAGCCAGCCCGGCGTGGGCAGCGAATTCCACTTCACCCTGACCCTGCCGCGGGCCGAACCGACACCCCTGCAGCAGACCCTGCAGCAGCTGGAATTGCTGATTGCCGACGACTCCGAGGTGGCGCGCGAGGCGCTGCGCCACACCGCCCTGGCCCTGGGCTGGCGCCCGACCCTGGTGGACGGCGGCGAGGCGGCGGTGCAAAAAGTGCTGCAGCGCCAGGCCGCGGGGCTGGAGCCCGAGGTGCTGCTGATCGACTGGAAGATGCCGGACCTGGATGGCCTGGGCGTGGCGCGCCAGGTGCATGCCGCCCTGGCACAGGGGCACGGACCGATTGTGATTTTGGCCACCGCCCATTCACGCGACGAGCTGCTGGCCCAGCCCGATGTCCATCTGGTGGATGCGGTGCTGAACAAGCCGGTCACCGCCTCCGCCCTGCATGACGCGGTAGCCACCGCCCTGCGCCGGCGCGGCCAGGTTGCCAAGGCGACGACCACCACGCCGCAGCGGCGCCTGGCCGGCCTGCGCCTGCTGGTGGTGGATGACAGCGAGATCAACCGCGAAGTGGCCAGCCTGATTTTTGGTGGCGAAGGCGCCCGCGTGGAGGTGGCCCCTGACGGCCTGGAAGCCCTGCAATGGATGGAGCGCAACCTGCGCCAGGTCGACCTGGTGCTGATGGACGTGCAGATGCCCGGGCTCAACGGCCTGCAGGTGGCGCGCATCCTCAAGGCGGACGGGCGCTACACCACGCTGCCCATCGTGGCCTTGAGCGCCGCTGCCTTCAGCAAGGACCGGGAGGCGGCCCTGGCCGCCGGCATGGTCGACTTTATTGCCAAGCCCATGGATGTGGAGCGCGCCATTGCCGTGGTGCTGGCCCACGCCCCCCGCACGGCACATTCCGCTGCACATCCCACAGAAAAGCCCGCTGCCGTCCCGCCGCCGCCCCGGCAGCACCGCAGGAGCCCAGCCTGGACCTGGCCCAGGCCCTGTACCTGTGGCGTGACGAGGCGCGCTACCAGCACTTTCTCAAGCGCTTCATGGACGAGTACGGCCCGCAGCTGGACCAGCTCGACAGCCTGCAGCCCGCGGAACGTGACGCCCTGATCCACAAGCTGGCAGGCGCGGCCGGCAGCCTGGCCCTGGGCGGCCTGACGCAGGCAGCCAAGGCCTACGGCGCTGCCCGCCACGCCGGCCAGGATTTGCAGGCCCCGCTGCAAGCCCTGCAGGCGCAGATCAACCTGACCTGGCAGGCCGCAGGCCACTACCTGGGGCAGGACGACCCCACCGAATAAGGCGCGCGCAAAGGCAGCAAGCCGTCAAGGCTTGCTGCTGAAAAGCTCCTTGAGCCGCTGCAGCAGGTCGGTGTCCACGCCCGGTGCGCCGGCCGTACCCTGGAATTCGTCATACACCCAGTCGCCCGCCACCTGCGACACACCGCTGGGCTGGGGCATGGTGTAGACCGGTTTGCCCTTGAGGGCGGCACCCATGAAGTCGGTCCAGATCGGCAGCGCCAGGGTGGCGCCAAACTCGCGCCCGCCCAGTGACTGCGGCTCGTCATAGCCCATCCAGGCCACGGCGGTGATGGGGCCGCTGTAGCCGGCAAACCAGCCGTCAAAGGCATCGCTGCTGGTGCCGGTCTTGCCGGCCAGGTCGCTGCGGCCCAGCTTCTGCGCCGAGGCCGCCGTGCCGCTCACCGTCACCTCATGCAGCATGCTGGTGGTGACAAAGGCGTTGCGGGCATCGAGCACGCGGTCGGCCTCCTGCGCCACGGCCACCGGCTTGGCTTCGAACAGCACCGTGCCGCGCGCATCCACCACCTTCTGGATCAGGTAGGGGCTGATCTGGAAGCCCCCGTTGGCAAACACCGAATAGGCGCCGGCCATCTGCAGGGGCGTGACCGAACCGGTGCCCAGGGCCAGGGTGTAGTTGGTGGGCTGCTTGGCCGGATCCAGGCCGAAGCGCGTCAGAAAATCGTGGGCATACTGCGGCGTGATGGCGCGCAGCAAGCGCACCGCGGCCACGTTCTTGGACTGCGCCAGGGCCCGGCGCAAGGTGATGCTGCCCTCGTAGACATCGTCATCGTTCTGTGGTGACCAGGGCGCACCGCCGGTCTCTGCCGCGCTCAGGGTAAGCGGGGCGTCCTGGACCTGGGTGGCAGGTGAATAGCCTTTTTCGAGTGCGGCCGAGTAGATGAAGGGCTTCATGGCCGAGCCGGGCTGGCGCCAGGCCTGGGTCACATGGTTGAACTGGCTGGCGCCAAAGTCAAAACCGCCCACCAGCGCGCGGTAGGCGCCGGTCTGGTTGTTCAAGGCCACCAGGGCCGCGCCCACATTGGGCAGCTGCGTGATGCTCCAGCGGCCCTTGGCATCCTGCTGCACGCGGATCACGGCGCCGGGCTTGATCCGCAAGGCTGCAGCGGCCTTGGCTGAGAGCGCCGGCGCAGCCCAGCGCAGGCCTTCGCCGCCCACGCTGATCTCGTCGCCATTGGCCAGCACCGCGCGCACGCTCTGCGCCGTGGCGGCGGTGGTCACGGCGGCCACCATCTTGTCGCTGGGCGGGTGCTGCAACAGGGTGGCCTCGATCAGCTTCTGGCGCTCCACGCCCTCGGCGGGCAGGTCCACGCGGGCCTCGGGGCCGCGGTAGGGGTGGCGCTGGTCGTAGGCCAGCACATTGTGGCGCAGCGCCTCAAACGCGGCCTCCTGCTCGGCATTGACCAGGGTGGTGGTGACGCTGATGCCACGCGTGTAGGCCTCGTCCTTGAACTGCGCGAACATGGCCAGGCGCACCATCTCGGCGGCGTACTGGGCATGGGCGCTGTAGCTCTGGCCGTCCATGCGCACATGCAGGTCCTCGTTTTGCGCGGCTTTGAGTTGCGCCTCGGTGATATAGCCCAGGTCATGCATGCGCTTCAAGACCAGGCGCTGGCGTGCCTGGGCCCGCTTGGGGTTGACCACCGGGTTGACGCTGCTGGGCGCCTGCGGCAGGCCGGCCAGCATGGCGGCCTGTGCAATCGTCACGTCTTTGAGCGGCTTGCCGAAATAGATGCGCGCTGCACTGCTGAAACCATAGGCGCGCTGGCCCAGGTAGACCTGGTTCATGTAGAGCTCCAGGATCTGGTCCTTGGACAGCGTGCGCTCGATCTTGTAGGCCAGCATCACCTCGGTGATCTTGCGCGAGAACACTTTTTCCTTGGTGAGAAAGAAGTCACGCGCCACCTGCATGGTGATGGTGGAAGCCCCTTGCTTGAGGCCACCGGTGAGGTCGGCAATGACGGCGCGCGCCACACCCTTGAAGTCCACGCCGCCATGCTCATAGAAGCGCGAATCTTCGATGGCCAGCAGGGCCTGCTTCTGGATCTGCGGAATCTCCTGGATGGGCGTGAACTCGCGCCGCTCCTGGCCAAACTCGCCGATCAGCACGTTGTCGCTGGTGTAGACGCGCAAGGGGATCTTGGGCCGGTAGTCCACCAGCGCATCCAGGCTGGGCAGGTCCAGCGGGGTGGCTGCACCGGCAGGCATGGCAGACAGGGCGCTGATGAGGGCCATGGCAAGCAGGGCCCCGGCGCACAGCAGACGCAGCAAAAGTGATGAGGTGATGGGCTTCAAAGTCAGGTGGCGCCGCTTGGTTTGCAGGCGCTGCAATGGATGCCAGGGGGTGCCCCGGGGCGCTTGAGCGGCCACTGGGCAAGTCGGCCCCGATTATCGCAAGCCCACCTCCCGCCCGCCCCGCGTGGCCCTGCTGCAAATGTAAATTTGGGTTAAACCGGCGCCGCCTTGGTCTTGGCACAAGGCGCATGCAGCAGCCGGCTCGCTTGCCAATTCGCAAGCAGGGCAGGGGTGGCGCTTCCCAGAATCGGCCCCAGTGCTTCAGCCCCTGCCCGGCTCGAAGCCTGGCAGCAAGCGGGCTGGCCGGGTTCGTCTGGGCCCTACTTTGAAAGCAAGCCATGACACACCCTCTGAAACTCTTGCAGGCCGGGTTCGTCCGGCGCGTTGCCCCAGGCCTGGCCACCCTGGTGTTGCCCATCCTGCTGGTCGCCTGTGGCGGCAATGGCAGCACAGGCGAGGCCACCCGCTCTGTCAACGCGACTCCCAACGTCGTGGTCGAAGGCGCCTGGAGCGGCACCAACTCTCTGGGCAATGTCTTTGACATGCTGCTGCTGGAGGACGGCTCGTCCTACCAGGTCTTTGGTAACCTGAATGCCGGTGTATTCAGCGCCACAGGCCTGGACTATGGCCGCTACGGCGTCAGCGGCAACATCCTGAGCGCAACACTCACCCAGTACAACCCCGTTGGCTCCAAGTTTCCCGGCTCGCTGGCTGCCACGGTGGTGGCGGGCAGTTCCATCAACGGTGTGGGCGGCAGCAGCCTCACTGGCCTGCGCGTGAGCTTCATCGCCGCGCCCAGTGGCAGCAACCACCCGGGCTATGACTACAACACAGCGGCCCAGCTATCGGATATTGCCGGCGCATGGAGCAGCGTTTTGGTGGTCGAACAGAACATCGGCCTCACGCTGTCCATAGACGGCAGCACCGGTGCGCTGCAGGGTGTGGGCAGCGGCTGCACCTTGGGCGGCAGCATCCAGCCGCGCAGCAGCCACAAGAACGTGTTTGAT
>Ga0228700_1000720_pt1 | contig 26602 bp, 26 predicted proteins | sample McNCre317_Aug_MG_FD_178019 | JGI IMG/M metagenome (GOLD analysis project Ga0228700, IMG submission 178019) | Freshwater microbial communities from McNutts Creek, Athens, Georgia, United States - 3-17_Aug_MG | ecosystem: Environmental > Aquatic > Freshwater > Creek | place: USA: Georgia...
CGGACGGGGGTTCAATTCCCCCCATCTCCACCATGGATGCGTTGCTCAGGCGAAAGCCGCAGGCACGCACCACGACATCCCATAGTCAAAAACCCACCAGCAATGGTGGGTTTTTGGTTTAACGGCCGGCCCGTCGCGCTCGATTAGGCTGGCGCCATGAACCTGCAGCCAAAGCTCTTCGCGATCACGTTAATCGCATCCGATTTAGACGCAGTGGCCGAGTTTTATGCGGCTGTGTTTGGAGTGGTTCCGATCTTTAGCGATGAGGTGTCGCGCGTATTCAAGCTGGGCGAAACGCTTATCAACGTGCTCGAACGTTCCGACGCGGTTTCGCTGTTTGCGCCTGCCGAGACGGCGACTCAGGGCTTTGCTCAGCACAGCATGTTCACTATCCAGGTCGACGATGTCGACGCACAGGCAACGCGCTTGCAGGGTCTTGGTGTTGAGCTGAATTACGGCCCGAAAGACCAACCCTGGGGCATTCGCGTGATCACTTTCATTGATCCTGCCGGTCAGCTATGGGAGTTCAGTCAGTCGCTTTAGGCGGCGCCGTGTCTACTTGATTTGGTCGCGCTTGGTGATGCCCAGAAAGCTAACCAGTGCCGCGATGGCAACCAAGAAGATCAACGATGTCGTGGTGGCTCCCAGCCCCAGACCTGTGTCGGCGCGAGGCTGCGAGAGCAGGTCACCCAGGGCGGCCCCGAGTGGTCGAGTGAGCACATACGCAATCCAGAACGCCGATACGCCACCTAGCCATTTGAGGCGCCAGGCCAGGGTCACCAGCGCGATCGCAACGGCAAAACCGATAAATGTGCTCAAGAGCGGCAGGCCAAAGTCATCGAGGAAGATGTCGCCACCAGCCGTGCCCAGGGCGAATGTCATCAGAATCGCAACCCAATAGAACGCCTCGCGACTGCGCGAGTTGATCGATTTCATTTGCAGCGTGCCCTCGCGACGGAACCAAAGCACGAACGTCGCGATGAGCGCAAGCCCAAAACCAATGATCGCCTGCCAGTTTTCGACTCCGAGCCCATCGTGCATCGAGTCGGTAATCAGCGTGCCTACGGTGCTGATGGCGACGATCGTTGGCCAGTAGACGGCCGGCATGTATCGCCGCGTGCTGAACTGCACGGCGAGCAGCACGGCAAGCACGGCGGTCATCGCCCAAGTGGTGCCGGTTAGGCCAAAGCCAAGTGTTGAGTTCAGGTAGTCGGCGAAGGTCTCGCCAACAGTGGTCGAAAGCACCTTGATGATCCAGAAGTATGCGGTTACCGCAGGCACCTTGGTCATGAGTTGACGAGTATTTGGCATGGTGCTCCTGGGTGAATGAGGTGACTGACAGGCTTTTGTGGCACCTTGAGCCTAATTTTTTCGGGCTGCAAACAGTCGGGCACGAGCACGATTGTCAGCGTTTTGCCAGCGACCGGATGGGTTGTTCACAGATTCCGTTGAGCGAGCGCTCAGGTTCAGTTTTTCGGTTGAACTTGTCACACCAATTCAGTCAGGAGTACCAGATGAACCAGAAGCCAGCCAATCTTCGTCAGGCCACCACAATCGTCGGGCTTGCGGCCATCGCAGCCGTGCACGTCATGGATTTGCCAGGCAAATTTGCCGAGACTCCTTACCTCGCGTGGGGTTACATCGGCGTTATCGCCGCGGCTGCAATCCTGATCGAACGAATCGCTAACGGTGCCCGACGTCAAGACTTTGTCGCCGCGGCTCTTCTGAGTGCAGCCGTGCTCCTCGGATTCATCGTGAATCGCACGGTGGGTATGCCTGGCGCCACGGGCGACATTGGCAACTGGTTTGAACCCCTTGGACTGCTTTCTCTGTTCGTTGAGTCGTTCACTCTCGGTCAGTCGGTTCTGGCGCTGAAGGCTCTTGCCAAGGCAAGAAGCTAGCCCCGGCTCGCCACGAGGCGTCTGCTTGAATTGGAGCAGACAAAATCGAAGGAGCGCCATGACCGGTCAAGACTTTGTGGATTGCACGCTTGAGGTGCACGGCGAGTCCATTCTGGCAATCCTCAACGAGGCCATCGCTAATTCGACCACGCTTTACGACTATCACCCGCGACCTAGCGAGAGCATGATCGGCTGGTTCGATGCCAAGACCGCAGGCGGATTCCCGGTTATCGGCATCGAAGACGAAACCGGCGCACTGCTCGGCTTTGCGACCTATGGTTCGTTCAGGCCGCACCCCGCATACAAATACGCGGTCGAACACTCGGTTTACGTTCGAGTCGACCAGCGAGGCAAGGGTCTAGGGCGCAAGTTGTTGGCGCGCATCATCGAACTGGCCAAGGCTCAGGGCAAACACGCGATGATCGGTGCGATCGACGCCTCGAACTCGGCGAGTATTGCGCTGCACGAATCGATGGGCTTCGAGCGCGTGGGTACTTTGCCTCAGGTTGGTTTCAAATTTGGACGCTGGCTCGATTTGGCGCTTATGCAGCTGACCTTCGAAACCCCACACGACCCAGTTGACGGCTAGCCGGTCGATCGCCAGTTGGCTCGGCTTCTGGGCGTAGGCTGAAGCCATGAACTTTGTTGATTCGATCAAGGCCTACTGGCGCGGTTATGCAAACTTTCACGGTCGCACCTCGAAGAAAACCTTCTGGTGGACCATCCTGTTTCTAGTGCTCGCGGGCATGGCAATCGGCATCATTTTTCCTGGTGGCATGCACATGCAAGAGGTCATGGGTTACCAGTTCTCGACCCGCGAAGACTCGGCCATGCAAAACCTTTGGTCGGTGGCAACCTTCTTGCCAAGCATTGCGCTGGGTGTCCGACGCCTGCAAGACATCGGCAAGCCCGGCCCATACATGTGGTTCGTTTTGTTGCCAATCGTCGGCTGGATTCTGTTGCTCGTTTGGTTCTTGACGCCAGGCCAGCCAGAGGCTAACAAAGATGGCGAACCTGTCGCCTAGTTTCAACACTCAAAGCGCATGAACTTCACCAACCCGCTGACCTGGATCGCGGCCAACGCAAACCTCGCATTCGAGATCATTGGCACGCTCGCGTTCGCCGTTTCGGGTTTGATCGAGGCTGCGCGCAAAAAGCTCGACATCGTGGGCATGGCTATGGTCACCGGCTTCACGGCGTTCGGTGGCGGAACCCTGCGCGATATTTTGCTCAACCGTCGCCCGTTCTTTTGGGTCGAAAACCAGTTTTGGCTGTGGGTGATTTTGGCAATGTGTGCCGGCGCCATGTTCTTCATGCGTTCGCGACACCTCGAATTCACCGAGCGCGCGACGCAATGGCCAGACGCGCTGGGACTTGGCATTTTTGCCGCGGGTGGCACTTACATCGCGCTGCATTCGGGCATGCCGCCTCTGGTGGCGGTGCTCATGGGTGTCATTACGCCGGTGTTCGGTGGTGTTCTGCGCGACGTAGTGATCAACGAGATTCCGCGGGCCTTCAACGACCACCAACCGTATGCCGCGCTTGCGTTTGTTGGGGGATGGGCCGTGGTCGGCCTCGATGCTGTGCAGGTGAACCAGGTGTTGACGATTGGTCTAGGCGCAATCGTGATTACTGGGTTGCGCTTGACCGCAATGATTCGCGGATGGCGACTGCCGACCTGGAAGGTTTAGGCGGCTGCGTCGTCGCCTGCGCATGGCGCAAGTTGTGCAACGCGCTGAGGGGTTACTCCAAGCAAAACCGCGATGTCGCGCATTGTGAGCCCCTCGTCGCGCATGCGGCCAACGACATCGCGAATTGAGCTCGAGGCCTCTTCTTGCAGTCGGTTGGCGATGCGCATCTTCTCTTGAGCGGCTTCGAGGTCGCAAATGATGCCTGGCATGACTGCCTCGACCTTCACGACGATGTCGCACTTTGATTCACCGGTGGCCTGTTCTGCCAAAACCTTGATCTGTTCGGTCGCCTTGTCGAGACGCTTGGCGGTGGTGGATAGGCCGCCGAGTTCGGCAACAGAGACGTGCCAGCCATCGGCCTGACGTTCACAGTGCGCCTTGATCTCCATCGTGGCCTCCATTCGCTTCAAGTTTCGCGACTCTATCGGGGATTTGTCAAGGGGTACTTGACAAACTTAGTAAAGAGACGCTTTACTTACTATCGTAATCAGAATTACCCACACACCTCAAGGAATATCAATGAACTACGTTCTCGCAATCGCAGCCCTGGCCGTCTCGGCATACGTCGGTCTCGGCTTCTTCAAGGCCGGCAAGTTCAAGGCCTTCTCGCCTCGTGAGGCACTCCTCGCCGCCGGTTTCGGCTGGGTCGAGAAGGTGCCATTCGGCATTGTTCGCGTCATCGCTTGGCTCGAGCTGCTCGGTGCGGTCGGCATCGTGCTTGCGCCGCTTAGCGCATACCTTCTGCCTGGCTTCGAATGGGCCAAGGCGTTCGGCCTGCTTGCCGCTGACGGTCTTGCTTTGACCATGGTTGTCGCGATCTTCATGCACATCGCTCGCAAGGAATTCAAGTACACCTGGAAGATGAACCTCGGCCTGCTTGCCGCAACCCTCGTTGCCTTTGCGCTGCAGTACGGCGTAACCGTTCCACTGTTCTAAGTCGTCTAAATTCGGGTCTTAGCAACCCGCGTTAGCGTTCGAATCCGGCCCTGGTGGCCGCCCGATTAAGGGTGGCGATCAGGGCCGGTGCCGTTAACCAGATCAGCACGGCGGTGGTTGCGGCACGACCCGAATCCCACAGCAGGCCGCCGGTGAAAAGCTCATAGGTCACAAAGTGCTGCAGGTTTAGCAGTGGCCCGCCGCCTGCCACCCAGCCAAAACTCGTCTCGGTGCCAGCGATGAACGGCCAGTTCCACATGGTCATCAGGCCGCCATAGACAAAGCTCGAAACTATGGCGTATGCGCCCAGCGTGACCCGTGGGTTCAACGTCTTTGGCAACAGGCCGGCTCCTAGGCCAACGAGCCCCGCGGCAACCATTTGAAACGGCAGCCACGGCCCGAAGCCACCCGTGAACAACGCCGAGGTCAATAGCGAGGTGCTGCCGAGCAAAAATCCAAAGTCGGCCCCGAAAACGAACCCACCGATCAGTATCAAAAAGAAGATTGTCTCGATGCCTGCGGTGCCAGCGCCAAGCATTCGAATTACCGAGGCGAGAGCAGCGAGCACGCCGAGCACTGCGAGCCGACGCGAATCGAGTCGACCGTTTGTCACCTGCACAAGAACAAGGGCAACGAGCGCGGGCATCAGGAGCGTGAATCCGGCCTGGGCCAGGCCAGACTGTTGGGCAATTTCACGCGAGGCAAACAGCGGCCAACAGAACATTCCAACTGCGGCCAACAAGCCCAGGCAAATCGCTGCGATGTTTAGTGCCGACCGCCGACCCGTTAGCAGGCGCTTGGTCATGGCAGCCTCCCGTGTTCGAGGTGAAGGGTGCGGTCGGCGCAGGCCTCGACCAACCCAGAATCGTGGGTGGCAAGCACGACCGCGTGACCAAGTTGGGCCAACTCGCCCAGCAGGGCGGCAACCTCGCGCCGCGCCGCATAGTCGAGGCCGCGAGTGGGTTCGTCGAGCAAGATGACTCTAGAACCGCGGGCCAGCTGAATCGCAATTGCCAGAGCCAACTGTTGACCAGCCGACAGATCGCGCGGGTTCGTCGAGCCGTCGATTCGGCCGCACAGCCGCTCAAAGATCCTGGCCGTGCGACCGGCCTCACCGCCAACCGAGTCGCTCTCGACGAGCTCGGCCGAAATCGAATCAAGATAGAGCAGCTCTGCCGCATCTTGCGGCACCAATGCCGGCGGCGGCTCACAGACGATGCGACCGTCGGTGACGATGCCAACGCCGGGCAGCGTTTTTTGGGCTCGACGACCGCGGCGCAGAGACAAACGGCTCTGATGCGGTTCGGGTGCCGAAACCCCCGCCGAAAGCAAGGCCCACAGCAGGGTGCTTTTGCCAGCGCCATTCGGGCCGACAATCGCCAAGATCTCGCCTGCGGAAACCGAGAAACTAACCTTCGCCACGGCATCGAACGACGATCCTTCGTGGCGCACGGTGAGTTCGCTTACCTCGAGCGCAGCGACTTCGAAATCGCCGCTCTCGGGCGAAACGTGCGTCTTTCGGGTGGTCCTCGGCAAAAGCGCATCGCGCAAGAAGCCGTCGGCGAATTCACCGGCTGCGCCTTGCACGCACGACCCATCGCCTCGCACAACAGTTATCGAGTCAACTGCACCCAGTAGTCGGTCGATCCGGTGCTCGACCACGAGCACGGTAATCGAGCTCGTTTTGGTCAGCCCACGAAGCAGGGCGATGGTGGCTGCGGCCGATTCGTCGTCGAGCGCCGAAGTTGGCTCGTCGACGAGCAGGATGCGCTGGCCGGCCGCGAGCGCCGCCCCGATTGCCACACGCTGCTGCTGCCCGCCGCTGAGCTCGACTACGGGGCGGTCTAGCAACTCGTCTATTTGCAGCAGCGTGGCCACCTCGTCGATGCGTCGCCGCATGTCTGCCGGTGCATACCCAAGCTGTTCCATTCCGAACGCCAGTTCTTCGGCCACGGTTTCGGCCACAAAGCCCGATGCGGGTCTTTGGTTCACATAGCCGATCAGCGCGGCCAATTCGTGTGGCTTTCGCCCAAGTACGTTTTGGCCCTCGAGCAATATTTCGCCGCTGGCAATGCCGCCGGTGAAGTGGGGGGCTAGGCCATTGATTAGTCGAAGGAGCGTCGACTTGCCCGCGCCAGTTGGGCCGCAAATAAGTGCGAATTCCCCTCGGGTGAAGCGGAGGTCGACCCGGCTGAGCACGGGGGATTGCTGCCCAGTCGCGCTAGCGTCGCGACTATAAGCGAAGCCAACCTGTCGAAATTCGACCGCAGGCATCAAATTTGATTGGTTCATGCGGCGATCACCGCAGCCCGATTGTGGCGGTCAAGGCGGCCGCAACCACCAGCAGCCACCAGGTCAGCGCTATGCCCAAGACCACGTAGTCTTGCCAGCTCAGCGGGCGTTTCACCAGTCGTGTTCGCGGATTGCTTCGCGAAGCCAGCACCAAAGCCCAAACCGCTAGTGCCAAACCGGCCACCAACAACACCGCGCCGGCCAAGATTTGATCGCCCGGCACGAGCAACGCATACAAGCCAACGCACCAAAGTAATACGGCGCCAACCGGGGCCAGACGCCCCATTCGGGTTTTGAGGCCCGATGCGGCGGGCTGGTTTCCGAACCCGCGTGCGTCCATGCTCGCGGCAAGCGCAAGCGAGTTGTCGAGCGCAGCCTCGAGTGTCGGAATGACGATGCCGCGAAGTGCCCCCAGCCCGCGACTGCGTGCTCGTAGTGCCGATTGACGGCGACCACGCTGCAGGCTGTTGATCAGTTCCGGTGCCAGGTTGAGCGCGACCGTGATTGCCGTTGCGATTTCATACAACGCGGCGGGTGTCGATGCCAGAAGGCGCCTTGGATTCGCGAGTGTCGATGCCATCGCCACGCTCAATAGAATCGCCGCGAGCCGAAGCCCGTCGGTCAGGCCGTTCAGCATGGCTTGGCCATCGAGCGCTCCAACCCCGAATAGTGCGCGAATCGCAACCCGAAACAACAGCACAGCGGCGGCCAGCAAAAGATAAAACCGCATCGACCTCGCCCAGGCTGCTCGCTCGCGGCAGGCTAGTGTCAGCGCTATCGCGGCGACACACTGCATCGCCAATGCCGTGCTCGAATGACTCACCGTCGCAACCTGAACCCCAACCAAACCCAAGACCCACCAGGTAGCCGGGTGCAACTGGTTGGCGCTGAACGGGTTAATAGCCCGCCAACGGTCTAGCCGCGACACGAACCAACCTCGGGGGCGAGCGACGGTTGAACCTCGTTCGGCTGTTTGCCTGGCAAGACCCATACCCATGCTTCGGCCTGGCCACACTCCGGTCGGTGTCCAGCCGCTCCGACACCGCTGATCAGCCAGTGACCTGGCATTTTTGCCGAGGTAACGAAGTATGCCCAGTGCCCCTGACTTGGGCCCGGAGCCGAGCCGCAGTCTTGCTGCGCGACGTCTGGCCAACCCTCGATGCGGCACACGAAACTGCTCGGATAATCGGCGGTGCCCTGCACGTCGAGCCCGGCCGCACCAAACAGTTGCCAACCCGTGCCTGCAAAATCGTGCACGTGTTTGACTAGCGGTTCGCGCCCCGATGCGGTGCCAAAGTCGACCAAGAGTTCGACTGAACCCTTGCCCGAAACGTCACCAGAGCCATAGCTCTGGCCAGCCGTTGCGCCGCCGAACGAAAAACCGTTAATGCGCGCACCCAGCAACCAGCCCACGGCGACCAGCACGAGCAGCCCAACCAAAGCCGTTCGCGGGCGAAGGCGTCTCATCCAACTTGCCATCGGGTTGCTTTCGTGAGGCTACTTGGTTGGCAGCAGACCGAGGTAGGTCTTGCCAATCATCGGGGCGTATGCCTGTGCGGTGGCAAAGGTGTCGCCGTTCGCGCCAGACCAAGCCGACTTGATTCCGCCATCGTCGGCAAGCTGACTGCGGAACCACGCCGATTGCTTGGCAATGTCGAGACCCACGGCCTTCATTCCCATGGCCGCGTAAGCGCTGCCGTTCACATCGGCGCTAAACGAGCCATCGCCGTTGTCGCTTTGCCAGTGGTCGCCATCAATAATCGTGCGACGCAAGAACGCGACCGCCTTGCCAATCGACAGCTTGCGGCCGGCGACGACCTTGGCGCCACCGAATGTGCGCAGAGCGGCCTCGGCCTGCAACGCGAGTCCGGTTCCATCGGTCGACGAGGCGCTCGACCAGCCGGCAAAACCGCCATCACCGTTTTGGTGCGCCTCTGCATAGCCCAACACCTTGTTGGCCAGCGCATCCTGGCCGTATGCGTGCAGCCCAAGCGCGATCCACGCATACTCAACCGTGTTGCCCTTGGCCAAGGCCACCGAGCCATCGGTGGCAATCGTCGACTTCAGTTCGGCATAGAAAACGTTCTGCAGCGGCCCGTTGGCTACGCCGAGTGCCTTGCTAGCAAAGAGGAACATTCCGGTGCGGCCCGTGCGCAGTGCACCGGTAGCTGTGTAGAGGTAGCCAACCTTGTTGTAACCAATCACGGCTCGGTCGGTGAACAGGTGCTTGATTGGGCCGAGCTGCTTGATCAGCGAGTAGCCGCCGGCTCGTCGCTGCAACATTGCCTCGATGGTCACGCCGTATTCGGGCGCACCGTACAGCGCAATCTCGTTGTTTACGAATGCTCGATCAAGAAACGCAAGCGTTGCCGGCGACTTATCGACCGATGCTGGCGTGGGGGAGGCACTTGCCGCAGTGGCTATGCCTAGCGCCAGGCTCGAAGCCGTGGCAATGGTGGTGATTAGTGTTGCGATTGAGCGCAACCCAGATTTTGGCGCAAACATTTGCTGCCTTTCGCTAATGCGATCTGGGAGCGAAGGCGGCAGCACGGCCTGGCGACCGACAGCCGACTCCGAACCGTGGACCTCGACGGTGAAATGGAGTCAATTGCTTCGGGCAGGCAATCCGGCTATCACGGTTGCGGGTCAGTGTCTGAGTTTCACAGACTTTCCCTGCTCGGGCAAAGGCCGTTCTCTTTCTAAGGAAGAACGTCTTTCAAATTTAGCAGCGAGTAGCCCACAAAGATCACGGCATCGAGCGCGAAGTGCGCCGCAACCAGCGGCCAGAGCGCGGTGTATTTGCCCGCCCGAGATGGCGCCAGTTCTGCCTTGGCTCGCAGCCTTCGAAAATAGCCGGCAAAAATCAGACCCATGACCAGGTTGCCAACGAACCCGCCGACGCCTTGATACAGGTGATATGCGCCGCGCAAAACGGCCGACACCACCGTTGCGACGACCGGCCGAACGCCCAGCCGGTCGAGGGTGTCGAGCAGGTAGGCAACCACAACGGTCTCTTCAAGCAGCGCGGCCTTCGCGGCCATGAGCAGCAGCACCAGCGGTATCCACCAGTTAGCGTTCAAGTCGGCCGGAATAACTTTGGCCGAAAGCCCAAGGCCGCGCGAGGCTAGATAGAGCCCCAGCCCCGGAATGCCGATGGCCGCGGCCAAGACGATGCCACGCGCAAAGCCTGCGGCAATCTCGCGACCCCGACCGCCCAGCTGCAGCGCAAGCCGCGGGTTTTCGCCGGAGCGCATCCACAACAGATAGGCCACTAGCGCCACCGGAGCAAGGCCAAACCCGAAATCCAGCAGCTGATAGGTGGCGTCGAGCCATTGACGGTCGGCCAGCGATGAATTGATCGTCGTGCTTGATCCGGCTAAGCCGTTTGGCGTCGTCAATTTGGCAATGAGCGAAACCACCGAATAAATGGCGGATGCGCCGAGCGAAAGCGCCAATACAATCGCCAGCTCAAGCCTCAGCCTCATGCGAGCCCTTTGACGACCAGCGCGATGGCCAGGCCGACAATCATGGCGCCACCAACAATGCCCGTGCCAGCCTGAAACTTGACCGTCGAAACCTTTCTTAGCAAGGTTCCACCCGCCGCAAGGGTCTGCTGCCAAATAACCGATCCCACAAACACACCGACGGCAAATATGAGACCGGCCAGCTGGCTCTGAACGGCTGTGTCGCCGGTGGCGCTCGCGGTTCGAGCGACCGTGGGAGCGATGGCCAAGAAGTACAGCGCCGTCGGCGGATTCACTACGGTAGCGCCCGCAAAGGTCAGGTATGTGCGCCACAGCGAGCCGTTGCTCGTGTCGCGGCTCGCCGTTCTGGCCTCGTTGGCTCGCAGGCGACGAATGTTGGTCGAAAGCGTCTGCCAACCCAACCAGAGCAGAATCGCGGCGCCAGCCAAAGTGAGCGCAGTGCCCCAATCGCGCAGAAAACCGACAATGGCCCCGCCAACCAAGAAGACGACCAGCGCATAGACCATGTCAACCGAGGCCATGGCAAATGCGCCCGTGGCACCGTGTCGCCAGCCACGCGTCGTAGCTGTCTGAACCAACATGATGGCCATCGGCCCAACCGGAATCGCTAGCGCAAGCCCAGCCGCGAAGCCAAGGGCCCAAATCTCGATCAAGGTGCATCCTTGCTTTGAGGCAACTCGCAGGCCGCTGTAGCGCCAGGCATACGGTGTCGATTCTTGGCCACCGCACGATAGCTTGCCGCCGAGATTGGGCCGCCCAAAACGATCGCGACACCACACAATTTCCAAACGAAACCAAATCGTGACTTGAGCGACTGAGCAATCAGGATGCGCGCCACGGCCCTGTGTCCGCTCCATTGCGCGAGCCCTCGTTGGCGTCGCTCCAGGGGAGCTCCACCGTCGACGAGCCAGACGCTCTGTTCGACGTCGGCGAGGCTCAGGCCAAACCGCTCGGGTTGAATTGACGCGTATGCAAGCGCTTGCGGAAAATTCGCCAAATTGCGTCTGCCCCAGTCGACGCAGCGCTGGCAAAAGGCGCAGTCGCCGTCGTAAATCAAGACCTGTTGCTCAAGCACATTCTTGAGGCTACCAGCGGCTAACCGAACAGCTATTTGTTACCGCCATGTAAAGGAATGTAAAAAACACATTCTCTGGTGAACACACGGTGGAGTTTTCTGAAATGAATGGCTTAGGCTAGCGAATACCCAAGGCGTAGTTGTCAACGACGTCAACCTGGAGGTCTTCTCCTTGTTGTGTTTTTGATGGCTGTCTTAACAACAAGGAGAAACAGATGAAACTAACTCGCACTGCGCGAGCTGCGGTTGCTGTTGCTGCTGTGGCCGGTATTGCTTCGGTTGGCGTTGTTGCGCCATCGAACGCATCGACCCGCAGCACCGTTGTCCTGGTAGAGAGCAACGCTCTTACCTCGCTCAACCCAAGCACCCCAGACACCAACCTGACCATCAACAACGACGTTGCTTACCTGACCGGTTCGAGCTTCTTCTACTACGACGACAAGAAGAACCTTCAGCGCAACACCGTTCTTGGCTCGTACAAGATCACCAAGAACGCAAAGACCCTCTCGGTGACCTACACCGTGAACAAGGGCAAGCTATGGTCAGACGGCACTCCTATTGACGGTGTCGACCTGCTCCTGAGCCACGCTCTTTCGTCGAGCGCATACTCGAAGGATGCCGGTCTGGGCGACCCAGCCAGCACCGACACCAAGCCAGCGTTTGACTCGCTCGGCTACGGTGGCGTCTACGACAGCCACATCGTTGGCATGCCAGTCCTGAGCAAGGACCACATGTCGGTCACCTACACCTACGACTCGTTCCAGCCTGACTGGGAGATCATCGGCCCTGGAGTTTCGCCGGTTCACACCCTCGAGCTGCTCGCAGCTGGCAAGACCAAGCTCGGCACCGCAGCCGAGAACGCCGCTGCTAAGGCTAAGTTCCTCAAGGACTTCACCGGCAAGAACAGCGCTGCTATGAACGCAATCGCAAAGATCTGGTCGACCGCTTACAACATCAAGGCTGTAAACGCTTCGACCAACCCGCTGCTGCTCGTTGGCAACGGTGCATACAAGATCACCAGCGCAGTTGCTGACCAGTCGGTCACCCTTGGCCTGAACCCTAAGTACAACAGCGGCAAGGCAACCAGCGGCATCAAGACCATCGTGGTCAAGATGATCGCCGATGGCACCGCTGCTGCACAGGCTCTTGCTAACAAGGAAATCGACATCTACCAGGGTCAGCCAACCGCTGACGCCGTAGCACAGCTCAAGGCCATCGCAGGCGTCACCGTTATCGGTGGAACCAGCAGCTGCTTCGAGCACGTCGACCTGCGCCTCGGCTCGGTCAACGACACCGACTACACCGGCCCATTCGCAACCAGCAACAACGCTGCGAAGAACGCCAAGGCCAAGGACCTCCGCACCGCGTTCCTCCTTGCCTACCCACGTCAGGAAATCGTTGACAAGCTCGTCAAGCCAATCAACGCGAAGGCAGTCGTTGTGAACTCGTCGTTCACCCTGCCAGGTCAGATTGGTTACGACAGCATCGTCAAGGCATCGGGCGTTAGCAAGTTCACCGCTGGCACCCAGGACACCCGCACCGCTGCAGCACTTGCACTGGTAAAGAAGTACTACCCAACCGCAGGCACCGAAACCCCTGTTTCGGTCAAGCTGCTGTGGGGTCAGCCAAGCAACAGCCGCCGTGCATCGGAGGCCGCACTGGTGAAGGCAGAAGAGGCTAAGGCCGGCTTCAACGTCATCAACACCGGCACCTCGGGCTGGGGTGGCCACCTCGACGACAACGCGTATGACGCTGCGTTCTTCGCATGGTGCCCAACCTCGACCAGCCAGACTGGCACCAACGCTAACTTCCAGTCAGATGGCGGTAATAACTTCATCGGTTACAACAACGCACTGATGGACAGCACCCTGCACAGCCTCGAGGCAAAGCTCAGCACTTCGCAGATCACTGCTAAGTACCTGGTTGCCGAGAAGCTCCTCGTTGCAGATGCAGTTACCCTGCCTATCTTCCAGCACCCAGCTGCGACTGCAGTGAACTCGGCTCTCAAGAACGTGAAGCCAGCTCCACTGTCGCCAACCCTGGTTTGGAACTTCTGGGAGTGGAAGTACTAAGACCTAGGTCTTAGGCAAACGCCAAAGGGGAGTGGCACTCATTGAGTGCCACTCCCTCTGCGTGTGCCACACATACCCGAACCAACAGCTTCACCTGCGCAGCACCCCGCGCACCGAATCTCAAAACCTCGAGCCACCGCTCGAGTCCGGTTGGCCAACCACCGGCAGAAACACACTGCAGTGTCGAAAGGGATCATCTTGATCGCCTACATCATGCGTCGCCTCGGAGCGATGCTCATCGTGCTTTTTGGCTCGACCTTTATCATTTACAACCTTGGCGCCAACATGGGCGACCCGCTTGAGGCATTGCGCATCAGCCAGGACCCAAACGCCAAGCAGCAGATTCTCAATCTGACTCGCGAATTGCACCTCGATGTGCCTTCGCCCATCCGCTACTTTTACTGGCTGCGCGGCGTGCTCGGTGTATTCACCGGTCACTTCGACCTTGGCCAGACCCGCGACGGCCTAAACGTCATCTCGCAGCTTGGCGATGCAATCCCGACCTCGATTCGCTTGGTCGCCGTCTCGACCCTGCTGGCCATCATCCTTGGCATCTCGATCGGTATCGTCACCGCACTTCGCCAGTACAGCCGCTTCGACTACGCAGTCACCTTCTATGCGTTCCTCTGCTTCTCGCTGCCGGTCTTCTGGTTCGCGGTGCTTCTGAAGCAGTACCTGGCCATCGGCTTCAACAACTTCCTCTCTGACCCTCAGGTCAGCGCACCTTGGGTGCTCGGCCTGTCGCTAATCAGCGGCGTCTTCTGGTCGGCCATCATCGGCGGCTCGCGCAAGCGAGTATGGATCATCTTCGGCTCGGCATTCGCCGTGACCGCAGCGATCATCGTGCTGATGGGCCTGACCAACTGGTTCACCAACCCTGGTCTGGGCATCTTCCTGGTCTCGATCTTTGCCGGTGGAGCGGCAGTGGGCGTCACCCAGCTATCGACCGGCATTTCGAACCGCAAGACGCTCTATTCGGCGCTGTCGGTGGCCGTCTTTGGTGCAATTGCGTACTTCCCGCTGCAGTGGGTCTTCGAGCAGAAGCACCACCTGGTCAACTTCATCCTCGTGGCATTGGTTTTCGCCGCGGTCGGCGTTGGTGCAGCGTTCTTCTTCAACAAGATCGACCGCGGTCAAGCCGTGCGCACCTCGCTGATTACCGCTGTGCTCGTGCTGCTGTTGCTCGTGGTTGACAAACTCATGCAGACCTGGAACGGCTACATGTCGACCGACGCGGTCAACTATCGTCCGGTACCGACCGTAGGTCAGGCCAATGACCTGCTCGAGACCGGCAACTTCTGGAACAGCACCCTCGACCTGCTCATGCACATCGCCCTGCCGACCATCGCCCTGGCGATCATCAGCTTCGCGGTCTATGTGCGTTACGCCCGAGGTTCGCTCCTCGAGGTGCTCAACCAGGACTACATTCGCACCGCGCGTGCCAAGGGTCTGACCGAGCGCACCGTGATCATGCGACACGCGTTCCGCAACACCATGATTCCTTTGACCACCATCATGGTGACCGACATCGTCGGCATCATCGGTGGCGCCGTTATCACCGAGTCGATCTTCGGCTGGATTGGTATGGGAAGCCTGTTCCGTGGCTCGCTGGTCGCGCTTGACCTGAACATGCTGATGGGCATCTCGTTGGTCACCGCGTTCATGGCCATGGTCGCAAACCTCATCGCCGACCTGCTTTATTCGGCACTTGACCCACGAATTCGAGCTGGAAAGTAACGGCTATGTTCAACAAGAAAAACAAAAACATCGACTCGGCCGCCTCGGCAACCGGTGGCGAGAACGCAATCGCCAACAAAGAGATCGAGGGCCTGAGCCAGGGGCAAATCGTTCGCCGTCGTTTTGTTCGTCACCGTGCGGCGATGATCGCGCTGTTCTCGCTGCTTGGCATCGCGCTATTCGTGTTCTCGGCCTCGGGAATCCACCTCGGCAGCGAGAAGCACCCAATCAGCGTCCCTGGTTGGTGGCACTACTCAATCACCGACCTGCCTGAGCTTGCTGTCACCGGCTGCCCAGACGGCGCAGTCGGCTGCCCAACCCTCGACCTGCTGCCTAATTTCATCGACGGCACCGGCATGCAGATTGGCGATCACCCATTTGGTCAAGACGACATCGGTCGCGACTACTTTGCGCTGGTAATGCGCGGCGCTCAGCAGTCGATCATGGTTATGGTCATCATCGGTTTGGTCGGAGGCATGCTGGGCACCATCGTCGGTGCTATCTCGGGATTCTTCCGTGGTTGGGTCGACGCCGTGCTAATGCGCTTCACCGACTTCATCATCACGATTCCGTTCATCATGGTTGGCGCCGTAATCGGCTTCAAGTACGGCAATCTCGGTGTCGTCGTGCTCGCGCTCATGCTGGGTCTCTTCTCGTGGACTGGCCTTTCGCGCCTAGTTCGCGGCGAGTTCTTGACCCTGCGCACCCGCGAGTTCGTCGACGCGGCACGCGTGGCGGGTGCGAGCAACGCTCGAATCGTGTTTAAGCACATCCTGCCTAACGCCGTCGGTGTGATCATCGTGTCGGTGACCCTGCTTATGTCGGGTGCAATCCTGACCGAGTCGGCGCTTAGCTACCTTGGTTTCGGTGTGGTCGCGCCAGACGTTTCGCTCGGTCTGCTGATTAGCCAGTACCAGGACTCGTTCACGACGCGTCCTTGGTTGTTCTGGTGGCCTGGTCTGTTCATCATTGCGATTGCGCTGTCGGTCAACTTCATTGGCGATGGCCTGCGCGATGCGTTCGACCCACGTCAGAAGCGCCGCATCACCAAGAAGGAGCGCGAGCAGGCTCGCGTTGCCAAGCGTGAGGCTAAGGCAGACGCCTAAAAAATGTGTTCAACCAAGGTAATTGACGGCCAGGCCGGCCACGACCAGCAGCACGAGTGCGCCTGCGCCAAGCAGATTCCACTTGGTGAGGTTGTCGCTGGTCGCCGGCTGTTGCCCGTTCTCGATGGCCTCGGCAAAGGCTCGCCAACGCAGTCGGCACAGCGCGATAGCCTGGCCGCTTGCTGTTCTGGGGGATTCGCCGGGGCGGATCACGCCGGCCTCGATGTCGCGTTTGTTGATTCCGATGCCGAGCAGCTCGGACTTGTGGATGCTGCGCCCGTGGTAGCGGCTGGGGGCTGTTGCCGACCAGCAGGTGACCTTGCGGCCGCCGACAATAAAGGTCAGGGCGTACTTCACATCGAGCGCATCAACCGTGGCCCAGCCAAGGGTGATGGTTTGCAGCGGGTTAACGACGACCACGCCCTCGTCGCCAATGACCAGCTTGGGGCGCACGAAAACCAACCAGGCGCCGGCGCAGGCTGCTGCACCCCAAAGCCAAATACCAATGTTCTGCAGGTCGCTCGCTACGAGCACGCCGCAAATCAAGAAAACAGTTGCTGCCAGAGCGATGCCGCTCAACGGCCTGAAAACCTGCGCGTTAGTCACGCGTCAATCATCGCAGGAGATAACAAATGAACCAGCCGATCCTCAAGGTAACCGACTACAACATCGACTTCTGGGTCGACGGTGTCTGGTATCCGGCCGCCATCAACATGAACTTTGCTGTTGAGCCTGGCAAGGTGCTCGCGATCGTGGGCGAGTCGGGTTCGGGCAAGTCGACCACGGCGATGGGCCTAATGAGCCTGCTCGCTTCGAACGCGCGCACCACGGGCAGCGTTGTCATCAACGGTCAAGAAATGGTTGGCGCAAAGCCGAGCCTGCTGCGCAATTCGCGCGGCAAAGAGGTCGCCTACATTTTCCAGGAGCCGATGACCGCATTGAACCCGGTCTATTCGATCGGTTTTCAGATCGTCGAGACCCTGCGCACGCACTTTGAGATGGGCCCTAAAGAGGCCAAGGCTCGTGCAATCGAACTAATCACCATGGTCGAGATTCCTAACCCAGAGGCATCGTTCGACAAATACCCGCACCAGCTCTCGGGTGGCCAGCGTCAGCGCGCCATGATCGCGCAGGCCTTGGCCTGTGACCCTGGTCTGCTGGTTGCCGACGAGCCAACTACGGCCCTCGATGTGACCGTTCAGGCCGAAATTCTTGACCTGATGCGTGGCTTGCGCGACCGCCTCAACTCGGCCATCGTGCTGATCACCCATGACATGGGTGTGGTCGCCGATCTGGCTGACGACATCCTGGTTATGAAAGACGGCAACACCGTCGAGTATGGCTCTGCCGACCAGATCTTCAATCGTCCGCAGCACCCATACACCCAGCAGCTGTTGGCCTCGGTGCCAAAGCTGGGTTCGGTTGCTGTGCGTGAGCTGGCTCCGGAGCACAAGTCGGCTGCACCTGTGCTCAAGCTCGAAAACGTTGCAATCGAATACCCAAAGATGGGACGCGTTCCGGCGTTCCGCGCCGTTAGCGACTTCAACCTCGAGATCTTCCCCGGCGAGATCGTTGGTTTGGTCGGTGAGTCGGGCTCGGGCAAGACCACCGTTGGTCGCGCCGCGATCGGCCTGCTGCCAATCGTCGAGGGCAAGCTCGAGGTTGTCGGCAAGGACATCTCGAAGCCATCGGCCAAAGACCTGCGCGACATTCGCAAGCACACCGGCATCGTCTTTCAAGACCCAGCCAGCTCGCTCAACCCACGCCTGCCTATCGGCGAGAGCATCGGCGAGCCAATCCTGCTGGCTGGCGAGGCAAAGGGTGCCGAACTAAACCGCCGCGTCGAAGACCTGCTCGATAGCGTCGAACTGCCGCGTTCGTACCGCAACCGCTACCCGCACGAGCTCTCGGGTGGCCAGCGTCAGCGCGTTGGCATCGCCCGTGCACTGGCACTAACCCCGGATCTGCTCATCGCCGACGAGCCGACCTCGGCACTCGACGTTTCGGTTCAGGCCCGATTCCTTGAGCTGCTGCAGGATCTGCAGGAGCAGCTCAAGTTCGCGTGTCTCTTCGTGACTCACGACCTCGCCGTGGTCGACATTTTGTCGCACCGCATCGCGGTTATGCAGAAGGGTCGTCTGGTCGAGGTTGGCCCACGCGACGAGATTCTGAAGCGCCCGAAGGACCCATACACCCAGCGTCTAATCGGCGCCGTGCCGGTTCCTGACCCAGCCGAGCAGGCTCGTCGCCGCGAGGCCCGTCTGGCACTCAAGTAATTCACCCTCTGTTCTGACGGCAGGAAACCCCGTTTTGGGGTGCCTGCCGTTAGACTTTTAACTGAAGGTTTGCGCAGTCTCGCGAACCCGTTCCAATCAATCAACGACGCACCGCCCAATTCGGGTGTTCTGTGTTCGCGCTAAGAGGTGTTTTATGGCTGTCGTCTCAAGAGATGACCTTCGCAACGTTGCCATCGTTGCTCACGTTGACCACGGCAAGACCACGCTGGTCGACGCCATGCTCCGTCAGACCGGTTCGTTCAGCGACCACGGCGATGTGGGCGAGCGAGTCATGGACTCGGGTGACCTCGAGCGCGAGAAGGGCATCACGATCCTCGCCAAGAACACCGCAATCGCATACAAGGGTGCCTCGGCCGAGGGCAAAGAAATCACCATCAACGTGATCGACACCCCTGGTCACGCCGACTTCGGTGGCGAGGTCGAGCGCGGCCTTTCGATGGTTGACGGCGTTGTTCTGCTGGTCGACGCATCTGAGGGTCCGCTGCCGCAGACCCGCTTCGTGCTGCGCAAGTCGCTCGAGGCCAAGCTGCCGGTAATCCTTTTGGTCAACAAGACCGACCGCCCAGACGCTCGTATCGACGAGGTAGTCGAAGAGGCCCACGACCTGCTCCTCGGTCTTGCCAGCGACCTCGCCGACGACGTGCCTGACCTCGACATCGACGGCATCCTTGACCTCCCGGTCATCTATGCATCGGGTCGCGCCGGTCGCGCGAGCCTCAACAAGCCAGCCGACGGCACCCTGCCAGACACCGAAGACCTCGAGCCGCTGTTCGCCGCGATCCTCAAGCACATCCCGGCTCCGCAGTATGACGACGAGCACCCGCTGCAGGCGCACGTGACCAACCTCGACGCATCGCCGTTCCTGGGTCGTCTTGCACTGCTCCGCATCTTCAACGGCACCCTGCGCAAGGGTCAGCAGGTTGCCTGGGTTCGCCACGATGGCACCACCCAGAACGTCAAGATCACCGAGCTGCTTAAGACCAAGGCGCTCGACCGATTCCCAACCGAAGAGGCAAACCCTGGCGACATCGTCGCCGTTGCCGGCATCGAGCAGATCACCATTGGTGAAACCCTGGCCGACCCGAACGACGTTCGCCCGCTGCCAATGATCACCGTTGACGACCCTGCGATCTCGATGACCATCGGTATCAACACCTCGCCAATGGCCGGACGTGTCAAGGGCGCAAAGGTCACCGCACGTTTGGTCAAGGATCGCCTCGACCGCGAGCTGATCGGTAACGTCTCGATCAAGGTTCTGCCAACCGAGCGTCCAGACGCTTGGGAGGTTCAGGGTCGTGGCGAGCTCGCACTGGCGATCCTCGTCGAGCAGATGCGTCGCGAGGGCTACGAGCTCACCGTTGGCAAGCCACAGGTAGTCACCAAGAAGGTCGACGGCAAGCTCCACGAGCCTGTCGAAGACCTGACCATCGATGTTCCTGAGGAATTCCTCGGCGCCGTCACCCAGCTCATGGCCGCCCGCAAGGGGCGCATGAAGAACATGTCGAACCACGGCACCGGCTGGGTTCGCATGGAGTTCATGGTGCCAAGCCGTGGCCTCATCGGTTTCCGTACCGAGTTCCTGACCACCACCAAGGGCACCGGCATCGCCAACGCAATCTCGGCTGGCTACGAGCCATGGGCTGGCGAGATCGTCACCCGCAACAACGGTTCGATGGTCGCCGACCGTGCAGGTGCCGCAACCGCATACGCAATGATCGCTCTGCAGGAGCGCGGTGCGTTCTTCGTTGAGCCAACCGCAGAGGTCTACGCGGGTATGGTCGTTGGCGAGAACTCGCGTGCAGACGACATGGAAGTCAACATCACCAAGGAAAAGAAGCTCACCAACATGCGTGCTTCTTCGTCGGATGAGTTCCAGGCGCTTACCCCTCCTCGCAAGCTTTCGCTCGAGGAATGCCTCGAGTTTGCTCGCGAAGACGAGTGCGTCGAGGTGACCCCTGAGGCGATCCGTATTCGCAAGGTTGAGCTCGACCCAACCATTCGTGCGCGCCAAACCTCGGCTCGCAAGCGCGCCAACGAGAGCTAAGCCTCGGCGCAAAAATCTGGTCAAAAACCCGGCACGCGATTGTGTGTCGGGTTTTTGCGTTCCAGTCACCGCGCCCCTGAGCCTGTCTGTCTAGCGGCGCAGGTATTCTGGGAGGCATGGCCAAGGCAACACTCAACGCAAAGCGCATCCTGTTGGTGCACGCCCACCCCGACGACGAGAGTCTGTTCACCGGGCACCTGATTGCCGAACGACTGGCCGCCGGCGCCGAAGTGCTGGTGCTTACCCTCACTCGCGGCGAGCGCGGCCGCGTCAAGCTCGACGAAATCAAGTCGCTAGAGGGCCGCCTCGAATCGATGGGTCACTTCAGGTCAAACGAGCTGCTCAACGCGTTGAAAGAGTATGGCCCCGGCGTCAAGCACAAATTTGCGGGCACTCGCGCGTATCTCGACTCTGGCATGCGCGTCAACCTGTTTGGCCGCGCAGCTAAGCCTCGCGACCTCGACGAGATGTCGTTGACTGCCGCAGGCAGCCAGGTGATCGCCGACGACATCCTCGCCGAACTAAAGTCTTTCAAGCCCGACGCAGTTGTGACCTACAACGCCAAGGGTGGCTATGGGCACCCGGATCACGTGGTTGCGCATCGAGCCACTGCGTCGGCACTGCGCCAGTATGCCCGCGCTCGTCGCGGTCGGGCGCCACAGTTTTGGGTGATCGCCGAACCCGGCGAGCGTGCCGAGGTCAGTGTCGGCAACGCCGAGACCGCCAAGATCAAGCGCGCTGCGCTCGAGGCTCACGCCAGTCAGGTGTCGATTTCAGGCGAGGGCTACTCGCTGGTCGAGGGCAAAGAGACCCGCTTCGATGCTCCCGAGCGCTTCCGTCGCACGAACCCGAATCCACTCGTCATGCTCAGCCCGCTGGTAACCATTTTTTGGGCGATTCCGCTGGGTGTGCTCATGGGTCTCGCGGGCACCCTGATGCACCAGGTTCGAGCTCAGAATTCGGAACACACTCCTATCGGCCTGATTGTCGCTCTCATCTCAGTTGGCGCTCTGGCTCTGGCCCTGCGCCTGCTGCGCTCGAGTCGCGGCGCGCTCTATCTGACCTCGATCACGTTCGGCATCACGGTGTTCACCCTGGCGCAGCGTCAGGCAGGCGGCGAGGTGCTGATTCCGAGCAACGACGTGGGCACGATTTGGGCATACGGCTCGATCATTTTGTGTGCCGTCATCATTCTTTTCCCGCAGATTCGCCCGGCCATCTGGCGCAAGAGCGCTTCTGGTCACCAGTAATCCCGACGAAGGTTAAAATCGACTCATGACTTACGTAATCGCGCTTCCTTGCGTTGACGTCAAAGACCGCGCCTGCATCGAAGAATGCCCGGTTGACTGCATCTATGAGGGCGACCGCATGCTTTACATTCACCCTGACGAGTGCGTCGACTGTGGTGCTTGCGAGCCGGTGTGCCCTGTCGAGGCCATCTACTACGAAGACGACCTGCCTTCGCAGTGGGCCGATTACTACAAGGCGAACGTCGAGTTCTTCAGCGAAATTGGTTCGCCTGGTGGTGCCGCCAAGGTCGGCAAGATCGACCACGACCACGAACTGATCAAGGCCCTCGCGCCTCAGGCCGAATAGTCGCCGGCCTTGTTTGACCGCCTGCCCGAGTATCCCTGGGAACAGCTAAAGCCGTTCGCGGCAAAGGCTGCGACCCATCCTCTGGGCTCGGTCGACCTTTCGGTCGGTTCGCCGATAGACCCGACTCCGAGCATTATTCAGGATGCGCTAAACGCCGCATCCAACGCTCCCGGCTACCCATCGACCGGCGGTTCGCCCGAGTTCAAGGCCGCAGTCGTCGAATGGTATGCGCGGCGAAGGGGAGTACCAGGCCTGAACCCCGACCAGGTCATGCCGACCATCGGTTCGAAAGAGCTAATCAGCTGGTTGCCGCTTCTTATGGGCCTTGGCCCTGGCGATGTGGTGGTTCAGCCGACCAACGCATACACGGCATACGTGGTGGGCGCGGCCCTCTGCGGAGCCGAAATCGTTAGCGAAGACGACCCGACCAAGTGGCCAGCCAACACCAAGTTGGTCTGGATCAACTCGCCGGGCAATCCAGATGGCCGCGTCATGGATGTCGCCGAGTTGAAGGCGGCGGTCGATCGTGCCCGCGAGCTTGGCGCGCTGCTCGCGTCAGATGAGTGCTATGCCGAACTCGGCTGGGGTCGCTGGGCCACCGAACTCATTCCCTCGGTGCTCGACCCGCGGGTTTGTGGCGACAGCCACGACGGCGTCTTGTCGGTCTATTCGCTCAGCAAGCAATCGAACCTCGCCGGCTATCGCGCGGCATTCGCCGTTGGTGCCGCACCGCTAATCAAGGGTCTGGTCAATCTGCGCATGCACTCTGGGCTGAACACGCCAAACCCCGTTCAGCACGCCATGGCGGTTGCCCTGGGCGACGAAGAACACGTGGCCGTCGAACGCGAGCTGTATCGCGAACGCCGCGAGGTGCTGCTGGCCGCCGTGCGCGAGTATGGCTTTGAGCTCAGCGAGTCTGAGGCAGGGCTCTACCTTTGGGCGACCCTGGGGCAAGACTGCTGGCAGACCGTCGACGAAATGGCCGCGCTAGGCATCGTCGTGGTGCCTGGAATTTTCTATGGCGAAGCCGGCAAAAACTTCGTTCGTTTTTCGATCACGGCGACCGACGCAAAGGTGGCCGAGGCTGCCAAGCGATTGCGCGAAGCCGCTAAAGTTAAGCACGGCTAACCAAGCCCACAAACCCCGTCAAAAGCGACAACTAGAGCACTAGGAGCTTCGATGACCTCGAGCGACAAAGTCCAGCTGACCTACGGCGATATCAGCGCCGAATTTCCGGTCATCAAGGCCGTCGATGGCGCAAATGCCGTCGACATCTCGAAGCTGACCGCCGCCACCGGCCTGACCGCATACGACCAGGGTTTCGTAAACACCGCTTCGACCAAGTCGGCCATCACCTTCATTGACGGCGGCGAGGGCATCCTTCGTCACCGCGGCTATCCAATTGAGCAGCTCGCGGGCCACAAGTCGTTCCTCGAGACCGCATACCTGCTGATCTACAGCGAGCTTCCAACTGCCGACGAACTGGCTAACTTCGAAGACCGCATTCGTCGTCACACGCTCGTGCACGAAGACCTCAAGAACCTGTTCAGCGCGATGCCACAGACCGCACACCCGATGGCCGTCTTGGCCGCCGGCGTTACCGCTCTGTCGACCTTCTATCAGGACTCGCTGAACCCACACGACCACGAGCAGGTCGAGCTCTCGACGATTCGCCTTTTGGCCAAGTTGCCGGTGCTCGCCGCATACGCCCACAAGAACAGCCTCGGCCAGGCGCTGCTGTATCCAGACAACTCGCTCAACTACGTCGAGAACTTCTTGCGTCTGACCTTCGGCAATGCGGCCGAACAGTATGTGCAGAACCCGGTCGTCACCAAGGCACTCGACACGTTGCTCGTGCTGCACGCCGACCACGAGCAGAACTGCTCGACCTCGACCGTGCGCCTGGTTGGTTCGTCGCAGGCCAACCTGTTTGCATCGATCTCGTCGGGCATTAACGCCCTGTTTGGCCCGCTGCACGGCGGCGCCAACGAGGCAGTGCTCGAGATGCTCAGTCACATCCGCGATTCGGGTGAGGGCGTCGACAAGTTTGTGCAGCGCGTCAAGAACAAAGAAGACGGCGTTCGCCTGATGGGCTTCGGTCACCGCGTCTATAAGTCGTTCGACCCTCGCGCCAAGATCGTCAAGGCAACCGCCGACCGCGTTTTGGCCGAGCTCGGTGTCAACGACCCACTGCTCGACATCGCCAAGGAGCTCGAGGCCGCAGCGCTGGCCGACAGCTACTTCATCGAGCGCAAGCTTTACCCAAACGTCGACTTCTACACCGGCGTGATCTACAAGGCCATGGGCTTCCCGCCGCGCATGTTCACCGCATTGTTTGCGATGGGCCGCCTGCCGGGTTGGATCGCACACTGGCGCGAGATGAACGTTGACCCGGCAACCAAGATCGGCCGCCCACAGCAGATTTACATCGGCGAAGAGCAGCGCGACCTCAAGGGTTTCTTCAACTAGTTTTCAAAACGAGCGAGTCGGTCTTCGGGCCGGCTCGTTTGCTTTAACCGTGCCGAACTAGCCTTCGGCCTCGTCGTTCGCAGTTTGGTCGGCTGCGCGACCGATCCAATAGACAACCGTGTCGCCATAAGACTTCTCGTCTTCGAGTACCAGATCTGCCGGCAGTTCGGCGCGCGGAGTGCGGCTCGAACGCTCCAACACCACGATTGCATCCATGGCAAGCAGGGGAGCGACCTTGCCGAGGTTCTCGGTGATGTCGCGGTTTTCGATATCGTATGGCGGGTCGATGAACACCAGGTCGAACTCGACCGAACCCGCGGTGCTCAGGTATGCGTCTACCGACTTCTGCTGCACGCGCATGCTGGCCTTGACCTTCGCGGCCTGGAGGGCGGCCTCGATAAAGCCGATGTTTTTGGCGCAAACGGCGGCCGCCTTGGCATCCTTTTCGACCAGCACGGCGCTTGCGGCACCGCGACTGATGGCCTCGAGGGCCAGCGCGCCGGTGCCCGCATACAGGTCGACGACTCGGGCGCCCTCGAGGGCATCCCAATTTTCGAGTCGGTTGAAAATGCTTTCGCGAATTCGATCGCTGGTTGGGCGCGTTGGGCTGGCTGGTGCGGCCAATTGGCGCGAACCTGCGATACCGGCGATGATGCGTGTCATGACCCGCCCAAGCCTAGCGCTAGGCGTTGCTGGTGGCTTAGTCGGCGAAGATAGTTGCATGTTGCTTCCTTTGGTGCCCCTCGATCGCGTTTTGGGCGATCGCACGGCAAAGTCGTTTGCGCGGCACCTGGGGCTCAAGACCGTCGCCGATCTGTTGCAGCACTATCCGCGGCGCTACACGAGTCGCGGCGAACTAACGCCAATTTCTGAGGTTCCGCTGGGCGAAACGGTCACGGTGGTTGCCGATATCGTCGATGCCCGCGAGCGCCGCATGAAGGGCCGTCAGGGCAGCATCCTCGACGTCAAGATCACCGATGGCAAGGGGCAGGTCAGCCTCACGTTCTTCAACCAGGCCTGGCGCATGAAAGACCTCAAGCCGGGCGTGCGAGGGTTGTTCGCCGGCAAGTTTTCGAGCTATCAGGGCCAGTTGCAGCTGACCCACCCCGAGTATGAGCTGTTCCCCGAAGAGATCTCTCCCGAGGACGCCAAGCAGTGGGCCGAGTTGCCGATTCCGATCTATCCGGCTGCCGGGGCAGTGACGACCTGGGCGTTGGGGCGAGCCCTCGGCGTGGTGCTGGATACGCTCGACCCGATCGCCGATGAGCTGCCGGCAGACCTGCGCGCCAGACATGGGTTGCTCGAGCTCGAGCAGGCCATCCGCTGGATTCATCAGCCGAAACAGGCCGAGCATTGGCGAGCAGCTCGCGACACCCTCAAGTTCCACGAGGCCTTCGCGCTGCAGGCAACGCTGATAACCCGCAGGGCCCTGCAGCAGGCGGCACCGAGCGTTGCCCGCGTCGGTCGCGCCGATGGAGCCCTCGCAACCTTTGATGCGGCCTTGCCGTTCACTCTCACCGCCGGGCAGCAGGCGATTGGTCAACAGATTGCCGAAGACCTGGCCAAACCGCACCCGATGAATCGTTTGCTGCAGGGTGAGGTTGGCTCGGGCAAGACCCTGGTTGCGCTGAGGGCGATGCTGACGGCCGCCGATTCGGGCGCCCAGAGCGCGCTGTTGGCGCCAACCGAGGTTTTGGCGGCGCAACACTATGCGTCAATTGCTCGTTCGCTCGGGCCCGATTTGGCGCGCGAGGTCGGCCTGACCCTGTTGACCGGGCAAATGCCGGCCGCCGAACGCAAACGCGCGCTGCTGCAACTCGTCAGTGGCAAGGCCAGGATCGTGGTCGGCACGCACGCGCTGATCGCCGACAAGGTTGAATTCTTCGACCTCGGCCTGATTG
>Ga0228700_1000722_pt1 | contig 26568 bp, 30 predicted proteins | sample McNCre317_Aug_MG_FD_178019 | JGI IMG/M metagenome (GOLD analysis project Ga0228700, IMG submission 178019) | Freshwater microbial communities from McNutts Creek, Athens, Georgia, United States - 3-17_Aug_MG | ecosystem: Environmental > Aquatic > Freshwater > Creek | place: USA: Georgia...
TGGTTGGGGGGTGTGGGAAGGCCTACCGGCGTGTCGCACACGGGTAGTGCGCGCCACGGAATGCCATGCTAGGATTCCGTTATGACAAACACACCCGACACCACGCCCCCCACCAGCGACGACAGCACGTGGACCGACAAGGCCGGCAACCCCCGCCGCTTCGGCGACCCGTCTTACAGCATGATCGGTGCCGCGATCGGCCGGTCAACCACCACCGCGTTCCGACTGTGCAACAGCGCAAAATACCGGCCCGTCTTCCCCGTCATGGTGAACGTGGAGAAGGCCTACGGGTGGCCCCTCGCCGAACAGATCACCCACGTCGCAGACGGGACATGGGGCGCCCACTTCCGGGCGATCGCGTACGGCCACCGCCGGAAGGCCGGAGGCTCCCCCCGCCCCCCCGCGACGGTCGAATCCGTCTACGCGGAAGTCCAGAAGGGCATCGCCACCCTAGACGCCGCAATCGATGCCATCCCCCACACCGTCGCCGGCGAGAAGGCCCGCCGCCGCTACAGCAAGACGCGCGCCACGCACGCCACCGGCGCCGCCGCCACGTTCCAGGAGTACACCGACCGCGCCGGCGCCCCGTTCACCCCCGAGAAGGCCGACCTCGACTACGCCGCTCTGCTGTCCCTCCGGGGCCGCCGCCGGGCGCTCCGCGATGTCCTGCCGTTCGTCCGCCACTCGGCCCAGCAGGCCGCCGCCGACACCCCGACCACTCGGGAAGGATGACCCCACCCGTGGACGCACCCCGCGCCACGCGACCGGCCCCGTTCCACCACCAGACCACCGGCACCCGGTGGCTCCGGGAAGTGGGGCGGGGCCTTCTCGCGGACGAACCCGGCCTCGGCAAGACCCGGCAACTCATCGAAGCATCGTCCGGGCGGACCCTGGTCGTGGCCCCCGGGCTGGTCCTCGCCGGCGGAACCTGGGACACGGAGATCACCCGGTGGGCCGACACCCCCGAACGGTTCACCAGCGTCCCGTACACCACCCTCCCCGCCCGCGACGGCCGGAAGATCACCACCCGGGTCCGCGACGAATACGCCGGCCCCTGGGACACGATCATCCTGGACGAATCCCACTACGTGAAAGGCCGCACCACGTCCTGGACCCAGGTCCTCCGCGGCCTCGCCCGCACCACCCCCCGCGTGTTCCTCGCCACCGGCACCCCCGTCCCGAACTGGGGCCCGGAAATCTTCACCACCCTCCAACTACTCCACGGCCAGGACCGCCCCGGACAGGCCTACGGCGCCTACTGGCGGTGGGCCAACCAATGGTTCGCCACCGAGTACAACCACTTCGCCCACCAGACGTCGAAGCTGACCGGCCGACTCCACGGCTGCACCCCCGACTGCCCACCCGCCACATGCCCCCACTGGGCCGCGTTCACCGCCGCGAACCTGGGCGGCCGCGTCCTGCGCCGCACCGCCGCCGACTGCCTGGACCTTCCCCCGCTGACCGTCACCACGATCCGCACCCCGATGGCCACGGCCACCCACCGCGCCTACCGGGACATGCACCGCGACTTCTGGGCGGAGATCGAGGGGATCGGGTTCCGCGGCGACTGGACGGTGGGCGGCCGGAACCACATCCTCGCGATGATCGCCGTGTCCCCGTGGCTCCTGTCCCCCACCGGCACCCCCACCGGCGGGAAGTTCGACCGGCTCGCCGCGGACCTGTCCGACTACGCCCACACCGGCCCGATCCTCGTCCTCGCCCACCACACGAACGTCGTCGACGCGTGCGCCGCCGTGGCCACCGCCCAGGGCCTCACCGCCGCCGCCGTCACCGGCCGCACCCCCACCCGACAGGCCGGCGACGCCATCCGCGCCTTCCGCGACGGCCGCCTAGACGTCCTCGCGGGGAGCCTGGACATGCTCGGTGAAGGGCACACGTTCACCGCCGGAACAACCGCGATCTTCGTGGAGAAGTCGTGGGTCCCCGCCCGCAACGCCCAAGCACGGCGGCGACTCCACCGGCCCGGCCAGACACGACACGTCCACGTCCTGGAGTACGTCACCCCCGGGTCCGTCGACGACGTCAAGGAACGGACCCTCGCCGAAAAGGCCACGGCCCAGGACGGGCTCACCACGGCCATGACACGCACCTAACCCCCCGCCCTGGACGACGAAGGGGGCCCCGCCGTATCTCCCCGGCCGGGCCCCCTTCGCCTTACCCCGACGTCACTTCACGTCGGGAGCCTCACCGGTGATGGCGGGGCCCGCCACGGGCGCGCCGCCCGCGACGGCCACGCCGGGAGGGGTGGCGAGGGCCGTCTTCACCGTCTGGTTCGCGACGTACGCGCCGGCCCACGTGGCGACCGCGATAGCCGCCCCGGCGATCTCACGCCACGGGCTGGACAGGGTGGGCTCCACGAGGGCGAGGACGGTGGCGATCGCACCGAGGATGGCGGCGACCCCAGCGGGGACGTGGAAACGGGTCATGGTGTCGTGCTCCTGTTCGTCGGTCGGACGGGCTCATGATCCCAGGGCCTGGACGACGGCCGCAGCGACCCCTACGAGGCCGACCACGCCACCGAACACGGCGCCCGTCCACTCTTTCTTCTGTTCGATGATCGTCGCGATCCGGGCGACGTCGACCGTGAGCGCGTGGACCTTCTCCCCGATGTCGTCCAACTGCTCCTGCTGCCGGTCCTGCTGTGCCGTGACCTGGGGCAGCGTCACGGCAAGCGTCGCGTCAATACGGGCTAGGCGATTCTCCGTGTCGTCCGTGGCCCGCGTGTCGGCCGGCACGGCCCTAGCCGACTGCGGTGGTACCACGGGTGAGAACCGACGCCACGGCGCGGGCCACGTCGTCGGCCGAGAGTCCTCCACCACCCTTGCCCACCTCCGCCGCAATCTGGGTTGCGAGGGCCTGCACCTGGGCGTCAGACAGGGAGACGGCCGGGCGGGCCGTCAGCGCGTCCACGGCCGCCTGAAGGGTCGCCATCCTCGACAGGATGTGCAGCAGGGCCTCCGCCGGGTTGTCCGACGGCGACGTGCCACCGGCCATCGGATTCAGGTCCTGCGACGTCCACACGGACTTCACGTCGTCAGCGGTGAGTGCCACGGTGAGTGCTCCGTTCACGTAGCGGGTCACGGCCGCACGGAACGCGACCATGTCGAAATCGGGGTCGTCCTTGCGGCCCTTCGGGGAACACACTTCCTTGTGCCCCAGGACCCGGGCCACGGTCAGCCCGTACCCCTTCACGAGCGCCGCGCACAGCCGCGCGTACGCGTCCACCTGGGCCGCCGGCCACGGCGACCCGTCGCCCGGGTTCTCCGCTTCGATGCCGATCGAATGCGTGTTCCCGTACGACGGGTCCAGGACGACGCCCGCGTGGTACGCGACCCCGGCGGCGACGACGTACACGACCCCCGTCCGGGACAGGCCCAGGTTGCACAACGGGCCGGCGAGGTCCGATCGGCCGTCCCGGACCACGGCGAGGGACGGGTAGTCGCCCCTCGCCGTGGCCGGGGTCGCCGTGTGATGGCACACGACGGTCTTCACGTCGACGAGGGCGCCGTGCCCCCGTGTCTTCCACCCGTCGACTTCCACGACGGTCAGCCCTGCCCCGCGGACTATGTCCGCGAGGGTCGTCAGCATCATCGGGGCCACACCTCCCGAGTAGATTCACACCCCACGGATAGGGAACCTACCAGGGCATGGGGGTCGTGAGCGGTCACGGAGTGCCCAGGTAAAACGCGGACAGCGTCGACCGGTACGTGAGCCCCACCTGGGTATTCAGCGCGGCACCGGAGGACTGGTAGGCCTGGACCGTGACGTAGTCCGTGGACGTCGTGGACTGGTAGATGTACGTGGAGGACAGGGCGAACGGCTCACCCGACCCCGACGACATGGCACCAACCTGGGCGCCGGCGATAGCGACCCCGTTCGACGCGAGACAGGCCCGGCGGATGCCCGTCGCGTTCGGTGAGAACACGATGTTGTACGACACCCACCAGTAGCCCAGGGTCTTGCCCAGGATCAGCCGGGCCGTGAGTGACGACGTGTCGTGCATCGAATCCCGGTCGACGGACTCCGCGTCGAACGTGACGTCCGTGTACGTCGTGTTCGGGATGGACTGCGCCGTGCCCTGCACAATCTGGGCGAACGGCCGCCCCGACAGGCAGAAAGCAAGATCAGCCTGGTGGACGACCGTCCCGTCAGCGAACGCAGGAACCGTGGCCACGGCCCCCCCTCTCCGTCAGTAGACCACCCGCGTGGTGGTCCCGAGAACACCGTACGTCGCGCTTCCCATCACCCACGGGGCGTACGGGTATCCGGGGGACACCTGCACCTGGGTTGACCACGACGCCGGGCCAATCTTGTGAGACACGCGTTGCACGTACCCGTCCAGGGTGACCGTGGTCCCCGCCGACGTTCGCCGAACCACCCGGGCCCGGTCGCCCAGGGCTAGGCCGAGGACCGCGGGGAACAGGGTCGGATCCGTCGACGGGACGACCGTGACTTCCTCCGCCCGTAGCGCCGGCTGCTGATACCGGTTCAACAGGTTCTGCGCCATGCCCGTGACGTCCGTGGCGAGGTTGTGGTTCGTCGACACCTGCTTCGTCTGCGTGAAGTACTGGGCCACCGACGTCGCCGACGACAGGGTCACCGCGTCCCCCGTCCGCGGGGTCACCGTCACCGTGTTCGCGATCCGCTGCCGGTCCAGGGACAGTGCGACATCCCCCTGGTACGGCACTTCCTGCTCCCCGAACGTGACCCGCGGCGACGTCTGCACGTACAGCGCGTCCCGCCCCTGGAACCGGATGGCGCCCGTCCCGTCCGACCACACCGCGCCCTGCTCCGTGGCCGAGCACTCTTGCAGCGCCGCAAGGACCGACGTCCCCGCAAGACCCTTCGCGGGGCCCATCGTCGTGGCCCCCGCGTCCAGGGCGCGGGGCCCCTGCCACCCGTACCAGTCCAGGATCCGCCCGCACCGCACGCCCGTCGTGTCACCCGCGAACCCGTCCAGCCCGGCCCGGTACTGGGCGAGGACCGCGTCCGGCGTGGGCGACGCGGAGTAGATAGCGACCCACGCGTAGTCCGCGGTCACCGATTCGTAGCCGGGCCGCCACCGGGTCCCCAGGACGAGGGCGAGGCCCCAGAACCCGTGGGCGAACCCGGTCCGGGTCGCCGTCCCCGACAGGGTCCCATCGACATACAGCGACGCGGTGACCGTGTTCACCCCGTCACCGGACTCCACGCACACCACGTGGTGCCACGCCCCGTCGTTCGACGCACCCGTGTCGGTGACGGTGTACGTCCACGTGGTCCCGTTCTCGGTCTCGCGGAGGTACACGCGGCCCGTGGACCCGACGCCACACTCCCACGCGGCGTACCCGGGGCCGATCGCCGACATGAGGGACTTCGTGTTCGTCGTGGTCCGGAACCAAAATGAGAAGGCGATGCCGTTGTTCGTCTCGGTCGCCCAGTCGTACCACACCTGTTCGATCGCGTTGACTTCCATCGCCATGTACCAGAAGGCCGACGTGGGGGTGGCCGCCGGCGGGGTCAGCGACACGGCGTTGAACCCGTCCGGGCCCGGCCCCTGCACCGACCCGAACTTCGGCAAGTCACCCGCCCGGTTAATGTCGCCCAACTCCGCGAACCGGAACGGCTGGTACGGCTGGTACGGGGCCGTCGACGTGAGCCGCTGACCGTTCCGCGGGCACGTGTTCACCGCCAACCGCGAGTCCGACGCGTCCCACATAGGCCAGTAGCCGGTCGCCCCCGACGCGTCCAGGACCTCCGTCATCACGTCCGACATCGTCGCCGCCGGCAGGATCCCCAGGGCGTCGGTCGTGGCGAGGGCCGTCCACCCCCGGTACCCGTTGTGGGTCCACGACTCCGGGAACCGTTCGATGTACCCCGTGTGAATCGGGTAGACCACGGTCCCCGACGCGGACCACGCCGACGCCGTCCCCCCTAGCTCAAGCTGGGCGGAGTCAAGGACCGTGACCGACGCGCCCACCGACGTCGGACAGGACAGGGTGATCGTCGACGACGTCGTGTCCGTGTCGACGAGGGGGATGAACGCCGCCGTGAGTCGCTCCCACGCCCCCGACGTGCCCGACAAGGCCCCCGGCGCGCCGGCCACGACCAGCCGCACGGGCACGTTCGTCTGAACCCACACCGACGCCATGTACGTCGTCCCCGTCCGCAGCGGCGGCAGGGGGGCGGAGATAGACCGCCCGGACCCCGCCCCCCACGCGACCCGCCCCGCGCCCACCCCGTCGTGCACGGGGGTCGTGACCCGGGTGAGGGCCGCGCCGCCCGCCGCCGTCCAGTCCCCGACGGTCGACGTGAACGACGCGGTGTCCGCTGACAGGCCCCACGCGGCCGCGGTGAGCGGGTTCAGCATGTTGCCGGTCAGCGGCCAGCACGCGGCCACTTGGACCGTGCGGAGGGGCAGCAGGGAGTTCCCGCCCGTCGCGTACGGGGAGGCCGTGTTCGCGGGGTTCAGCGCTTCGTCGACGTTGTCCAGGGGCGCGGTCAGCGTCCCCGCTTCGACCTGGTCAAGTTCGTACTGACGGCCCATCGTCGTTGACATGATCACACCCGTTGGGGATGCCGTCGCCGCCCGGCCCACGAGGGACGACCACGTCCGGGTCGTGATCTGCGTGTTCGGGTTGTGGGCGAAGTCTGCCCGGACCATGAGCAGGGGCATGTTCGACAGGTCAGCCACGACGGGGCCCTCTCTCCGATGGGGTGGGGTTAGGCGAAGGACAGGCCGGACGCGCCGTTGCGGACCCCGTACCGGAGGGCGACCCGCTGCACGCCCCGGTACAGGACGTCGCCGTCCAGGGCGAGAACGATGGGGACGTCGACGGTCGCCGGCCCCGCCCCGCCACCACCACCGGTGCGGGCACCGACACCGGACATGAGGCGCATCGTCTGGGAGTGAGTGGCGACGCCGGTCCCGCGGGGGAGGAACGCCAACTCCGGGCCGCGTTCGCCGACGAGGCGGACGCCGCCGGGGGAGTAGGTGGTTCCGTCGGCGTGGCCGAAGGGGACCTTCGCGGCGGACGACGCGTACTTTCCGATTGACAGGGCCGCGCCCTTCGCCTTCGATTCGAAGGACAGCATGTCCGTGAATTTCCCGATTACTCCTTGAATGGCACCCTTCAGGCTGGAGAGGACGCCATTGATCTTCCCGACCCAGGTGGACACGGTGCTGAACGTCGACCGGAACGCCGAACCAACGGGCCCCGGGATCATGCCGGCGAACCCCCAGATCTTCTTGAACCACTCAATGAGTGTCTGGAACCAGCCGATAGCCTTCTGAATCGGCTGAATCATGAACATGGCCGCCATGAGCATGATGCCGCGAACGTTGTTCCGGAACGTCTCGGACGACTGCCACGCCTGGTAGAAAGCGAGGCCCAACGCCAGGATGACCGTGATCACCAGGACGATGGGGTTCATGTCCAACGCGACGTCCAGCAACGCGAGGGCCAGACTCACAGCCTTGATCGCGAGAGACAGCTCAAGGACGTCGACCGCCAACTTCCCCAGCTGCTCCCCATGGTCGTCCAGGAACTGAGCGACCGCCCCCAACGGCCCCTTCCAGTCGTCCAGGTCCGTCGCAATCTGCTCCAGGGCGCCCTTGCCCATCTTCCCCACGGCGTCGGCCATCGTCCCGAGCAACGGCCCCAGGTCTTCCAGGATCTGCTTGACCGCGGGGCCGGCCTCCGACAGGTGCCCCGCCCCGGACGCGACCCCGTCCAGGATCGGCCCCAGGATGTCTTCCAGGTCCTTCCGGGACAGGTTGTCGGCGATGCTCTTCAGGCCCTTCGCGACGATCCCCAGCGGCGTCGCCCCCTGGGACAGGAAGTCGAACACCGTCCCCAGGATCGTCGACACGGACTTCGTGATGCTGTACAGGTCCTTCATGGCCTGCCACGCGTCATGAATCCACCGGGTCACCTGACCGGAGTCGGCCGCCTTCGTCAGCCACCGGCCCCAGTTCGTCGCGACGTCCGCGACGATGTCCGCCATCTTCGGCAGGGCATCCGCGCCGACCCGGGCCACCGCGAGGAGGCCGTCGACGACGGGGCCGATCGCCCGGTCAAGGTTCGCGAAGGACAGCCACACCGCCTTGCCGATCGCGTCCAGGGTGGCGATACCCCGCGCGGACAGCACCGCCCGGGCAGCCTCCGACGCCATCACGTTCAACGCCATGGCGGTGCCCGTCATGTTCCGCTTCAGCGTCGGGAGCAGCCGGGCCCCCAGAGCCTTCACGATGTCCCCGAACTGGTAGAACAGGGCATTCTGCACACTGTCCTTCAGGGACTTCAACTGGGGCCGCAACCCCCGGATGGCGTCGGTGAACTTCCTCGCGTTCGGCGCTAGCCCCTTCGTCGCGTCGGCGTACTCCTTCGCGTCGCCGGACAGGGCCGCGAACGCGTCGGACAGGCCGTACGTGCCCACCTTCAACGTCCCGATCGCGAACGCCGCACCGGCCGCCGCCGCGGGCAGCACAGCCACCGCCCCGGCGAGGTTCCGCATCGTGACGATTGCTGTGCCGGCCACGGCGACCACGGAGTGGAGGCCCATGACTAGGGCGCCGCCGGTGCCGATGTACCGGAGGGACGTGAGCCCGACGTTGCGCAGGACCCCGGACAGGGCGTCGGCCTTGTCGGACAGGTCGCTCAGGTTGGTGTCGAAGCCCTTCGTTGCTTCCTTCGCGGACTTCTTGAACTCCTGCCCCATTAGCTTCATTTTGGCGATAGCGGCCCCCACGTCCGCCTTCGCCCGGAAAACGGCTAGGACCTCGGGCATAGCGGCGCCGGCCATGGGCTACTTCCCTTCATTCGTCAGAACCGCGAGAGCCTTCTCCCACTGCTCCTTAGCGATCTTCCGGTAGACCAACGCAACCTTCGTGAACGCCGGCTCAATGTACGGATACCCCGGCGTCCACCCCCCACCCCGCTGCCGATGCCCCTTCTCCACCCACCGCCCGTACTTCACCCGCGGCCCCACCCGCACCTCATACGCACGACGACCCCGCGGCACCGGCTTCGAATAGCCCACCGACCGCTTCAACGTCCCCGTCCGCACGTTCGCCGGCGACCCCGCCGGACCCACGTGACGCCCCCCACGCCCCTTCGCCCCGGCCCGCCGCATCAGCTTCTTCGATTCCTTCGACGCCGCCATACCGGCCCGGGTGACGACACGCTTCGTCGCCCCGTCCAACGCCCGGTCGAACTTCGCCCACCGCTCGTGGTACTCCGAGAGACCACGGAAGTCGACCGTGATACTCACCTTGGACCCGCCCACGTGCCGCCACCCCCTTCCCTAGGCCGACGCCGCTTTCTGCTGCTGCGCTTCGTGCTCCTGGACCACCCCGTGAATGGCCATCAGCCACCGCACCGCGGCCCTTGGTTCGTCAAGGAACGCTTCGTGCGTCACCCCGGGGAACGCCTGCCGGTACGCGTACTCCTCCAACCACGGAAGGATCACCGGGGGAAGACGGGACGTATCGATCTTCCCGTCCGCCCCCAGGGAGTCCTTCAGGCGGCGGAGGGCCCAGTAGGGGAGTCGGGGTCACCCGCCCCCGCAAGGGTGAAGTCGTCGTCCCCACCGAGCAGCGGCAGGGCGTACGGCACCACCTTCTTCTCAAGGACCCGGTACACCGGCTTCGGAAGGTCCTGGACCTCCGTGATGGTCGTCGGGATCGGCCGGTCCAGGGACCACGACTCAAGGACCGCGATGATCAGCAGGTCCTGCAACCGCCAGAAGGCTTCGGCCTGGTCGGGGGTCAGCGACGCCCCGTCAACGGCGTCCTGGAACCGGTCGACGCCGATCACCATGAGGGCCTCCTTGACGGGGCGGACGGCACGCTCCGACACGTCGTCAAGATCGCGAAGCTTGGCCCGGTACCCGTTCGGCAGGGGGATGATTCGCGGGGAGTCAGACACGTGGGCACTCCGTGTTCTGGCACCCGGGAACCGTGTCGGCCCGGCCGGCCGGGTGCCGCACACCGGCCGGGCACGATCATCCTACGGTCAGGACCTAGTACGAAGAGGCCGCAGAGTTCAGCAGCGTGAACAGGATCGGCGACGGCGTGCCACCCAAACCGTCCGTGGCGTTCGTGATCGCCTGGAACGGCGCTTCAACCTGCACGAACCCGTTGCTGGCAGACACCTCCACACCATCCTGGTAGCCGATCTTCGACATCTGCCACTGGGCGTAGTGGACCGCGTCACCCGCCGGGTAGTTCTTCACCACCAGCGACGGCTGCGTGTTCGCGAGGTACCCGGCGAGGTCCGACGGGGAACCCGTGTACCCCGTGTACACGCCCGTCAGCGTCCCCGTCACTTCCAGGGAACCCGAGAACAGGGTGTACGGCGACTGCGTCCCCTGAAGCGACCACTGGGCCGCCGCGTCGTTCCGCTTCATGCTCAGCTTGACCGACGAATACACGTTCGTCAGCGACCCGCCCAGCGTCACCGTCGTGTTCCAGCCGGGCGTCGGCGCGGTCGTCGACGGGGTGTTCGTGAGACCCGTCGCCGTCACGCCCAGGGTCGTGAACCACGTCGGGGTCAGCGTCACCAGCCCGTCCGTGGAGATCTCAACGTCCAGCGACGTGCACCGCGCGCCGGCGAGCTTCCACACCTCCGCGCCGTTGAACGCGAACAGGGTGTACGACGGGCCCTGGGCGTCACCCGTGTTCAGCATCGCGGTCTTGTGGGTGTACGGGTCCGACGCGCCCACCACCGTGTCCGGGTAGCCGAGCAGCGACGTGTGCGCGTAGAAGGCATTGTCGATGAACAGGCCCGTGGAGTACGTGAACTCGTCGTACCGGACCCCGGCGACCTGTCCCTGGACCGACCCCATGTTCCCGCGGAGGTGCTGGTCGGACATCATCGACAGCTTCGGGGAGTGCTTCGGCTCCGTCACGGGCCACCACGTCGTCGGCGACGCCGCCGCGACCCCCCAGGACGACTCCTTAGCCGCCCCCACCCATCCGGTCCCTGCCGGGAAAATGATCGGGTTCGCCACCCTAGGTCACCCCTTCGTCTCGGTCGGCCCGCCCTGGGACTCTCCCAGGGACGGGTGCGTGTACGGCCCGGGGACCGTGAGGACTTGCCCGGGTTCAACGGCCACCGCGGCACCGTCCGGGACCGGGACCCCGTCGACGAGGACCCCGGGGCCACCTTGCAACCCGGGGAGGATCACGCCGTGGCCCACGGTCACCGTGTACCGGTGCGCCCGGCCGGGCCGGCCCGTCACGATGCCACCACCTGGGTCACGGTGAACTCGATGTTGTTCATGCTCCACACTTTCCCGACGTCACGCTTGGGGAGCTCCCGGACAATCATGATGTCGTCCGAGCCCGTACCGTCCCCCTCACCGGCCTGGAACACACCCGGCGCCCCACCCAACGTCCGGTCCTGCCGGAGGCGGTCCACGACCCCGTCAAGGACCGCGTTCAACGGCCGCCGGTACCCCGTCGCAATCGCCTGAAGATCCGCGTCACGCGGGATGACCATCTGAAAGATCACGGCGAGAGACACCTGGAACTTGACCCACTTCAGACCACCATGCGCGCCCCCCAGAGCAATGCGCTGCTCCTCCTGGGAGTCCACCCAGACGAACCCCACGGCCCCCCACCCCAGCTCCGAATCGAGCTGAAAGTTCGCGCCGTCCACGAACCACGGCGCCGCGTCCAGGACCAGGTTCAGCCCCTCCACGGCCGGCGGCTGGAACCACGCCGTGACCGCGTCCACGACCTCGTCGGCGCTCACAGCGTCCTCACGAAGTTCGCGAGCAGCATGTGCGCCGTCTCAAGATCAGTCTGCGCGCCCGGCTCCCCCAGCGTCTTCCGCTGCACGTCGTCCAGGGCGTCAAGGACTACCGACTCCCCACCACGCCGTTTGATCAGGAACGCGGCCATGCTGATCGTGGCCTGCCGAATGTCCGACGGGAGGGCCGTCACCACACACCCCGCGCCGTGCGCCCACCCCAGCGGGGCGGCCAACGGCACCGTCGTCGAACCATGCACGTACCCCGCGCCGACCACGACAGTCTCATCCCGACCGGAGTCGTGGACCGCGAGAACCAGCCCCGGGTACAACCCGTACTCCTCCGACACCGTCAGCGACGTCGCACCTGCCGCCACATCCGCCGTGATCGTCGAATGGTGCCAGCCGTTCACGTAGTCCACGCGCACCGTGACCCGCGACCCCGCCGGGTACGGCACCGGCACTTCGACCACTTTCCCCGTCGGCGACCACCCCACCCGAGACAGGTCCGACACGGCCGTCAACGCCCCCGGCGTCACCCCGCACGACACGCCCCGCACTTCGATCACGGGAGTGTTCGGCAGCGGCACCCGGACCACGCCACCCGCCTGGACCCGGAACGCACCCTGCCGCACGTCCAAGGTCGCCGCGAGAACCTTCTGGCAGAACGTGTTCACCGCGGCCGTCGCCCGAACAAGGACCTGGGCAAGCGCGTCGCGGTTCTCCGCGAGAGTGCCCCCCGGAACCAGCTGGGTCGTGTCCGTGCCCGTCGGCGCGGCGAGGTAGTCGTCCACGGACACGTACGCGTCCCGGACCACGTAGGTAGGAACGAACGGTGCGACGGCGGCCGTGACCACTAGGGCCCTCCCCAGGAAGACGTACGGGACAGGGATTCAGTCGCCGGCCGGGGCATCGTCCGCGGCCACGCGACGGCGACGCTTCACCGCGACGGGCGCCGGGTCGTCCTCGGACGGCAGGACCTGGGTGTACCCCAGGGCGAGGAGGCCGATCCCCACCGCGTCGGGCACGTCGTACTCCCCCGACACGGGGTCCCGGTCGTACTGGACCCCGTCGACGACGACCCCCGTCAGGTCCGGGTCCGGATGGTTCACGCGCATGACGTCCTCTCCCATGCTGTCTGGTTGGGGTGCGCCCCCCACCGGTGTGCCCTACCGGTGGGGGGCGCGGAACCTGGGGCCAGGATCAGCCGGCCGCCACGTTCGTCAGCAGGCCACACGCGACGGGGGCCCGGTTGACGAACGTCTCAATGCTGCTGGTGTCCCACTCCATACGCGGACCGCCGTTGGCGCCCACGGAGAGGGACGCGCCGTAGTCGAACTGGGTCACGTCCTGAAGGGTGCGGGCCTCGAACGTGTTGGCGATGTTCGAGTTCGGGAAAGGCACCCGCTCGGTCAGGAACGCGATCTGCCCGGTGGGGAAGTGCGGGTCGACGAGGATCTCCACCCGGTCACCGCCCGACGCACGGTTGATGTACCCCGACACGGTGGCGCCCGCGTCGTACCCGCGCCGGCCCGGGTCGCCCGCGGTCAGGTAGGTGACGGCCGCGTTGGTCCCGAGGACCTTCAGCGCGATGTCCTGGGCCTGCTGCGCCGACATCACCATCACGGTCGGCGAGCACTGGACCTTGTTGTAGATCGACATGAGCATGGCGTCGATCTCCGCGACACCCTGCGAGGAACCGGTGAGAGTCGCACCGTCCAGGGACGTCACCGTCGAACCGGAGTCGGTCGTCGAACCCGAACCGTACGTGGCGAGGCCCTGCCCGGAGTTCAGGTACGAACCGGTCAGCGACGCGATCAGGCCGTTGTACGCGTTGGTCGCGTCGAACGAACCATCGGTGGCGGTGACCACGGACGGCACGGTCCGGTACAGGGCCGGGATGTTCGGGACCGACGACGCGGCGGCCACGGGGATGCTGGTGAACACGTACTTGTTCACCGTGGTCGTGGTCACGTAGTACCACGTGCCCGAAGTGCCCGACGCGAACCAGTCGTACGCGACGGCGCCACGGACCGCGGGGACAGTGGCGGTCACGGAGTTGGTGGCCGTGCCGGCGGCGGTGGTGACGGTGGCCTGTGCGGCCGCGACACCCGCCCCACCCCAGTAGAAGTTGTAGGACGAACGGGCCTGGACGCGCATGTAGATCGCGGTCGACTGAGCGATAGCACCACCCGTCGCGGACGCGGTCAGCGTCGGAGTACCGATCGTGGGAAGCGCGAACGCCTGCCCACCGAGCAGGGCCTTGTTGTCCAGGATCCGCCACTGCATGAGCGTCTGCGTCGACGCGATAGCCTTCGCGTCCGCGTACCCGTTGCCGTAGGCGATCGCGTCCCGGGTGACCTTCCCCGACACGCGGATCGGCCGGAACGGCGCGGAAATGTCGAGCTCCGACACCTGGACGAAGTTGCCACCGCCGTCAGCACCGGTGAACGGGTTCGGCTGGGCGTTGGTCACGTCCAGCAGGGCCTTCCAGTAGGCCGACGCCGACCCCTGGGACGCGGACCGCCGCGGGACCCGGTCGTAGAACGGGGTGTTGACAGGGATGAGGCTGACAACCTGGGACAGGTCGTATCCGACGAGGCTGGACCCGTAGGTCACACCGTTCGTCTGAGCCTTCTTGATCTCTTCCAGGGTCTCGGCCGTGATGGCCTCGTAACCGCTCATGACGCCTTTCTCCTATCCGTGTGTGTGAGCCAGCTCAGCCACGCTGCGCCATGATCGCGCGCATGACATCGAACGAAACCTCCTGCGCCGCACGCGCCCGCGCATCCGGGTCCCCGATGGCGTCAAGGCCCTTGCGGATCGTCGTGTACGGGTCAGCGGAGGGCTCGGCCGCGTCCACCGGGGGACGCTGCCCGTTCAGGAGCGGACCCCCTGGAAGGGGCGCCTCCTCCAACTCGGTGATGCGACGCGCGAGAACATCGAACTGTCCCCCCAGCGCCTTCACCACCGCCTCCACGATCGCCGCCGTGCTGGCCGCCTCCACCTCCGGGGCAGACTTGCGGACCACGGCAACGTCGGGGGTGTCTTCCATGTCCGTGTCGGGCGACGAAGCCTTCTGCCCGTCCACGGGATCGGGGACCGCGGCGGCCGGCGACGCGGCCTCCTCCACGGGGGCCGGGCCCATGTCGGCTTCGACCACGTCCAGTTCCGGGCCCGCGGGCGACTTCACCGTGTCCCCGTACGCCGCCTGCCCCGCGAGAGCGTCAGACGTCGCACCGAACCCGTGGCAGGCCGGGCACCCGCACTGGTCGGCAAGGACCGACATGGCCGCGTGAATCGGGCCCGCGTCCTCCTTGCACACCGAACCGCGGCGGGCCTTCTCCACCGGGCCGGGCGTCGACGGCGGCGCGTAGTCGGGGGCCGGGCCGGGCGCCGGTGCGGGGGGCTCGGGAGCGGCCGGGGGCGGCGCCGGGGCGTCGGAGTCAGCGACCGCAACGGGCGGCACCCCGTCCTCCACGTCCGAGGACTTCGCGACGGGGCCGGGCATGTCTGGGTCCGCAACTTCCACGGCGGCTTCAGCGGCGACGGCGTCGCCCTCCGCGGCCTCGTCGACGGCGAACTTCCCCATGACACCCACGGCGTAGTCCAGGGCCGCGACGACGGAGTCGAGGTCCTGGACGTGGCCGAGCAGGTCCTCCCCGCCCTCCGCGGCCTCCCTGTCCTTCAGGGCGCCGACGACGCCCCGGAGCCAAGCGAGCTTGCCGGCGGCGAGGGCCCCGCGGGACGCGTCCTCGGCCTCCCACGCGGGGGATCCGGGGATCATCGCGGCGGCGTCGGGAGCGTGGCCGTCGACAGTCGGGTCAACCGCCCCGGCAGAATCCGGGACCTCCGGGGAGGGGGTGGGCGTGCTGTCAGCCATTTCCTTCTCCACCTTACCGGTAGACGACCAGCTGTCAGGGATCTTACCCTTCGCGCCCAGATCATCGGCACGTCCCATGATGTAACGGCGCAGAGCATCGTGCGGGGCACTTCCACGCCCAACCGCACGGATCGCGTTCGAAAGATCCTCAGTGTCACCGATCGGGTAAGAGAACGACCCGTCGTCGTTCCGGAACGCGTGCCCCTTCGCACCCATCGCCCGAAGGGCCGCCGCGTCGTACTTCCCGTTCACGATCGGCGCCCCCGCCATCTTCCGCATAGCGAACGGCACCCCCCTGGACTTCACCACCAGGAACGGCCGCCCGTGCGCCGGGTCCTCCACCGCGTCCACCCGTGGAACTTCCACGTCGACCAGCTCCCGCGCATCACTGCCGGTGTCGGTCACTGCGCTCCACCTCCTCGCGTACCGCGGGGCGGCGGTAACCGACCCCGTCAATCGACCATCCGAACCGCTGGACCAACGGCCACGCCTGCTCGTCCCACACCGCGCCCAGCAGCCAATCGCCGGCGCACACCACCTGGGTCCCGCCCGACGCGTCGGACACACTCCAGTCGGGGCCCCGGTAGATGTAGGACTCCACGACCCGCCCGTGGCCCAGGACCTCCGGCCGATCCGAGTGGTACAAGCCAACCTGGGATCCGCCGTCCAGGTACGCCCACGCCGTCTTCTCCAGCGTCGCCGCGGACATGAACTCCCCGTGGCCGTCCAGTGACCCGGCCGGGTACGCGAGTCCCAGCGTGTACCGCTGGGGGGCGGACTTCACGACGGGGGCAGGGCCCGGCCGGTACGAGGCTCGGATAGCGTCCGCCACGTCACTCGCCACTAGCAGCATGATCCCTCCCCTGTTGTGGACGGTACCACCAGCATCACCACGTGCACTCCTTTCACCCCAGCGCCTCATCCCACTCCGGGAGGACAGGCAACGCGGCACACCGGCAACGAGGGTGCAGGGGGATCATCGGGACCCCCGGCCCGCCCGCAACCGGGTACGGGCCGCCCTTCGCCGCCGCCACACACTCCGGGCACGCCTCGTCGACCGGGTCCCACTCCCATTCGTCGACGTCGTCCTCCGCGTACTCCTCCAACGTCCCCGCCGTCTGCGCCCGGGCGATCTCCGTGTGCGCGATCATCTCCGCCCGCGCGGGCGTGAACACCGCACGGAGCTCCTTCGCGACATCGTCGACCGACGCGCCCACGTCCAGGGCCCGCGCGAGGACCCGGCCCATGCTGTCCAGCAGAGCGTCACGGATCCCCCGGATCGTCACCCCCTGCCCGGACAGCAACGCCCCGAGCCCCCCACGGCGCACCACACGGGCCGCCGACAGGTCCCCGGGCCGCCACGCGTCCCAATCGATCCCGATCCCCCCACGGGCCGCGTCGGGCATCGCCGCCCCCGCCTTCCGACGAGGACCGAACCCCTTCACCACCGGCGCGCCGCCGCCGGGGGCCGCGTCAAGCTGTAGCCGGGCGCAGTGCCGGCCCACTTCCCACGACTCCGCCGCCATGTCGGCAAGGACCCGGGCCACGTCACCCGTGAACCCGTCGCCCAGGGCGACCACCGACCCCGTCAGCGCCGCGTCCCGCAACGCCCGGTCGGACCACACCCGGTCCAACGCCGCTTCGACGAGGGGCGCGTAGTGGTCGACGAGGCGCATGTCGTAGGCGCTCACCGGCTGGCCGGTCCCCCGGTCACGCCACGGCCTTTTCCCGGCACCACCGTCCCCTTCACGACCCGGGTGAACGCGGCGTCGACCGTGCCCCGGTCCTCCGCGCCGGCGAGGGCGTCCCACACCGCGCCGTGGACGGGGCCGGGGATGATGTCGGACACGAACGCACGGACGGGCAGGCCCTTGCGGACACGGGCCCGGGCGGCGGTCCGCCACCGGGCCATGTCGCCGACCGTCCCGTCGGGCAGGGCGGGCAGGGCCGCGGGCGGGACCTGGGCGCCGGGGTCGTCCCACGCGACGGGCGCACCGTCCTCCACCGTGATCGTGGTCTGTGAGGGGACCCGGGCGTGGAGGGTGTCGCCGTCGACGACGGTCACCGCGGGCGGGAACGGTGTGCCGGTTGTCGTCTCCCACACGGTGATCCCGGCGTCCTCGGTGCCGGTCGTGTCGACCACCCGCCCGGACATGGCCATGACACGGCCCGTGTCGGCGGCCCACACCCGCACCTGGGCGTAGGCGGACCCGTGCTTGACGACGGCCACCGGGTTCGCGGCGGACGCGACGGGGGTTGCCGTGGGCAGGCCCGGGTCGTGGGGGGCGTCACGGAGCGGGGTCGTGGCGATGGGCCCGGCCGGGTTCGGGGGCGCGGTGGGCGAGGGGCCGACGGCCGGCGGGGGGGCGTCGGGTGCGGCGGTCTGGACGTCGACGGACCCGGCGGCATCGATGAGGGTGGACAGGGGCACGGCCTGGTTGCCGACGATGATGAACCGGGGGACGACGCGGGACGGGTCGACCTGCTTGCCTAGTTCCTCGCGGGGTTCGTCGGGGGACAGGACACCGGAGCGGATGAGGATCTCATCGGCCTGTGCCTGTCGGAGGCGGTCCTCCTTCTCCTGGCCCATGTCGAACTGGAACCGGACGGGCAGGCGGAGGTCCCGTTGCAGGACGGACGTGATGATCCCCTGCACGTACTGGGCGAGGGGCTGTGTGCCGGTGCGGAACTGGACGGAGACCTGTGTCTCGCCCGTGGACCGGTTCACGTCGTCGGTGAAGCCGAGATCGTTCAGGGTGCAGTGGTAGGCGGCGGCGACCTTCTGCGTCATCCATTTCGCGAGATCGCCGTTGAACGTGAAGTCCTTGGACCACGTGAACGTCGTCCCGGCGGGGACCCACTTCAGCTGTCGGCGGGCGGCCTGATCGCCGTAGACCAACGCGTCCCAGTATTCCTGGAGTTCTTCGAGCTGGTTGGCGCCGGATGCGTCCGCGGGTGCGGTTGCGAACCCCTCGGGAACGTTTCCTTCCGTGAAGTACTGGAGAAGGAACATCTGGTGGCGGACGTCCGTGTTTGCGGTGAGGATCGCCGACTCAAGCGGGGCCCACCCGTACGGCGAATCCGGCTGAGGACGGAACGGCACATAGATCATGTCGTCGGTCGTGAACCACCCCCACGGCACACCGTTCGCATACTGGGCGTACGCCGGCGCCGGGGCCATAGGGGTCCGGCCGTGGTAGTCCAGCAGGGGCGCGATCATCCGACCCGACACGACGTCCAGCCCGATCACGTCACCGCGCCGGTTCCGCCGCCGGTACAGGCACCCCGCGTCATAGCGGAGGACGTCCTCCAACCACTTCGCGAGCCACGCGTTGAACGGGAGGACGGTCCCCGGGCCGCCCGGGTAGTCGAGGAACGCGCGGGCCTTGCGGATGGCGCCGTCGACGTCTTCCGTCGCGTCCTCGTCCGGGACGATGGACCACGCGAGGGACCGGATGTCGTCAATCCGGTGACCGATCACGATCCGCGCCAAATCGTACGAATCGATGAGGGCCTTCAGGACATCGAACGACACCCGCGAATCCCGGAGCGGGCGGGTGACGATGTTGTACCCGGTCTGGAAGTCCCAGGTCCTCGCATCCGGCGAGTACCCCGCCATAGGGTCAATCGGCCGCCCAGGACCGAACGCCCGCCCCAGCGACATGCCCGTGCGGGCCATCGTCTGTTCGATGATCGGGGGCGTGCCGGCACCCTTCGTGACGACGACCAGCCCGGAGTCGGTCTGCCGCTCCACCATGATCAGGCTCCCACCTTCTGCTGTGCCGTGACTCTCGACTTCAGCCACTGGACGTACCCGGCGCCCGGACCGACCCGAAGGAGCAGCCGGGACAGGGCCTGTGATGTTGCGTCTACCTGGTCGTCGTGCGCGCCGTTGGGGAACGCCGCTGCTTCCTCGACCAACGACTCCGTGTCGAACAGGGCCACCCCCGGCTCGGGCAGCCACACGTTCCCCGCTTCAAGGAACGGGGCGACGGCGGTGGCCCGGCCGTACTTCGAGTCTGTCGGGTTGACGGGGACGATGCCCGGGATCTTCGACTTCAGGGTATCGATCACTGCCGTGCCGTTGGCCTTGTCTTCGACCAGCTTGACTGTCGCTTGCGGCCACTGCCGGGAGCATGCGGTCACGGCAGCCACCGTGTCGGTGAACGACAGACGCCGTTGGGAGTGCCAGAGCAGGTAGGCGTTCGCGCCCCGCCGACCCCAGACCTGTCCCACGACGTAGTCGGAGTCCCGGGTTGCCTTGAACGCACAGTCCCACGATTGGATGACCTCGTCGAAGCCCTCCACCCGGTAGGCGCCGGTGGTGGGGTCCACGGTCCACATGGCCTCCTGGTAGCGGCGCCACCACTGCCGCTGCCATACGTCGCCGGCCTCCGGGGCGGGGCGGCCCTGGTAGAGGGCGTTCCACACCCGGGTCCCGGCGGCGATGCGGATGTCCTGCCACTCGCTCAGGGTTCGGCGGCGGGCGGAGTCCAGCCACTCGCCGGGGGCGCGGCCCAGGGGGTCGGTCTGGCCCAGGGAGGGATTGTGGTCGGCTACGGCGGGGATGTTGACGACGCGCCACCGGTGAGCGTCGGGGGCTTTCAGGAGGCGCCCGGCTAGGTCGTCTTCGTGCCACCGGGTCATGACGACGATGACGGGGGCGCCGGGGGACAGGCGGGTGCCGGCGACGGCGGTCCAGAACGACCAGGCGCGTTCGCGGTAGGTGGGGGAGTCTGCTTGGATCTTGTCTTTCAGTGGGTCGTCGATGATCATCAGGTCGGAGGACTTGCCGGTGAGGGACCCGCCGATGCCGACCGCACGAACGCCGCCCCGGTGTCCTTCGAGCCGCCACTGGTTCGCGGCGGCGGAGTCTCGGGACAGACGGAGGCCCAGGTCCAGTCCGTCATCCTGACCCTGGTTGTCTGTGATCATGCGGCGGATGTCGCGGCCGAAGTCTCGGGCGAGATCATCCGAGTAGGACACGATGCTGACCCGCCGCTCCGGATCCTGGCACAGGGCCCACAGGCTGAACCCCTTTGTCACCCGGGTCGACTTTCCTTCCTGGGGCGGGAGACTAATGATCAGCCTGGAGTTCGGCGTAGTGATCGCCCGAACCAACTCCCGATCAATCACATCCAACGCCGCCGTCTGCACCGTCGACGGATCCAACGCCGCCATGAGCGCACCCGGCGTCGCCCACCGCTCCCGAGCCGACTCCGCCACACCCACCCGAGCCGCCCACCGCGCACGCGCACGACCGAACGCCCCCACCTCCGACCCGCCCCCCGACAGGGCCACCATGCTCACGCGACGTTCACCGCGTTCAACGGCCGAACCACGTCCTCCGGCGGCACCGTCACCCGAATCCACGCCACCCACGTACCCGGCGCCGGCGTCGTCACCCCGTGCGGCCCCACCAGGACACGCGCCTCCCACTCACCCGTCGGCAGGACACCCGGCGCCCACACCCCCGCCACCCAATCGCCCGCCTCCGGGGTTTCCTTCTCCCCCACGAACGCGAACTGAACCACGGACCCCGTCGGATCCGCCTGTGCCCGGACCGCGTACCGGAGGTACTCCGTCGACAGGGCAGACAGCTGCACGGCTCCTCCTGAGAGTCTGGGCCCGGCCACCGGCCGAACCCGCCACATGGTCGGCGCCACCCGGATGGCCTCGATCACTTCCGGGATGTTCCCCCGGACCGTGGGGTCCGGGACCAACGCGAGGACCGCCACCGGTGCCGCGCCGATGGTGACCTGGGTGCGCACCTGGGGGGCCGGGACCACGCCGATACCGGCCACGACCCCCGGGGTCGGCGCGACGACACCCGACACGACGGGCGCCGGAACCGCTGCCACGGCGGCGACACGGGCCGGGGTCGGCGACACGCCACCCGACACCCCCACATCCCCCGGGACGACGGCCACCCCAGCGACCGTGGCCGGGGTCGCACGGGCCGTGCCGGACACGACGACGACGCCCAGGGCGGCAACCCCGACCACGACGGCGGGCGTGGTCGTCGCGTACCCCGTGATGACAGGCCCCGTGATGCCGGCGACCGCGGCAACCGTGCCCGGGGCCGGGGATGCGGTGCCGGTGCTCGTCACGGTCGGCCCGGCCACCCCGGCGGCACCGGCCACGACGGCGGGGGTGAGCGTGGCGGTCCGGGACGCGGTGACGGTCGGCGCGGGGACGACGGTGACCCCGGCGACGACGGCAGGGGCAGTGGTCGCGGTACCCGTGAACGCCACCGCGCCCAGGGCGGCAACACCGGCCACGACGGCAGGGGTCGTGGCGGCGGTGCCCGTGACGGTCGGCGCGCCCAGAGCGGCAACACCGGCCACGGCTGCGGGCTGTGGGGCGGTGACCGCTCCGACGACGACCCCACCGACCGCGGCGACGCCGGCGACGGCGACGGCGGGAACGGTGGCGGGGGTCGCGGCCCCTATGGTCGGCGGGGGGACCGACCCGATGCCCTTGATCTCCGTGAGGGCGACGGTGCGGGACAGGGCCACGACGGGCGGCCACACCGTCGCGATGCCCTTGACCTCCGTGGCGGCGACGGTGGCAGGCAGGACAACGGTGGGCGTAGGGATGGCGGCGACGGCGGGGACGACCGCGGGCTGTGCCGTGATCGCACCGATGGTGGGGGTGGGGATGGTCGCGGTTGCGGCGACGCCCAGTTCCGGGGTGAACGTGTTCGTGGTGTCGAACGAGGGCTGTGCCGTGTCGACGAACACGTTCACGTCGTCGACGTCGAACTGGTAGGTCTTCGTGGTCGACGTTGTTCCGAAGTGGACGGAGCGGACGGTCGACGATGTCTCGGACGACACGGACGTCAAGACCGACGACGTGTAGTTGTTGACCTTTACGTACGCCTGGTAGAGGGTCGCCCCGTAGAACACGATCAGCTGGACCTCGTACCACCGGCCGGTCTTCACCGTGATGGGAAGGTCCAGGAAGGTGTCGGCGCCCTTCAGGTCAATCCGGAACTGTCCGGTTGTGTTCGTGAAAAAGTCCAGGTTGTCCACCTGGGTGGCGTTCTGAATCGTGAACGTGTCCGCCGTCACCGGCAACGTCGGCAACGTGTTGAACCGAATCCACGCCCGCGCCCGCGCCCACGTGTACGTCCCCTGGGTCCACTTGCTGGTCGACGTGGCGATCGTCGACGACGACGACGCCGGGGAGATCCGACACCCGTACGTCCCCGTGTGAGCGGCACCGGTCAGGACCGACACGTTCGTAGCGGTCGGCCACGCGCTGGTGGTGCCCGACTCGAAACCATCGGAGTACGTCTGCGCCACGACGGGCGGCCCCCCTTCCCGGGTGAACGTCTAGGGCGACGACGGCGGCCACTGCCACGCCGCCCGCACCCCGCGAACGGGAGAGCGGGCGGTGTGGACGGGGCCCCCGGTCAGGGAGTGACGTCCAGGGTGAAGATGCCCGACGTAGCCCACTGGATCGTGAACGTTCCGGCGGTCGTGGAGTAGTCCGCGCCGAAGTTCACGAGCGCGATCGCGTTCTTCCCGGCGAGGGTGTTGTCGTACACCAGGGCGCACCGGGCGTTGGTGATGGTCGACGTCGACCAAGCCACGTCCGCCGCATCGAACATGATCGTCCCGGTGGGGGACTCCGTGAGGGTCTTCGACGCAAGAGCCGCACCACCCGCGGTGTACCCGGTACCCGACACCTCGTTCGCGTTATACGGTGCCACGCCGTACGCGGTGTCCGTGGAAAAGTTCGGAGTCACCGAGTTGCTGAACATGGCCACGTTCACCGTGTCACCGACCAGGTTCACCGCGAGCTGGGTCGCGTTCAGGATGCCGAGCCACGTGGGGAGGTACAGCCCCGACACGGTCACTGCCATTTCGATCCTCCGATCGTCGTCACACTCTGCGGGCGAACAGCCACGTCGACCCGGCCCGAACGGTGCTCGGTCCGGGCGTTGCCCAGCTCGTCCCGGGTGGTGTGGGTGACCGTGCCGCCGTCATAGCCGATGCCCTGGACCTTGCACCCGAAGCACCCGTAAACCGGGGCGGGGTGATGCTCCCGATGGGTCACTGTCCCGTGACCTCCCTCACTGTCACCGAGCCGCTGGTCTCGCTTGCGGCCAACTGGTCAAGCGCCTCACCCAGCGTACCCCGAATGATCCCCTCCACGGCGGGGAGCGAACCCTCCGGCAGCATCGGTGACAGCGCGTTTTCCAGGGCCGACGCGGCACGGTCCAACGCGTCGGCGAGCGCCTCCGCCTGCCCCTCCCACAGAGCGATCATTTCCCGAGCCGCCCCCAGGGCGAGGGCCGCCTTCGACGCGGACACCAGCCGGTCCCGCTCCCCCCAGTACAGGCGGATGAGGGGGGCTAGGTCACCCGACCACTCCGACAGGTCAACGGCGCCCTGAGGGCCGATGCCGATCGTGTGCCGTGTCTGCGCCCAGGACAGGGCCTCCGGGGACAGGTCCGCGATCTGCCGGCCGAGCCACAGGACATGCCCGTTCGCCCGCGCCACTTCTTCCAGCAGGGCTTGAAGGGGGTGGACCGGGATCGGCCCGCCGTACGTACCCATGAGGTCCTCCGCCCACAGCCGCGCCGCGTGCCGTGTCATGTTGGGGGCCGTCCCCCCGTGCCGCTTGCAGTAGCCGTAGCCGGCGTGGTCCGTGCCCCACCCGGCGGGGTTCTGGCAGTAGCCGACCTTGTTCCGCCCGCCGGAGTGCCCGCACTTCCCCGCGGCCTGTCCTTCACCCGGCCCGGGCGGGGGGACGGTCACCGTCCACCGCCGACGCGCCGTGTCTCGGGGCAGGGCCACATGTGGTGGGCCAGGACGTTCGCGACGGCCCACGTGCGCGCCGACCCGCGGGGGCCGGGGGTGGGGGTGGCGTAGTGGCCGGCGTTCGCACAGTCGAGGACGCGGCGGGCGCGGATCGGTGATTCGGGGTAGACCGCGGACAGGATGGCGGCGGCGGTGGGGATCGTGGCGGCCGCGGCGAGGAACCCGGCGAGCATGGGGGCGCGGAGGACGGTGGTGTGCACGGTGGTGTGGCAGACGGGGCATGTCTGGGTGGGGGCGGCGGGGTCGCCGTGGAGGGGGAGGGGGCCGTGTCCGGGGGCGGTGCACGTGCCGACGACGACGTGCCCGGACCGGCCGGGTACTTCCCCGAGGACCCGCCGGTTCGTTTCGGTGGCGGCGGTGAGGAGGTCGTGGTGGGTGCCCGTGATGGCGGCGGAGTGGCCGTACAGCCAGCGGGCGGCGTCGCGTGCCCCGGGTGCAGGGCGGCGGGCGTCGCGGACGTGGAGTCGGGCGCCGTGGCGGGTGGCGAGGGTGAGCCATGCCGTGTCGTGGTCGGGGGCCGCGGGGGACGGGGGTTGGACGGTGCCGGGGTTGAGTCGGGCCCATGCGGCGCGGGCGGCGAGGGCGGTCCGGGAGATTGCGAGGGCCCGGGCGGCTTCGATGCGGAGGAGGTAGGGGTAGGTGTCTGCCGGGTCGGCGGTGGGGGACGGGTTCGTGTCCCCTGGTGCCGGGTGGGCGCGGTCGGTTGTGGGCACGATCATCAGCCTACGCGGCGGGCCGGTTTGGGCCTAGGGGCCGTCCGGGTTCGGGCGTGGAAAGGCCCCCACGGTTGCAGCCGTGGGGGCCGGGTGAAGCCACGCCCACAGCCATGGGGGGCTTCAATGGTGATCGTCGTGCCCATAGACGCGGGGTCAGCCCACCGGGGGTTCGTCGTCCCCGCCAAGGTCAAGGAGCATGTCGACGAGGGCCGCTTCGTCCGTGATCTGCCGCACGATCCGGTCACCGACCCGGACCACCGACGCGCCCGCGAGGACCGCAACGAGGCCGGCGACGGCGTCCTGGGATGCGGCGTGGAGGGTGACGGCGGCGGCGATCGCTCCGACCGTGGTGGCGGCGGTGACGGTGCCCAGGGCGATTGCGTCGGCGGCGCGTTCGGCGCGGGTGATGGCGGCGGCGTGGGCGGGGTGGTTGTGCACGGGGTGCCTCCGGGGGGTCGGGGTGTGGGGTGTGGTGGGGGGAAGAGAACGGCCCCCGCACCGGGTGGGGTGTGGGGGCCGTGAGAGGCAAGTGCCGGTGGTTCCCCGAGTAGGGGCCGGCACCGCGGGGCTCATGGTAGCAGGGTCAGCGGTCCAGGGTGCCGCGGAGCCACTCCCACTGGGTGTCCAGGGCGGTGGCGGCCCACGCGACGTCCTTGTACCCCAGGGACTGTGGGGCGGCGAGGGTGGCCCAGGGGGTGCCGTCGCGGGTGATGGTGATGGTCCCGTCGCCGTCGTCCCACATGTCGAGGACGTCGAACCAGGTGGGGAAGCCGGTGGTGAAGCCGGTGGTGAAGTAGTTCAACATGATCAGTTCAGTCCTCGTCGTCGTGGTGGCGGGGTGCGGAGGCGGTGCGGAGGATCCGGATGATCGCGCCGAACAGGAGGCCGTAGAACACGGCGGACACGATGTCGCCAGCGGCTTCGCCCCAGCGGCCGGCGATGATCGCGGACAGGGTGCTGGTGAGGACGAGGGCGGTGAAGACAGTGGCGGTGAGCATGGCGGCGAGGACACGGCGGGGGTGTCGCATGGGGTCAGCGTCCTTCTAGGGTGAGGGACCCGTTGCCGTGGGCGGTGGCGGCGGCGATGGTCCACGTGATGGTAATGCCGGGGGTGTGGGGTGCGGCGGGGTCGTGGTGTTCGGCCATGTCGGTGTGGAAGCAGACGGCGCAAAGGTGCTCGGTGCGGCCGTTGGTTGTGATGGCGGCGTAGACGGGGCGGCCGGGGTGGCAGGGCGATTCGTTCACGTCACAAACCATACACCGCGCATTGCTCAACACGCAACACTAGGGTGCGAAAAACAGGGGGCGGGGCCGGCAACACCCCCCCCCCCCCCCCCCCCCCCCCCCCCCCCCCCCCCCCCCCCCCCCCCCACCCCACACCC